>Ga0302185_10002852_pt1 | contig 11011 bp, 11 predicted proteins | sample II_Bog_E1_1_FD_200231 | JGI IMG/M metagenome (GOLD analysis project Ga0302185, IMG submission 200231) | Peat permafrost microbial communities from Stordalen Mire near Abisko, Sweden - II_Bog_E1_2 | ecosystem: Environmental > Terrestrial > Soil > Wetlands > Peat | place: Sweden: Abisko... | reverse complement strand
CTCTTCTTTTTCTTTTCATTTTATCTGTGTTAAAGTTAGTGATTGTTAACTTTGACACAGTTTAGATTACGCCCTCGTTTTGTTCTCAGTAAGTTGTGTTTCCCACTTGGCGTCAGGAAAGTTTTTATTTTTTTCTCGAGCACTTGTTATCATTTCTTCGATAATGTCGCAACCGGTATAGTCGAAATTGGTGTAATTTTTATGGAGATATTCTAACATTGCCCCGTAACCGCATCCAAAATCCAATATTGAAAAATTGCTTTTTTCATCTATGCACTTTGCTAGCTCCCTGAATCTAATTTCTTGAGAATTAAAGGAATTGTAATCAACGCCCTTGGGGGTTGCGCCAAATTCATTAATCTTATCAACGAAATACTTCTTATAGTCACTCAAAACCTCTTTTTCCATTTTGTATTTAGTATAATTATCGTTTGCGTTTAATTACAATATTAATGTCTTTTTTGCTTTAAATGTTAACTGTAGAGTCAATTATATATAACGGCCTCTGTTTTACCTGTTCAAATATCTTACCTATGTAAATGCCCGTAATTCCTAACGACATTAATATAAGGCCCGTTCCAAGTAATTCGATGATTGTTAAAGATGCATACCCCGGTGGCACTTTATCTGTGAGATATACATATACCACCCGCATGGTCCAGATAACTGAACTAATGAAGAAAATAAATCCAATGGAAATAGATAGCCGTAATAGCTTGTCGGATTGGGAAGTGATTCCATCAATTGCGTGCTTTAATAATTTAGCCACGTTATACGAGCTTTTGCCCTTATATCTTTTATCATGCTGTATAGGTAAATATACTTTGTTAAAGCCAAGTAATCCTAAGATAAAAGTGTAGTCCCTGTTCTGATCTTTGATCTGCAAAAATGCGTTAGCGACTTTTCTCTTTATTAGTGAATAGGCTCCTACATTTTTATCAAAGTTATTCTTCTTATTATCCAGCAAGTAGTTGTAAAACCGGTAGAATATTGCTGCACTTAGGTTTTTAAGAAAAGAGTGGTTCCTGCTTTCTTTATAGGTAAATACAATATCGGCCCCTGCTACAGCACTATCATAAAGGTCTTTGATGTATTTTGGGTTATCCTGCAGGTCGCAATCCATCACAACTATATAGTCGCCCTTTGCATGTTCCACGCCGGCAGTGATGGCGTGATGCTGCCCGTAATTCCGGCTTAGTTTTATTCCCTTTACCCTTTTTTCCTTTTTGCACTCTTCCTGAATTGCAGCCCATGAGTTGTCTGGTCCGCAATCATCAACCAGTATGATCTCATAATTCTCCGTAAGGTCAATAAAGGCCTCCTTTATCCTTTTCACTAATTCCGGTATTATCTGCTCTGCCATATAAACAGGGCTCACAACTGAGATAAAAGGTGCCATTATTGTTTATTAAATATTGGTCATTTTTCTTTTCCAAAATAAGGATTTTCACGCTGCAAGTATATATGCGGAATACAATTCCGGCATAATATTTCCTTCAAATATGCATAAAATATCGGTCGTTGGTAATGTATGGGGCTACATTTATTTTAAAACAAATAATGAATAATTTCTTTCCTCATAGCCAGATATGTACTGAATACCGTCCTGTCGGAATTTCTTTTGCAATTGACTTTCTGAATTCGCTGTTTAAAACACAACTTCTATACCTGATATTATTTTCCTATTGTTAATTGCCAATATTAATATTTATTAAAACGATATTTATTTGTGAGTAATAAGTAATTGGCAATAACGCTCAAGTTAATTATGATTTTTCACCTTTGCTGGTCAACACCATTCATTTTGACGGATAAAATTGTCATTAGAATATGCCGGTATGAATAAAACCCTTTCGCCGGTCAATTATTATATGCTAAATGATGTGTAAGGCTTTACAATGCTGATTTTAATGGTGTTACAGCATTTTCTTCCACGATGTTTTTGAGCTAAAGTAGTTCAGTCACAGGCAGGTATTTTAATGGTATTCATTAACGATTGTAGTGCAATATTTCCTTTTGATTTGTTAATGGTTATGTAATTGATAAATGGTAGCAAAACACGACATATTTTTGTTCTGTAATCGTTCACAACTTATAAAAAACATTTGTTTATGAAGGCAGTTTATATATCTCTTTTCGCTTTGCTGGTTTCAACTATTCCGTTTGTAGCTAGTGCACAGGATGCGCAAGAGTCTATACCTACTCCGGTGGTTACAGGTGTTATCACAGGCGCCGGCACAGTTACAGTGGGCTCAACAACCGCACTTGCTGATACTAATACCGGCGGTATGTGGAGCAGCAGTGATGCAGCAGTGGCTACAGTAAGCAAGCATGGTATTGTAACTGCGGTATCTGCCGGCTCTGCTACTATATCATATGCTTATGCTGATGCTTCTTTTTCATTAGTAATAGATGTGGCCACCATAACTGTTAATACAACTTCAACAGGAGTAAATTCTGATGACAGGAAGGCTTCTATAGATGCCCCGGTATTGTTAAATATCGCCCCTTCTATGTGGGGCAATAACGAAATAGCTATTCCAGGCCTTAATGCAGCATTTGTATCTGCACCTTCAAACAGCACATCTGTAGCACAAATTTTTCCTGCGGGCAACGAGTTTGGCTTTGCAACACGATAATATTTTATATTTTCAAATAGGGAAAGGGGCGGAATTCGCCCCTTTTTTATTTGCTGTTTTTTCCGGATGGACTTTTAGCACTGAACTGTCTACTTCCTGATCTTATCGCTATTTTTTAATTTTTCCCTGATCATCGCTACATATTGCTCCTTCTGGGCTTTCCGCAACTTAATAGCCGATTTTGTAAAATACTCGTGCTTCTCAATAAAGCCTATCTGTAACTTGTTCCATTCGCTTTCGCTATTGATAATGCCATACATGCAGAGTTCCTCATAGAGGCCATTGCCCACTTTGAAGAAATCCTTTCTTCCCAGATAGTCCAGGTCGGCATCGCAGATGATCTCTTCAAGTTTATTGTGTGGTGTTTGCGGAATTTTAGTAGCCATGATCATCCCGCAGATCTTCTCTATTTGCTCAGGTGTATAGTCATACTTTGGCAGGTATTGCCTGGCAATTTCGCACGATACAAGTTCATGTCCATTTTGCTGCCTGATAAAGCCCGAATCATGAAACAATGCCGCAGTCAGTAATAACGTAAGGTCTTCTCCGGTCACTTTTTCCATTTTTGCAAGTGTTTCAGCCGATCCGTACACATCATGCACATGGTCGGTGCCGTGATAGGTGAGATTTTTCGGAAGTTCTTTCTTGAGTTTACCAAGGATAAATTTTTTTACTTTTTCTAATTCCATAATGCCGTTTTTTCTCAAAATGATGAAGGGGTTATTTGTTTATTCCTATTAGACTAATATTTTAATATAACTATTTATAATTACTAATGTACTATAAATAGGTAATAAACAATGATATTTACTTTTTCAATGTCTATTTTATTATTTCAACGGTTTTATTGTGCCTGGGCAATATTGCCGGTAATACCACATAAAAAACGATGCCCCGGGCATGGCAAACTCTTTTATATCTTTGAGAAATACTTATACTTTTAAACAGTTTTTGCTATGAAAACCCTAATTACCGCCCATTTATTTTCACTATGCTTGCTTGTAAGTATGCCTGTTTTTTCACAAACCCCGGGTAAGGACCGCTCCATGAAGCTCTTTTCACAGGTTATAGACTTAAAAACAGAACGTGACACATCAGAAGGTTATAATCATACAAACGCACCGGATAGCCTGCTCAGGTCATTTGTCGCAGTTTTTAGGGAAGGTAAGATCAAGGCTTATGCTGACTCTTGCTTTAAACGGCCGCTTCTGATAGCAGATATTAACAGCATAGTTGAAGACAGCTTTCTTTTGGATACGATCTTTGGTTACGAGCCGGTGACAGACGCAGAAGTGGAGATTATCGTTCGTTATGATTTTAATTTTTATGCACTCACTAACTTTAAAATACTTGCAGGGGTCGATCAAAGCAAAGGATTACAACTGCTGGGGATAGCACCATGCAAGCTTGCCTATCAAAGTTCAGATCATAAGTATGTGTACCAGTATAAGGCCCCAAAGACCATGTTTTGGTTGCGGTATACCGATGTAGAGGGCATATTACGGCAGTATGATGCAGGCCATCGTGCCAATAAATTCAGCTCAAAAGTGATGGAGCTCAAAGTGCCGCTAACAGACGTAGTATGTTTAGCGAATGGCGATAAATATACAGGCTATTTAACAAACGGACGGCCTAACGGGATCGGTACGGAATACATGGACGATGGCAGCAGGTATACAGGCCAATGGAAAAATGGTAAACAGACCGGAGAGGGCACCTACTATGGCCGTGCCGGATGGAAGTATACCGGCCATTTTGAAGACGGCAATTTTAATGGTAAGGGCACAAAATATTACTTTGACGGTGATGAATTTTCCGGCACATGGAAAGACGATCACTTATGGGGCGAAGGCATTTATAAGTGGGCAGACGGAAGCCGGTATGTGGGGCATTTTTCTGACGATCATTTTAATGGTAAAGGTACAAAATACGATAGTAGTGGCGATAAATACACCGGCGATTGGAAAGATGATGAGATGTCGGGGGAGGGTACTTTTACTTGGAAAAATGGTAATAAATATACCGGTCATTATGAGCATGATAACTGCAATGGGCGCGGTACGTTCACATGGGCAGATGGCAGCAAATATATTGGTGAATGGAAGGATGACCAGCGCAGCGGGATGGGTATGTTTTCCTGCGATGAGTATAAATACATTGGCTCATGGAAGGACGATGTAAGATCCGGGAAAGGGATACTCTATATGCAGGACAGTGATGTGTATATCGGCAATTTTGAAAACGACCAGCAGAACGGACAGGGGATTTTATATGCTGCCGACAGTACGAGGTATGAAGGCAATTGGAAAGACGGCGAATGTAATGGTCATGGTGTGCTGTATCTCCGCAGTGGTAATAGGTATGATGGCAATTGGCAGGATAATATTGAGACGGGACATGGTATATTCTATTGGGCCGAAGGAGATAAATATGAAGGTGAATTTAAAGACAACAAAATGGATGGTTACGGCGTATATGAAATTGGCGACAAGGAAAAATATTCTGTAGAATTTTGCCCTGGATGCGTTGTGTACAAAGGTCATTATGAAAACGATAAAAGATCGGGGGAAGGAACTTGTTATGACATAGATGGCAAGGTGATATACCAGGGGAAATTTGCAGATGATAAGCCCGTGGGTCCGTATCCTGCCGATAAGTAAGTGTTTAAATTAGGCTGGTTTCATGAGTTACGCATTCAGCACTACTTTTGCGGTTTCTTTGGCAATACCTATTGTGGCAATGGCACCTGTGTTGAATTTCAGGAAATCAGATTCAATACCGTCACTGAATATTACACCATTTGCAGGCATTTGCGATTCTATGACCAGGTGGTCCTGATATTTAATAAGTCCCGCCACTATCCCTATCTGGGTCTTGATGCTTTGAAATGGTTCCCGCACTGCAAACAAGAGGTCATTGTCGTTGATTTTCGGCCTTTTGAGTTTTATGTTTTTTTCAAAAATACCTGCCACGCCGTAAGCCATATTGAAAACAGAACTTAACCAGCCGGTTGAGCCTGCTTGTGTAGAAACGATTAACCCACTTGATGACTGGTCTTCAGTTTTGTTATTATATGAGACCTTATATCGTGCCGAAATATGCGAGGACGCGCCAATGAACAGATCATTAAAGGCTTTGAGTCTTTGCCCGTCATTTAGTATGGCCTCGGCAAACCGGATAGTTTTTGAATGGTAATTGTTTGCCATCACATTTTCTACTCCGCCAATAAAATTTGAAGTGTCAAATGGTAATAACACACCGTCATAACGTTGCTTATCCGGATTTACGGCTATGATAGGAACTCCTTTTGCATACTTGGCAGTGTTGGCTACAAGCCCGTCCTGGCCTATTACGATAATGACATTATTTTCTGAAAAAATATAGGAGGTCAGGAAAGCCCTTTCAATGATCTTATGTTTAACAACCTTCGAAAGCCGGCTCTGTAATAAGTTGAGCGAGTGATAAAATATATCATGTTCCGTTTCGTACTCCTTAAAATCACCACCCAAACTTTCTATATAAAACCTGGCCTGCCCCTTAGTATTGAAACGTTCAATTAGAGATTCAAGCCTTGTTTTGTTTTTAACGATTATTGCATACTCGATGGTCATTTTTTGTTGTCTTTCTTATCAGTAAGAATAGAATCTAAAAGGTCGGGGCTGATATTCAGGTTGCCAATTTTACCGGCGTTTTCTGCCAGCACCCTAAATGCCAGTGCTATATTAAATTTGGGGTCAGCATTATTGTTCAGCGCCGTGAGTATCTTCCAGTCCATTTCCTTGTAAGGTTTTAACGTAGTCTCGGTTATATACCCCTGCGTTTCGGCTTCTTTCCTGTCGTTTTCTGTTTTTTGCTCAATGAGCGTTTTCCTTTGGTTTTCAACAGCTATATCTGTTTCAAGCTGCATTTTTCTTAGGGTTCTTTCGTTCTCTGTTTTCTGAACGTCAGATTCCATTTTCTTTTCAGCGATTTGCTTTTGCTTTTCCTCTACAGCTATTTCTGTATTTAGTTCTGACTCTTTAATTTTCCGTTCCTGCTCCACCGCAAAATTCCTTCTTTCATAAATTGCCTGGTCGGCTTCCTGTTGTAGCTTTTCCCTGGTTTCGGTCTCAAGCGCCCTGGCCATTTCAGGGGTGGCTTGCACAGCGAGGATGTTTGCCCCCAGAATTTCAATGCCCAGGCGCACAATTGATTTAGAGGATTTCAGGCCGTCCAATATCTTTTCTTCAATTGTTTTTGCAGAACGGATCGCATCTTTAAGTTTTATGTCGTGGATGTAGGATGAGGTGGCCGTTTGGGCTTCGTTTATTATCCTTTGGTTTAATTTTTCAAGGTCATTCTTTTTGTATTGGCCATTGTCATCTACGGTAAAATCCAGTACGTCCGCCAGCGTTTTGGGGTTGCTGATTTTGTAGCTGATTTGCCCCTGGATGGTAACTGTCTGGTAGTCATTGGTCGATTCGGTGAATATGTAGGGCAGGTCATTGCTGCCCATAGGGATTGCAGATATAGAGCTGTTAGGTGCAAAATAAAAGAAAGAAAGCCCTCTTCCTTCTTTCTTTATGTTCCCATTCTGAAAATGAAGAACATATGTCATTGAGTCAAATTTGATATGTTTTATTCCAAACATGGCTGTAGTTTGTTTAGGGTATGTAAAATACTTAAATTTATATATTGGATATGAGCCAAATGTATTAATTATTTGGTTTCCCTGCTAGTGATAACGCAATTATTCCCCACTCCAAAGCTATTCTCTATACAACTATTCCGCTTTTTGAAAACCCACTTAAATTATACATTGTACCTTTGCATTTTACAATGAAATATTTCGTTTTAAGCAGAAAGGTTTTTTGACTTTTTGCTTTTAACTTTTTGAATTTTGACTTATGTTAGATACAATAGAAAGTGCCTTAGAAGACCTTAGAAAAGGAAAATTACTTATAGTAGTGGATGATGAGGACCGTGAAAATGAAGGCGACTTTGTTACCGCGGCGCAAAACGTAACCCCTGAGATCATCAACTTTATGTCTAAATACGGACGCGGATTGATTTGTGCCCCCATTACCGAGAAGCGCTGCGAAGAACTGAAGCTGAACCTGATGGTGGAAAACAATACGGTGCTCCATCAAACGCCGTTTACCGTATCTGTAGACCTGATAGGCCATGGTTGCACCACCGGCATCAGTGCGCAGGATAGGGCTGCGACAGTGCAGGCGCTCATAGACCCGGCTACTACACCCGAAGACCTGGGCAGGCCAGGCCATATCTTCCCGCTCAGGGCTAAGAATGAAGGGGTGCTTCGCCGTAGCGGACATACAGAGGCAACGGTGGATCTCGCCCGCTTGGCTGGCTTTGAACCCGCAGGTGTACTGGTAGAGATCATGAACGACGATGGCACCATGGCCAGGTTGCCGCAGCTGCAGGAGATCGCAAAGAAATTTGACCTGAAGATCATTTCCATTAAAGACCTGATATCATACAGGCTGGCAATGGAGACGCTGATAAAAGAAGAGGTAAGGGTGCATATGCCTACCAAGCACGGCAATTTTGAACTGGTGGTGTTTAAGCAAATCAATACCGGTGAGCTGCACCTGGCGCTGATAAAGGGTACATGGGCAAAGGATGAGCCTGTACTGGTAAGGGTGCATAGTTCCTGCTTTACCGGCGATATATTGCACTCATTGCGCTGCGATTGTGGCGACCAGCTGGAGAAAGCTATGGAAATGGTGGAAGAGGCTGGTAAGGGTGTGGTGCTGTATATGAACCAGGAGGGGAGGGGGATAGGCCTCCTCAATAAGCTGAAGGCCTACAAACTACAGGAAGAAGGTAAGGATACCGTAGAGGCCAACCTGGCACTGGGCTTCAAAAATGACCAGCGCGACTATGGTGTGGGTGCGCAGATACTGCGCTACCTGGGCGTATCTAAGATGAAGCTCATGAGCAACAACCCCAAGAAGCGTGCAGGCATAGTAGGCTTTGGCCTGGAGATAGTGGAGAATGTGGCAATAGAGATAGCGCCTAATGAGCACAATGCATTTTACCTGCAAACCAAGCGCGATAAAATGGGTCACGAGATTTTGAAGTAGTATATTTGAAACTTAATTTCTTGCCCACTTGAAGATACTGTTTCTTGCAAACCGTGTGCCTTATCCACCTTACCGGGGTGATAAATTGAAGATATTCAATCTTGCCCGCCGGCTTAAAGACCGGCATGAGTTGCACCTGCTCACCTTTGCACAAACACCGGAAGACCTCAGTTACAAAGCCGAACTGGAAAAGATATTTAAGGAAGTACGTTTTATTTATTTGCCCAAGTGGAAATCGGCATTAAACTGTTTGCAGGGTGTGTGGAACAGCAAGCCGCTACAGGTGCTGTATTTTCAGTCCGGCGAAATGCAGCAGCAACTGGATAGCCTTATTGCCACACATAAGTATGATGCAGTGCATGTGCAGCACCTGCGCATGTCGCCATACCTGGCTAAACGGAAAGACCTGCCGCGCATACTTGATCTGCCCGATGCCTTCTCGCTCTATTGGGAGCGGCGGAAGCTTGTGAAACGTGGACTGCTCACTACAATGTTTGAGAATTTGGAGCAGGGCAGGGTGTTGAAATACGAAGCCATTCTTAAAGAGTATAACCTTGCACTGGCTTGCTCGGCAGAAGATATCACTTATCTTGAGAAAACGCATCATACCAATAATCTGAGGTTGCTACCTAACGGCGTAGATCTGGAAACTTTTGCACCTCGTGACCATGATTATGCACATAATGCCACCATTCTGTTTACCGGCAATATGGATTATGCGCCCAATGTTGATGCAGTGGGTTATTTTGCCGAGGCTATACTGCCACTTATCAGGCTCAAATGCCCAACGGTAAAGTTCATCATAGCTGGTCAACGACCTGTGCCTAAGGTTATGGCGCTTGCCAGTGATCACGTGATCGTAACCGGTTTTGTAAAAGACCTTGCTGCTACTTACAACAGTGCCAGTGTGGTGGTAGCGCCTTTAAGGTTTGGTGCAGGTACGCAAAATAAGGTGCTGGAAGCTATGGCAATGGGCGTACCGGTAGTATGTTCCAACATAGGTTTTGGCGGGCTCGGCATTAAGAGTGGCGAAGGTGCTATCATGCAGACAGCCCCCACTGCATTTGCCAACAGCGTAATAGAATTGCTATGGGATGAAGGGATGAGAAGAAAAGTAGGGGAGGCCGGCATGAAGGTAATCAAAACCCGCTATGACTGGGATATTATAGCAGGGACACTTGAGGGGTATTTTAGGGAAATTGGAATTAGGAATTTGTAATTAGGAATTGGGATTGGTAATCGATAACCTCCTCTCGTAAAGCACCCTGACTTTGTAGCCATCCAATCCTAACTCCCAATTCCTAATTTGAAGCCGCCATCCATTTTTCTATCACCTGCTGGTTCAATTCCGGATAGTCTACATCGGCCTCAACTTTGCTGTTATTTACCCATAATATGGTGGGGAATACGCTGTGGGTATACTTCATAAACGGTGCCTCCGCCAGCCTGATGTAGGGCATATCCTGGGCGTTGGAGGCCTTCCAGAAATCCTTGAGGTCAGTTTTCATGCCACCGATAACAAAGAAGAAAGGAATGTTAGGATTGCGCAGTTTCATCTCATGCATTTTCAATGCAGCCCTGCGGCAATGGATGCAGGAGGGGCTCAGGAAGGCAATGATATGCTTGCCTTTAGTGAGGTCCACATTGGGAACAAAGTTTTTGTCGTTGGTATAAAGAGTGGTGAGGTCTATGGTATACCGGTTGAATATCGGGAAGAAGATATAAGTGCTGGCAATGGTGCAGACCACCAGGGTAGCAGCAGAGAGGTCCACCCATTTATATTTCAGCCCGCTATGGTATTTTATGAGCAGCCCGATGACCACTAATAGCCCCGCATTTTTGAGCAAGGAAACAGATGGCTTCATGACTATCGCATCACCAAAACAACCACAATTCACATTATCTCCTGCAGTGGCCCATAGCCATGCCAGGTACAGGCTGAAGAATACCAGCAAACCAAATGCAACCTTCAGTACCCACTTACCCCTGCCAAAAAAGTGCAGCACTATTAATGCGCCAAGGGTACATTCAAGCCCAATAAAAAACCGTGATACTATTGCAGCCACAATGTGGGGCAGGTGCACCTGGTCGGTCATCGTGTACTCAAAAGACTGTATGGGGAATAGCTTGGTATAGGCAGAATACAGGAACAGTGCACCGGTGAGCAATGACAGGGTTATCCACAAAATCCGGAAGCGTATATTCATAAAGCGAGAGTAGGATCGAGGATGGCAAAATTAGTGCATTGTGCGTTAATGAACGTAAGCGGTATAGTATTTGTATTGT
>Ga0302185_10002848_pt1 | contig 11018 bp, 8 predicted proteins | sample II_Bog_E1_1_FD_200231 | JGI IMG/M metagenome (GOLD analysis project Ga0302185, IMG submission 200231) | Peat permafrost microbial communities from Stordalen Mire near Abisko, Sweden - II_Bog_E1_2 | ecosystem: Environmental > Terrestrial > Soil > Wetlands > Peat | place: Sweden: Abisko, Stordalen... | reverse complement strand
CGTTAAACGTAATGTTTTACGTATGGATGAAACAATATCATTACGCCCCGGGTCAACTACCGACCGCAATGCCGTAGCAATAGCCGTTAATTCAGTTTCGGCTGCTACATTATGCGCCAATTGCTCAATAGCGAGCGCAGCTTCGTCTAATTCAATTTTAATTTCATCGGCACGTTCGTTCCATGCTTCACGCTGGCATTCACGCACAAACTTTTTAGCTTCCGCTTCCATCTCATCCAGTTCTTCAGGAGTTGCAATGGCCGATGTTATCATCCAGTCGCGCATTTTTACCAGGCAGTCGTGGTCATTTTCCCATGCCAGGCGTTCCTTACTCTTATAACGCTCATGCGAGCCCGAGGTAGAGTGGCCCTGCGGCTGTGTCATTTCGGTAACGTGTATGAGTACAGGCACATGCTTTTCACGGCAGATGCTTATCGCGCGTTCATAAGTTTCGCACAACGCCACATAATCCCAGCCGCGTACCTTAAATATTTCGTAACCGTTGGTACCTTCTTCGCACTGGAAGCCCTTTAATATTTCGGATATATCTTCCTTAGTAGTTTGTAACCTGGCGGGAACAGAAATAGCGTAGGCATCATCCCAGATAGAGATGGCCATAGGCACCTGCAGCACGCCGGCAGCGTTAAAGGTTTCAAAAAATATACCTTCGGATGTTGATCCGTTACCTATAGTACCGAAGGCAACTTCATTACCATTTACCGAAAATTGCTTTAAATATTCCAGTTCTTTGTTCTGGCGATATAGTTTTGACGCGTATGCAAGGCCCAATAAGCGCGGCATATGACCGCCTGTAGTCGAAATATCCGCCGCGCAATTCATGGTTTCGGCCTGGTTTACCCAGCTTCCATCAGGATTAACAAAGCGCGTAGCGTAGTGACAATTCATCTGCCTGCCGCCTGATGCGGGGTCCTTTTCAATATCAGGAGTAGCATATAATTGCGCGAAAAATTCCTTCAGATTGCTCATACCTGTGGCAAACATAAAGGTTTGGTCGCGGTAGTAACCCGAGCGCCAATCGCCGGGTTTAAACGCCTTAGCCATAGCCAGTTGGGCCACTTCCTTCCCATCGCCAAATATGCCAAACTTAGCCTTACCCGTAAGCACTTCACGGCGGCCCAGTATACTGGCTTGCCGGCTCTCAAAAGCTACACGGTAATCATTGATCACAATCTTTTTGAAATCATCAAAACTGAGCTCAACATCACCAAATTTGCCGGCACTATGTAATGCAGTTTCGGGCATATCAAATTTGTTTAGTCGGTAAAATTATAAAATTCTATTTTGTAATTGGTACAATGTTCATTCAAAACGTTCAGTTTTTATAATAGTTTTTAAATTACATTAAACCTTATATATTTGTATGAATCAAATAACCAACATGAAAAAGATTTTAATATTATGCGCAGTTATTATAGGCTTTGCCTTCACTGCATCGGCACAAGATAACCAAAAAGCTGAATTTAAATTCAACGAAGAAAAGCATGACTTTGGTAAAATACCACAAGGCACGCCGGTTACCACCATTTTTGAATTTACTAACGTTGGTACCGAGCCCCTTATTTTAACAAATGTGCAACCTACATGTGGCTGTACTATTGCTGATTACACAAAAACACCGGTAAAAGCCGGCGAAAAAGGACAAATAAAAATTACTTACAATGCTGCTGCTGCCTATCCTTTTAACAAAGGCATTACAGTAACATCAAATGCTAAAACACCAACAAAAATTTTATACATAGTTGGCGAGGTTGTGGCAAAAGCAGCCCCTGCACCAGCGGCGGCGGCCCCTACTACACCACCAACTGCGGGTAAATAAGTTTTTAACAAACAATATTTAAAAGGCTCCGTATTACGGGGCCTTTTTTGTTTTACAAACTTTTTATTCCGCACCTTCTTTGCGCGCAGCGGAGAGAGGGTCGACGAGTGTAACGAAGGCGGGGTGAGTTAACGGAGCGCGGCGAAGTTCAGCGTTAGTGATAGTAGCGGATACCAGCCTGACGCTTAAGGCCTGTGCAGTATGAGCGAATAGCACGGGCCGGAGGTAACGCCCAAATTATCTGAACCCGAATTTTTTGAATTAAGGAATTTATAAAATTCTGTTAATTGCTAAAATTCACAAAATTCCGGTTCAGACAATAAACGCGCTCCGTTCGACTCACCCGGTCTACGCTACGCTGGACTACCCTCTCTGCGGCAAGCCGCAAAGAGGGTTAGCAACAAATTGTCAGATTTTAAACACAAAACTTTAACAATACATATTAAAGGTTAACAATATTTTCTTTTTACTAATTTTGCCCCATGCCAATGATCTCGCATAAAGGTGAGCGGATGCCCGCTTCGCCTATTAGAAAACTGACCCCATTTGCCGATAAAGCCAAACAAGATGGCAAAAAGGTATATCATTTAAACATCGGCCAACCCGATATTGAAACCCCTGCGGGCATGCTCGACGCCATTAAAAGTATCGATTTTAAGGTATGGGCCTACACTCCTTCCGAAGGCACATTAACCTATCGCGAAAAGCTAACTACTTACTATAACAAACTGGGTTATAATATAGCCCCTGATGATATTTTAGTAACTACTGGTGGCTCCGAAGCTATTACTATAGCCTTTATGACCTGCCTCGACTCGGGCGATGAGGTGATTATCCCTGAACCGTTCTATGCTAATTATAATGGCTTTGCCAGTCAGAGTGATATTGTGGTAAAACCTATATTATCGCATATTGAAAATGGATTTGCCTTGCCCCCTATAAGTGAATTTGAGAAACTGATAACGCCTAAAACAAAAGCTATATTTATTTGCAGCCCTAATAACCCAACCGGTTATCTGTACTCAAGAGAGGAACTGGAAGCGTTGAAGGAATTGGTTTTAAAATACGACCTGTATCTATTTTCGGATGAAGCATACCGTGAGTTTTGTTATGACGGGCAAACCTTCACGTCGCCCATGCACCTGGAAGGGCTGGAAGATAACGTAATAGTACTGGATACCGTAAGCAAGCGCTACAGCGCCTGCGGTGCCCGTTTAGGTTGCCTTATAACCAAAAACAAGGCAGTCTGGACGGCGGCCTTAAAATTTGCCCAGGCAAGGCTGAGCCCGGGCATGGTGGAGCAGATTGCAGGTACAGCAGCAGTTGATACTCCCGACTCATATTTTGAAGCCGTTAACAAAGAATATACTAATCGCCGCGATACCATAGTTAATTCGCTTAATAAAATGGAGGGCGTTTACTGCCCTAACCCAGGCGGCGCGTTTTATGTGGTAGCCAAACTACCTATTGATAATGCCGATAAGTTTTGCCAGTGGATACTGGAAGAATTCACCTACCAGAACCAAACAGTTATGATGGCGCCGGCAACCGGCTTTTACAGCACCGAAGGCGCAGGCCTTAATGAAGTAAGAATGGCATACGTTTTGAATATTGATGATATACAGAACGCGATGATCTGTTTGGAAGAAGCGTTGAAGGTGTATCCGGGGAAAGTAGCTTAAAGAGGTGAAAGCTTAAAGGTAAAAGGTAACCTTTCGCCTTTAAGCTTTCACCTTTGACCTAAGAAATACGTATATTTGTGCCCTTATCAAAAATCTGCTACTGCCCACGGGTAGCTGCAAACTCTAAAAAATGGGGTCGACCGGAATTGACAGGATGGAGATAAGTAAGTAAGCATGCAGCGCGTTGGGTGAATTAGCGCTTAAATCAGAACGCTCAAACTTACAAATGGCGAAAATACTTACGCCTTAGCTGCTTAATTTAGAATTTAGCTAGCTTTTGTCCCGCCGGTTTTCCGTTTCATCGGATCGGCACCAGGGGCATCGAAAGATGAAAATAGCCTGCTTAATGGTGTGCATAGCAGGCGAAACAAAGCACCTAAGGAAGACGGTACAGGCAAGCAACTGGCCTTCCCCTTCCCTACAATTAAACAGAAGCTAAGCATGTAGAAAGCTTACCTTATACCATGTTTGGACGAGGGTTCGAATCCCTCCGGCTCCACGAAAATGGTTTATTTTAACCCAAAAACGCCTAAAGTCATTGATTTTAGGCGTTTTTTGCATTAAAACACCTAAAATCACCTAAAATCGCTCAATCTGTTTAGAGCTTTAGCGAGACCTATTTTTAAATTCTTAAATTAGGTCTCGCTGAACTCTCAAAAATTACTTGTAACTAACTAATTTACAGAGAGATGATTACTACTTTTTGCCTTAATTTTTCCCTAAAAAAAACCAAGATTTTAGCCGATGGAACGGCACCAATTTACGTCCGTTTAACGGTCGAAAAACTTCGACTTGAATTTACGACCAGGCGATTCATTTTACCGGAAAGGTGGAACTCAAAATCACAAAAGATGACCGGACATACTGAGGAAGCCAAGTCCTTTAATGCTTATTTAAAAACATTGGAACAACAGGTGTATGAAGCCCATCGATTATTGGTATCCCAACAAATCCCAATCACGGTCACTGTTCTTAGAGACAAGGTTTTAGGGATAGAAGAAAAACCTAAAATTTATACCGTGTTGGAAGTATTTCGAGAACATAATCGAAAAATGGAAGCCTTAATAGGTCAGGATTATTCCCAGGGTACCATGACACGGTACGAAACCAGCCTTAAACACACCAGCGATTTTATAAAATGGCAATACAAAGTTGAAGATATGCCGGTTGATCAAATTGATTACAATTTTGTCTCTAACTATGATTTCTACCTAAGGTCAGAGCGGAAGTGCAACAATAACAGTACGGTCAAATATTTAAAGAACTTCAAGAAAGTTGTCAAAATATGCTTAGGTAACGGCTGGCTGGAAAAAGACCCTTTCTTAAATTACAAGGTTAAAATCACTGAAGTAATTCCGGAATACCTGACTAAAGAGGAACTGAAAACCATAGCAGAAAAACACTTCGAAATTGAGCGAATCAACCAGGTTAAGGACGTATTTCTATTTAGCTGTTATACCGGATTGGCTTACGCTGACGTAGAAAAATTAAATAGAAACGACATTATTATAGGTGTAGATGGGCAAAAATGGGTGTCAATTAACCGCCAAAAAACCAAATCACGTTCAAAAGTCCCGCTACTTCCAAAGGCATCAGAAATTTTAGAAAAATACAAGGATCATCCCCTTTGTTTAATTGAGAATAAAGTGTTGCCGGTTTTTAGTAATCAGAAAATGAATGCTTATTTAAAGGAAGTGGGAGATTTATGTGGTATTAATAAACCATTTACTTACCACACGGCCCGGCATACTTTTGCCACTACTGTGACGCTAAGTAATGGTGTTCCAATTGAAACCGTTTCAAAAATGTTGGGGCATAAAAATTTAAAGACAACTCAGCATTATGCGAAGATATTGGACATGAAGGTTAGTGAAGATATGAGGGCGCTTGTGGAAAAACTGGAGTTTTAAGTATGGTTAACAGAATTAATCGGTAAATGATGGGGCTCCAACCCACGACCCTCGGTACCACAAACCCACAGTATATTTTTCTAAAGCTCTATTTTACAGCACGACTGAATCATCTTGTATAACACTTGTTTTACAAGTGTTATAATAAATACAATACTGTATCATATGTATGATGGAAATCGATTATTTAAAGATAATTCAATTATTTCTCCTAAAAAAAAGAACCACTGTTAAAATTTATAATAGTTTTTTGCAGAGTTTTACAAAAAAAAATGCGGAACTAAATTACCATCTGCTAAGTAGCTAACCCAACATTTTGAAATTAGTCGATTTTGGTCTATTTGGATGTCACAATAGATCATTGTTGGATATTCGATACAGAAAGTAAAATATAACGTGCTTAAAGGGATCTGAAAATAGTTTTGATTCTATTTTCGTTTTATAATTTCGTCAAAGATGACCTTACTTTTATTCCAAAACTCAGATCGTATTTTACGACTTTGGGTTGCAGAGGGTACTGCCTTTTCTCTCGCTGCACCCACACCGCTGCCGGCCTGATAGTTAGCGATAGTCACCTCAAAAACCTTTGGACGACCTTTAAATTCAGCTTTTAATTCCAAATGGTATGGTTCGGTCTTATGAGCAAATTCATAGGTCATAGCGTTGAACCTATATCCACTTTTGACGGATTGCTTTACAAATTGATTTTCTCTTAAGTTTTCTCCTTTTAAAATAGCTTGGGTAATACCCACAAGATCTTCCGAATTTACAACATCAGTTTCCTCACCATCTTCATTATCATCAACACTACCTCTTTTAATACTTAAATGTGTGATTGTTTTAAAATTGTAATTAGCCGCCATCCCTTCATTTGCTAGTCGGTCAAAAAATAAAATGGAAGATTCTGTATTTAGCAGCGCTTGATCCAATATTAAGACCTCTGTGTCTTTTGTAATTACTTCATCTATCAAATCCCTTAATTCTTTGGAATCAGTTGATCTCGTACCATCGACTTCAACACGCCAGGCACCCGGACCCACTTCTTCCATATAAAATTCAAATTGGCTCACTTCGTCTTGCAAAAACTCAATTCTGCCCGCCTTCTTTTTTACATATTCGATAGATCCCCGGTAAATGTTAGTATCCTTAATTTTAACAAGCTGAGTAGGTTTTTGGTGAAACTTAAATTTTGCCTGATCAAAAATAGTTTGATAATTGGTTTTAAGGTCAAACTTTTTATCTGTAGACTTTACCACGAATCCTGACAAAGCGTGGTTACTATTGCTTTGGTACGACTCTTTTCTTATAGCCTCTAAATCTTCGTTATCCAGAAACAAATTTGATACTTCCTGTGCAAGCGTATCTGTGTCCACATGAGTAATAAAAATCCCTTTTTGTTGGGCGAATTCATTTAAAAAGCCCCTGTTCGTGATGGATGAAAGGACTTCCTTCAACTCATAATTTGTTGGGTAAATATTTACTTTTGCCATTTTTATCTCATAAATGTTGGAAGGTGAATTAATAATTCCATTTCCCGAAGTTCTAGCTGTTCTTTAAACAATTTGGGTATTTCTGTTTTAACTTTTCTAAACTCATTATCATCCCTCATGTAAGTATAAATTATAAGAGGTTTATCAGAGTCTGAATAACCATAGGAAACAAGGGCATGTCTCAATCGTTGAAAATCCTCAATGTTTAGACCACCAAAATAAAACACAACCCGATTTTCTACACTATTCTGATCAATAAAATCCCCCAAAATAAATTGAGACATCATATAGTTGAGGTTAAGTGTAGTAGAACGTTTTGCAGGATGAAGATCGACAGAAGGATAATAAAATTTAAATTTATCACCTATTTGGCTATTAAGTTCTTTAATGCTTAAATGCAGCGAAGCTAACTTTAATATGGCATCATTTTCTAGAACATATATCTTATTGGACGATTGACTTTTCCTTCCAAGTTTAATATTAGCCATAAAAGACTTTACTTCAGCTTTGTAGCTTTGATAGGCTATAGCATCATGAAACCATAATACGATTACTCCTGTCCTCAACGGTATGTCAGCAATGACAGGGAATTTTCCTTGTAGCTCTTCTGAAGTTCGTAAATTATTCAATTTTTTATCCAGTGTGGTAATCCACCCCTGTAAGGCTGAAGGAGAAAAACTCGTAGTTTTATAACGTTTTGCCTCAACGATCACGCCTTCAGTATGAGGGTTTCGAAGAGATTCAGTGTAAGTAAATAATTGATCAACACCGCTTTTCGACCCATCATCGTTAGGCAGGTCAACGTTTGAGTCTCCTAATGTAACCCACTGAAACTTTGTTAATAAATTGATTGCCTGGTCATTCCAAATGTCGCCTTGATCTTCAGCCATATTTATGAGAATATAATGTTTTTTAAATAATCAGTTAAAAATTCCACATCATCCGAATTGGAAAGGAACTTCAAGGCCCCGTTTGGAAGGGCGTGCAGAATGAACTGTTCTGTTTCGGAGACTTGTATTAAAAAGGAAACCTTGACAATATCAGTTTTATAGGTTTCCAGTAGGTTTAAGCCAGCTGCCTGATTAATTACTATGCCTGAAAAACGGCCCACCAATTCATTTTGATAATTGAAATGGCTGATAGTAATATTTTCGATTTTATTACTTATCTCCTTTTCTAACAGCATTTCATAAAAAGAATATGCAGTTAACTCAATCGGCACAAGGTTAAAGGAAGTTTTAATCACATTGCGTAAAATATACTTCACATAATTAATATGCGAAATACCGCCATACACATAAACGATATTTAACTTGAAATCTAAACAAAATTGAAAGTCACTAAATACGTAAATCTGCTTTCTTACAAATTCGTTTAGTTCGTTGTCATAATCATTAATGAATGTCGCCGAGCGCTTTACCACCTTGATTTTAAAAGTATCGTCGTTATCATCTTGTATTGATAGTCCGAACCCTAAATTTTCATCAAATCTAAAAGCAGAGATTGCATCGAAAAATTCTTGCTTATCTACAAAATTTTCGGAAGCATCGATTGTATGGAACACCAAACTACGGACTCTTTTCATACAATAAAATTAACAGCTAAAATTTGTCATCTTGTGTAAGGTTTATTTAACAATTATAACAATTAAATTTGCCAATTCGATATTTATCAATTACCTAATTCCCAGCCGAATCGTTTATCACAGCATTGCGATAAAATAACTAATCCCATTTGTAGGTAAGATCTTTCACTTTATAATGATTGGCACTAACACATTCAAGTTTGTGGTCATTAAAGATTGCCAAATTATAGCCATGCGGGTTCATCGCGCTTTTATATTCAACAGCATCAAAACCAAGTTTAGATTTGATATACTCACACAAATATTGAGTAGGCAGATAATCAAGGTTCACATCTTGTTTTCTGACAGGTTTAGAAAGTTCATCACCTAACTTGATAAGGTATGGACGAAATTGAATGAAGTCTACCAGTTCAAAACCCCTATCCATAATTTCAAATGGCCCATAGTCAAGAATTCCTTTCAGGGAAACCAAACTGATAGGCTCATTACACACAAATTTTCCGATCGTAATACTTTCGTGCAATGCAATACGCGTCTCGTATAAAGTAGTTTCTTCACTGTCCGAAACATATAAATAGGGAATGCCGACAGGGTTAGCTCTTCCCGGTGTTGTATCGGCGGCTGGTGGTTTTCCCAACCTTGCTAGTGGCAGCTTATCTTCCGATATGCGCGCCCGGTAAAATTCAGTTCCCGCAGCGTAAGTAACAGCCAGACGCTCGAATACAGAATCCAGCACGTCCATATCGATCACTTCTGAGAGAAAAAAGCGATTTTTTTCTTTAATTTCCCTGGCAAAATTATCCCATTTAAGTTTAAGATCATCGGTAGGTTCGTCCGGACTCCAAGATAAATAGGCGTACTCAACTGGTTCTTCAAAAAATTGATCAAGATAAAAAGAGCTTCCTCTGCCGATTTGGTTTACAAGTTGTTTAATGTCTTTTGGCTTAAGCAACTCATGATTAAATAATTTAGGCCAGTAGAGGCTTAAATGTTCGTGTAATAAAGTAGGCTCCGCTCTCCCGAGTGACCACTCAGCATTGGGTGAATTTTCATAAAGATCGAAAAGCTCATCGAACGAGGTACTTAAATCAACACAAGGTAAAATAGCAACGTCCTTTGAATCGCAAAAATCACAATCGCCAATCGCTACCGATAGGGTCTCGATCCAGCTTTTCAAGGCGGAATCGTTAAAACAATTAACACAACAAGTCATATGTTAGATGTTATCTTGTATTAATTCAATATGGTGCATGATGGACAATTTTTTCAGGATGCCGAGCCCCGGATAAGCTCCACGGTCATGATACAAGCGAAATTGTTCGGAGGCAAAGGTATGAATGTCCTGCTGATCGATAAACGCAACTAGTTTACTTAGCGCCTCGCCGAATTTACCCGCGGTATCACTGATGTCTTCGTTATTGTCGGATAGAAAATGCCTGATACGTATATTTTCACTATCCTGGTCTTTATAGGTTAAGTGAATAGCGACTGCGTAAGGCAGCATCCCCCCTTCGATATATTCAGATCCTATGGTCAGGTAATCAGAAAAAGCGGCAAATCCTTCGTCTTGGTAATAAAAACAATCGCTGGAGAAAATCTCATCTTCAGAATCTAAATAATCGACATTACGTTTTTGGCGATTAAAGGGATCTGAGAGAAAACCTAAGGAATTTGCCGGAAAACCCCTTCTGAGCGATATTAAATGATTGACATGGATCAGGTTAAATTTAAGATTAGAGTTATTGGCTATTTGCTTAAGTTCAGTAGCATTACTAATTTGATTAAGTAATACCAGGGAGTAACCGGAATCCAAGTAGCCTTTTTCCTGCGCCGAAGCCTTGAAAAAGGCATAGTCTCGTTCGTTTGCGATCAAATAAGTAGGCACCAAGTTATGGATGCCCAACGCATTCATCCGGCTGATGGAGTCGAAAATAGGCCCAAATGACCGCTTGAGTTCGCCGTGCTCCGGATTAACAATTAACTGAATATTGACATTTATTACCGAAAGCGCTTTGCTGGCAGTTTCAATGCTTTTCAGATCCTTTTTTACGGGTTCAATAATTGGAGAAATCTTTGATCCGTTCAGGGGGAGCGCAGCAAGCTCTCTTAATGCCAGAAGTTCAAATTGTTTCCCCCTCAAAAAGGGCAAATACATAATGACAGGTTTAAAATGAAATACTTAATCTTTTAATTAAGCTAAGGTATTCATTTTGATTCATATTCGAATGGTAGCAGGAATGCTTTAAAGAATCTGGAATTTCTTCGGCAGAAATATATTCATTAGTCTGATGATTGATACGTTGTTTTATCACTTTCAAAAACTCAGCCTGAACCTCGTCAACCGCATAATCGGATATAATTTGAAGACATACCTTAAATAAATGTATCGGTGGCACGGGAGGAACGTTTCCCGACATCCTTTTAATAATATTTAAATACTCGTCTTTCCTTAGCGCTTTCATCATCGCAGCGGCCTCTAATCGCGATTGATCGGGCGTTGCTTCCCGAAAAATT
>Ga0302185_10002844_pt1 | contig 11027 bp, 11 predicted proteins | sample II_Bog_E1_1_FD_200231 | JGI IMG/M metagenome (GOLD analysis project Ga0302185, IMG submission 200231) | Peat permafrost microbial communities from Stordalen Mire near Abisko, Sweden - II_Bog_E1_2 | ecosystem: Environmental > Terrestrial > Soil > Wetlands > Peat | place: Sweden: Abisko... | reverse complement strand
CCGTATTTTGGGATAAGCGTAATACCGGCATAATAAACCACCACACGGTTTTTAATATTTTTATTTACCTGGCTGTTGCCATTAGCCTGTATTTTTGGGTTAAGGACGAAAATAAACCGGATAAAGCTGATGCGACAAACTAACCTGTCTGAGTATAATAATTCCCCATACCACCCGGGCGGAAATGCTTTAAAACGGATTTTGTGGTATTACCTGAACGCGTTGATTTTCAAAACGTACCTGTTGCCCTTTAATGGTCTCAAAGTCTTTATACTGCGATTATTCGGCGCTAAGGTTGGCAAAAATATAACCATAAAACCCGGTGTAAACATTAAATATCCATGGCACCTCACCATTGGAGACCAGGTGTGGATAGGGGAGAATGTATGGATCGACAGCCTTGTACCTGTTTTGATTGGCAATAACGTTTGCATCTCGCAGGGTGCAATATTACTTACCGGAAGTCATAATTATAAAAAAACTACTTTTGACCTAATAACCGGCAGTATTGTTTTGGAGGATGGAGTTTGGGTTGGGGCTGGGGCAATAATAAATGGTGGAATATCAGCCGGGACACATTCCGTGCTTACAAGCGGCTCGGTAGCCAATAAAAACTTAGAGGCCTATTTTATATATCAGGGAAACCCGGCAGTAAAGATCCGTCAAAGGGTTATTGAATAAATGTTTGCTTAAATAGGGTCTTAAAAACGCAGCTTAATTTGTTTTATGCTTTCAACTGAAAACAAAACCCATAAAATTATCCTTTTAATTATTGGCTCATTTGTGCTTGTGTCCGGCATAATTCTTTTTATCATACCGCCTGCACTGTTTCCCGATCCCGGGATGGGTTTCCAGGTACTTCGCTCAATGCAGTTGGGGAGCGGTTTTAATGTTTTTATAAGCCCTGATCAAAGTGATATTTCTCAAAATTATACAGAGTTCATAACCTGGTGGTCGCCCGGGCAGTACCTTGTGCCTTATTTCTTTAAATTATTTGCTCATTTAAATATTGGACAGGCAATCGCTATTACGGTTACTTTAAGCCAGTTTTTGGGCTTGGCCGGTTTTTACCTGTTTTTTAAAAAAATTGGGTTTTCATCAAAATTGTCAGCTTTTAGCATTGTGTTTATCGTTTGCCAGCAAGCATTTGCAGTACCCTATGTTTATTATAGCGGGGGCGAAATTTTGCTGTTCGCATTTGAAGGATGGTTTTTATATGGTTGCGTATTTTTTAAAAAAACGGACCTGGCATTGGTATTATTTGTGCTGCTTTCCGGCTGGGCAGGCTTTTTCTTTAAATCTTCCTTTTTATGGATATACACCGCCGGTATTTTCTGTTTATGGATAAGGTTGTCGATAAACGACAGGGCAATATGGGAATGGATAAGAAGGGGCCTATGGATAGCCATACCCGCTACTATATCCCTGGTTGTTGTCTATGTTTCTTATTTATCAAAAGGGCAAAGCCCCGCGTCTGCTTCAAGCGGAATAAAATTAACCTGGTTAACATTTGGGTTTCCCCTGGCTGCCCCAATACTTTCAGGTTTTTCCGTTGATGACCTTTTTCACGGGCTCATTTACCACACCGGGAAAGCAATTGTTGGTCCCGAATGGAGTATAGCCGTATTAATTTTGCTAGCCATATGCAGTTTGTTTTTAATTTGGGGTATTGTTAAATATGTGCAAAATGAAAATTACAGGTTGTTTATACTGACTTTTTATATTATTTCAATTTTGTTTTTTGGGTATTCCTATTTACGGCAACTTACTATATCAATGGAAGCCCGGCATTTCCGTATTGTCGGCATTTTAATTGTCCCTGGAATGGTTTATATTGTAACTAAACTTAAACGGCTTCCTGTACTGTTGTTTTCCTTAATACCTTTAGCATTGGCATGGGTTAATTTTACTTACCTGGTAAAAGGATTTAATTTCAATAAGAATTTGAGTGCGAAAGGAATAACAGGAATATCGCAGCCGAATATTGATCAGTCTTCCTTAAACTATATCATGAAGCTTGACAATGAAAACAGGAATGCCGTATTTGTTTTTGTGAGCAATGACATAGGGCTTGAAATTACGCATAACCGTATCATCACGATACCGCCAATTGGCGATGGCCTTAATATTGACGATGAAGATTACAGATATGAGGGTTTTTCCGGACCGCTTTATATTGTTTTGCCCGAAAGCTATAACGGCCCTAAAGAGAAAATGATTATGAAATCATTTCCAGGATATACAGGATTTGAGATTTCACCGCTGAGTGATAAGTATATATTGTATTCCGCAAAAATGAGATCAAACTTTAACTCTTATTGATCTCCGTCCACAACAAATCTTTTAGCGGATCGATATTTTTTTGAGCTGCTGATGATATAAAAATTGAAGGAACTCCGTCTGGCAGTTCCTTTTTCATTTCGGCCTGCAATTCATCATCGAGCAAATCAGATTTTGAGATAGCCAAAACACGTGGTTTATGCATCAACTCCGGGTTATATTCGTTTAGTTCACGAAGCAAAATATGGTATTCTTCTTTTATCGTCCTGGTAGTATCAGCAGGTACCATAAATAATAAAACAGAGTTCCGCTCAATGTGGCGCAAAAACCGGATCCCTAACCCTTTTCCCTGTGATGCCCCCTCAATAATTCCCGGAATATCAGCCATAACAAACGACCTGCCATTACGGTAAGATACAATGCCCAGGTTGGGAACAAGGGTGGTAAAGGCATAATCAGCAATTTCGGGCTTGGCTGCCGACACAACAGAGAGTAAAGTTGATTTCCCTGCATTTGGAAAGCCTACCAAGCCAACATCAGCCAGTATCTTTAACTCCAAAACATTCCATTCTTCTTTTCCGTCCTCGCCTGGCTGCGAAAAACGCGGTGTTTGAAGTGTTGGGGTTTTAAAATGCCAGTTACCTAAGCCCCCTCTTCCGCCGTCAGTTAGTATTTTGGTTTCGCCATCGGCTGTTATCTCGAATAACGTTTCACCTGTATCCGCATTTTTGGCAATAGTGCCTAAAGGCACCTCCAATATTTCATCCCTCCCTGTTTTCCCGCTTTTTAGCGAACTGCCGCCCGATTCTCCGTCACCTGCTATTACATGTTTTCGAAATTTTAAATGTAACAGCGTCCATAACTGGGAATTTCCCTTAACAATTACGTGACCTCCACGGCCTCCGTCACCTCCGTCTGGCCCGCCTTTAGCGGTAAATTTGTCCCGGTGTAAATGCGCAGAGCCTGCCCCGCCATGGCCCGAACGGCAGCATATTTTCACATAATCAACAAAATTGGAACCCTGGGACATTTTTGATTTCGGATTTACGATTTACGAATTCGGATTTGTCTTTTACCACAAACCTAGAAAGTTCTATTTCGGTCTTACTTTTTATTTAAAAGCTGGAATTTAAGATGTGGTCTTTTTCTAAATCCGAAATCGAACATCCGAAATCCGAAATTCTTCAATATTCACTTACAACGCCGGTAATCCCATCAAATATTTCTTCGACAGAACCGATGCCATTTATGCTTTTAAACTTATCCTGGTTTTTATAAAATCCTGCAACCGGCGCAGTTTTGTCATTATACTCTTTAATTCGTTTTCTGATAACTTCCGGATTTGCGTCATCCGGACGACCAGAATCTTTACCACGGAGCAATAGCCTTTTTTCAAGCTCGGCATCGCTCACCTCCAGTGCTATCATGCCTGATATAGGCGCGTTTTTGCTTTCGAGTAATTGGTCTAAAGCTTCGGCCTGTGCAACTGTCCGCGGAAAACCGTCAAAAATAAAACCCCTGGCATCTTTATTTGCATCCAGTTTGTGGCTGATCATCCCAATTACTACTTCATCGGGAACCAAAATTCCCTGGTCCATTAATTTCTTTGCTTCCAAACCAAGTTCAGTTCCCTGGGAAATTTCATTTCGTAAAATGTCGCCTGTTGAAAGATGGATCAAACCATACTTTTCAATCAATTTTTGAGACTGGGTCCCTTTTCCGGCGCCGGGAGGGCCAAACAATACAAGATTAAGCATGCTATGTTTAAATTAAAAGCCTTTCGGTGCAACGCAGAAAGGCTTGTAGGGTTGTTTTAAGTCAAAAGTCGGAAGCAAGTGTTATCTTACGGTTGACTAAAGACTTTCGACTTTCGACTTTAAAAAGTGCACTTGAAGGGAGTCGAACCCCTAACCTCCTGATCCGTAGTCAGGTGCTCTATCCAATTGAGCTACAAGTGCAATATTCTATGTAAATATTCGCGTTCAACACCTGATTTAAGATATTTTTCGCGATTTACCGCTTCCAACAAAGTTTCAAAGCTTTCCGAATGAATTTTCGTCCATGGACGGTAAGCTTTAGTTGATTTAGTATACCCGGCATTGTGCTGAAGTAACCTGTTTTCAGGATCACTACTCATTCCCACATATCTGCGTCCGGTTCTCTCACTTAATAAAACGTATACAAAAAACATATAACCACATTTTGTACGTCCCGAGAGAGTCGAACCCTAACCTCCTGATCCGTAGTCAGGTGCTCTATCCAATTGAGCCCTGCCTGCCGGCAGGTACAAGTGCTTTTTTGCAATATGCTTTTTAAAACGGACTGCAAAAATAGGATTTCTTTTGAAACTGCACAACATTTTATCACTTTACTTTTTCAGCGATTGCGGCAAAGTCAGGCAGGTCTTTGGCAACTTCAAGTACTTCCGCGTAAATAACGTGTTGATCTTCATCAATCACGAATGCAGCCCTCTTCGAAACTCCCTTTAGGCCGAAAAAGAATTGTTCATAAATAGCCCCGTAAGCGGCTGAAACTTCTTTATTGAAATCAGACAAGAGCTCAAACTGGTAATTATTTTCTTGTTTGAACTTAGCAAGCGTAAACGGCGAATCGACAGAGATGCCTAAGATTACCGCGTTTAAGCCATCGTAATAGCCAAAATTATCGCGCATTGTGCATAGCTGTGTTGTGCAAACACCCGTAAATGCCATAGGGAAAAAATGAAGAACTACTTTTTTACCTTTAAAATCTGATAAAGAAACTTCCTTTAAAGCTGATGATACTAATGTAAATTGTGGAGCTGGTGAACCTATTGTTAATGACATAAGTGTTTTTTTTTGCAAATAAAAAACAATAAATTGAATGTTGGTAGTCGTCTTTATAATTGAATGGTCAATTTTGAAAATCAAGTTTGTAAATTTATTTTTGAGCATATGAAATTTTTCCTCGCCGGAATCCTGGTCACCGTTGCAGTTTATGTTTGGGGTCAAAACACACCTTTCAAAATTGCCACAACTCATTTGGTTGATAACATCTACGTTCACACTTCTTATGGTCTGCCCGACGGCAAAAATGTATTTCCTTCTAACGGATTGTTCATCATAACTGATACAGGAATTGTGTTGATTGATACGCCCTGGGGTGAAGATCAGACAGAACAATTGATAAACATCTTGCAAAAAAAATTCAAAAAGAAAATCCTGTTGTGTATTTCAACTCATTTCCACGCCGATCGTACAGGCGGGATTGATGTATTAAAAAAATATGGGATAAAAACTTACTGCTCTGCGCTGACAAAGCAACTGGCGAAACAAAATGGCGATAAGCAGCCACAGTTTACGTTTAGGATTGATACTACTTTCCATGTCGGAAATACAACACTGCAAACGTATTACCCCGGTGAAGGCCATACAAAAGATAATATCGTAATATGGCTGCCTCAAAGCAAAGTTTTGTTTGGCGGGTGTCTCATTAAAAGCCTTGAGGCTGACGGCGCAGGTAATACCGCAGACGCCAACATGACTCAATGGCCCGTATCAGTAACCAGGTTGAAAAAACGTTTCGATGATATTAAATATGTTATCCCCGGACATCAGGGCTGGAAGGGTGATACTTTGATGTTTTCGCATACTATAGCCGTTGTGAAACAGAAAGCATAATTAAATGGTTACTGTTTAGAGATATGAAAGCAATAGTTATTACCCAACCCGGTGCCCCCGAAGTTTTGCAATTGGCCGAAAGGCCGCACCCGATCTGTGCGCCCAATGAGGTACTCGTAAAAGTGGAAGCTTCTGGTGTTAACCGGCCTGATGTTTCCCAGCGAAAGGGCCACTACCCCCCACCTGCCTGGACATCGCCCGATATTCCCGGGCTTGAAATTGCCGGGACTATAATCGAAATAGGCATCAATACTACAGGCTGGAAAGTTGGCGATAAAGTTTGCGCACTGGTGACCGGTGGAGGCTACGCAGAATTTTGCAGTGTACCCGAAGGGCAATGCCTGCCCATACCGGAAAATCTTAGCTTTATTGAAGCCGCTTCCCTGCCCGAAACATTTTTTACCGTTTGGAGCAACGTTTTTGACCGGGGCGCCTTAAAAAATAGTGAATCCCTGCTGGTACATGGTGGCTCAAGCGGGATTGGTGTCGCTGCCATACAAATGGCAAATGCGCTCGGCAGTACAGTATACGTTACTGCAGGATCTGACGAAAAATGCCGGTTTTGCGAGAGTTTAGGTGCTGCCAAAGCCATTAATTACAAAACCGAAAATTTTAAAGAAGTAATTTTACAACTCACTAACGCGGGTGGTGTGGATGTAATATTAGATATGGTTGGAGGTGATTATACCCAAAATAATATAAAATCCCTGGCGGATGATGGCCGGCTGGTAATGATCAACATGATGATGGGCAAGGACGTGCAGGTTGATCTCTCAATAATAATGAGTAAACGGCTTACTATAACAGGTTCGACATTGCGTTCACGAAATACTGAATTTAAGTCCGCTATTGCCCGGAACCTCGAGAAAACAATTTGGCCATTGCTGGCATCCGGTAAAATTAAACCGGTTATTTATGCCGTTTTCCCGGCTAATGAAGCTGCAGAAGCCCATAGATTAATGGAAAGCAGTGCGCACATCGGTAAAATAGTTTTAAAGTGGTAAGCCGATAGCCATTAGCTATTAGCTATTGGCTGTTAGCTTTCACCATTCACCATTCACCATTCACCCTTCACCCTTCACCCTTCAGCTTTCGCCTTTCGCCTTTCACCTTTCGCCTTTCACCTTTCACCTTTCGCCTTTCACCTTTTAGCTTTCACCTATCAGTCGTAGCTGTGCCGTTCCATTTCATAATCATCCGGCAAGTCGGAAATAAACTTCTTATTCCTGTTAATATCCATATCCCGGTGATGGCTGTACACATCGTTAGTCACTTCAATATTTCGCTCTTTACTTTTCTCAGCGTAATGAATATCTGCCTCTGCTATTTTTGAAACAGCATAATCATATGGCCCGCTCGGCGACATTAATTTCACAAATACCGGCAAACATTCGAAGAAAATAAACAATAAACTTATAAACGTTTCTGCAAGGTACGTATCCAGATCGCGGGTGCCGTTTTCATTGTATGATAACTGTCCCAATGCCCAGTTGCGGTCTGAAAAACCGGCTACATTGCTCAGGCTGTCTAACTGGTGGTCGTTAAACAAACGGATACTGTTTAGCCCTTCATAATCCTTTCTCGCGCCAAGGTACCCGTCCAGTTTTTCCTCGTTGCTCCTTACCGCATTTAAACGGTCTTCTTTTTCCTGTAATACCGCCTGCTTTTGTTTCGCGTAGGTTCCATAACCTACGATACCCGATGTTTGATTGGTTTTGTCGCCAAAGACTTCCTGGTTTAACTCGTAACGGGAGCGGTTTATGTCTTTTTCCAGCGAGTCCTTTTCTTTTTTCAGGTCGTTGTTTTTACCAAGCTCCATCGCATATTTTTGAGTATAGGTTTTTTGGAGCGTATCGATACGCTTGTGCTGACCTTTTAAATAGGCAGTTTTTAATTTTTGCCTGATTTCTTTATCAAATATTTTTAATTCTAATGGCCGCGAAATAACTATGCCAATCATTATCGCAAGCAAAATACGTGGCGTAGCCTGTAGCAATTGCTGATTGGTTGTACCCTGTTTATCAATACTCGATACAATGTACCGGTCAAGGTTAAAAATGGCCATCCCCCATATCAAACCGAAAAATACGGCAAAAACAACTGCGAAGGGGCTCCCGCTGAAAACAAAATACATGGCATACCCTCCTGAAAGCGAAGCGAATAAGGCGGTGAAAAATATGGTTGCCCCGATACCTACATACTTATTATGTTCAATGGGATATTTCTTTAGCGTACCAATATGCGCACCCGAACAAAACCAAAAAAATCGCGTAACTCTTTTCATCAATCAATGTCTAATGTTGCAACAAACACATATGAAACGCTCATTGGTATTGAATGTTACAAAATAAATATTGAAAAATTTGACACGGAAAAAACTACCTTTGAAAATAATTTATATCAAAAAATGAAAGAAATAAGCGTACAGGAATTAAAAGAGAAAAAAGATAAAAGTGACGATTTTCAATTAATTGATGTGAGGGAAGATTTTGAATATGAAATGTCAAATCTTGGCGGAGTACTGATCCCCCTTGGAGGTATTTTAATAGAAGCGGATAAAATTGACAAAAGTAAACCTGTTGTGGTGATGTGCCGCAGCGGAAAACGCAGCGCAGCCGCCATAATGCAGCTTGAACAGCATGGTTTTACAAATTTATATAACCTAAAAGGCGGCATTTTAGCCTGGGCAAGTGAAATTGATCCAACTATTAATGTTTACTAAACTATGTGGAAAAAGGTAATACCCAATACGTTATATAATATAGGGATATTTTTATGCCTTATTTTTGGCTATCAATATGGTATCGTACAAAAACAATATGCATTTCTGTTTGGAGCGGTATTAATAATGGCTACATTTATCCTGCTTAAGATAAGGCTCTATAAAGAATTAAAAGGAGCTCAAAAAAAACCTTAAACTCAAAATTTTATGCTTATTGCAATATTAGGGATCATTATGCTCGTTGTTGGCGTAGTGCTCAAACGTTCGCCCGAACCAGGCAGCCATTTCGGTGGTATAGTTAGTACCGTAGGCCTCGTAGTTGTTTTTTTAGGGATAGCCGTATCCGCGTTCAAAATTATTGAGCCCGGTAAAGTAGGCGTTCAGGTACTTTTTGGTAAGGTACAGGAAAATGTGCTCGAAAGTGGCCTCCATGTTATAAACCCCCTGGTTGACATTACGGAGTTCAGCATTCAGACAGAAAACTATACAATGAGCGCCAAAGACAATGAAGGCCAGGTGCAGGGGGATGACGCGATTCATGTGCTTTCATCCGACGGGCTTGAAGTGACTATTGATCTTTCCGTTTTGTATCGGCTAAATCCAGAGAAAGCGCCGTTTATCCTGCAAAACATTGGCGTGGATTACGAAAATAAAATCGTGCGCCCGGTTACACGCACAGCTATACGCGACAATGCTGTAAATTACCAGGCGGTTGATCTTTATTCAACAAAAAGACAAGAATTTCAGGTAAAAATAAACGAGACTATTACGCAGAATTTTGCCAAAAACGGTTTGGAGGTACAGCAAATACTGGTGCGGAATATTTCGTTGCCTGCATCAGTAAAGGCAAGTATCGAATCAAAGATCAATGCCGAACAGGATGCGCAGAAAATGCAGTTTGTTTTACAGAAAGAACGCCAGGAGGCCGACCGCAAGAGAGTGGAAGCGCAGGGTATAGCGGACTACCAGAAAATACTTTCAACAGGACTTACCAGCCAGCAGCTTGAATACCAGGCAATTTTGGCCCAAAAGGAGATCGCTTTATCGCCAAACACTAAAATAATTATTATTGGAGGCAATAAAGGAAACCCAATAATGCTGAGCGATAAATAATCTGAACGTATTTTTTTGAATATTGGAGCGCATTACTCATTTTATAAAATGAGTAATGCTTAACTTGCGCCCCAATAATTTACAAACTTATGCAATATGATGTTATCGTTATCGGTTCGGGCCCTGGCGGCTATGTAGCCGCTATACGTTGTGCCCAGCTGGGTTTAAAAACTGCATGTATCGAAAAATATCCAACCTTTGGCGGTACCTGCCTTAATGTAGGTTGTATCCCATCCAAAGCGCTGCTCGACTCTACTGAACATTACCATAATGCCGCTACCACGTTCAAAACTCATGGTATTAACCTTGAAAATTTAACGGTAGACTTTGCACAGATGATAAAACGCAAAGCCGAAGTGGTGGCGCAAACAACCGGGGGCATTACTTTTCTTTTCAAAAAAAACAAAATTGATTCTTACCAGGGAGCAGGCTCCTTTAAAGATAAAAACACCATCACCTTAAAAAAACCAGATGGCACCCAGCAGGAAATTACCGGTAAAAACATCATAATCGCTACGGGGTCAAAGCCATCGTCCCTGCCCTTTTTGAAAATTGATAAGAAAAGGATCATTACTTCAACCGAAGCTTTAACACTTACCGAAATACCGAAACACCTGGTGCTTATCGGCGGCGGGGTTATCGGTTTGGAACTTGGTTCTGTATATGCACGGTTGGGATCGAAGGTTTCTGTAATTGAGTTTATGGATTCCATTATTCCCACTATGGACAAGGGCCTTGGTAAAGAACTGCAAAAGGTACTGCAAAAACTGGGCATCGAATTTTACCTGGGCCATAAAGTTACCGGCGCTATTGTAAAGGGAAAAGAAGTAACTGTAACTTTTGACGGGCCGAAAGGCGAAAAGAAAGAACTAAAGGGAGATTATTGCCTGGTAGCCGTTGGCCGTGTTGCTTATACCGACGGATTAGGTCTCGAAAATATTGGAATTACTGTTGAGGAACGCGGACGCAAGATCACTGTTGATGAACACCTGGAAACAAAGGTTAAAGGAGTTTATGCAATAGGTGATGTGGTAAGGGGTGCTATGCTGGCGCATAAGGCGGAGGATGAAGGCACACTTGTCGCTGAAATTATTGCTGGTCAAAAACCGCATATCGATTATAACCTGATTCCCGGCGTAGTATATACCTGGCCCGAAGTTGCCGCTGTTGGACAAACAGAAGAACAGCTTAAAGAAAAAGGAATAAAATATAAAACCGGTTCGTTTCCGTTTAAGGCCAGTGGTCGCGCCCGG
>Ga0302185_10002839_pt1 | contig 11030 bp, 15 predicted proteins | sample II_Bog_E1_1_FD_200231 | JGI IMG/M metagenome (GOLD analysis project Ga0302185, IMG submission 200231) | Peat permafrost microbial communities from Stordalen Mire near Abisko, Sweden - II_Bog_E1_2 | ecosystem: Environmental > Terrestrial > Soil > Wetlands > Peat | place: Sweden: Abisko... | reverse complement strand
TCAAATACAACGCATCATTACTTAAATTTTAGAGGTTGCTTTAATATTCATACAGTTCAGAAAATGAGCAACGACGTAGGATCATAAATACATATATAATAGATAATCCCTAACGCATATGGGGAATTCTATCAAATCTAATCAACCGCAACTCGTCTTCAAACATACCCAACACGTAGAAGATCATAATTTGTTCCCAGAAAGCATGATGAAGATCATTCTGCAGCTGGTGAATGGATAAGTCTACCAAATATACCTCGACACCTCAATGACTGTTTAATAATTTAAAGACAGCATTTACTACCAAATCAGTCGTACGCTCTAACCTAAATGCATGTGGCTATGGCATAAAAAAAAGCCATTATAAGATAGTCGAGTGATGGGCATCATCATATTTGATAATGGGGTGGTCCTGCAGAAAAAGTCGCCCTTGACAGAAATATCACAAATTTAGGTTATGAGCAGGATTTAAGATTAAATCACACTCGAAACGGGAGTTGTAGTCATGACTTGTGGACATTGGATGGGTCGCACTGCTATTATCTAGTTTTTAAATGCAACTGTTAATCAAAAAAAGTATTAATTGTTGTGTCCATTTTGCTTTAAAGAGTGGAGTTACGATCTCTGTCGGAGGGTCGGAAATTTAACTCGAGAAGAGAACCTCTATTATATGCTATAATTAAACAAAAATTGGATGGCACAAAAAACAAAAAGCTGTCCTGGCTGCGGCCAAGCTATTATAAAAGATGAGAACAGTTGTAACTGCGTTCGGTGTGCTAATCCTAAATGCAAATTCGGATTATTTTGCATGATTTGTCTACGGAGATGGAAGAATCCCAACAGTAATTAATGCGGCAATGTGGAGTGTACCTTCTACCCTTACTTCAATCAAGTCGAAGATATGGAGATGCATTTATACGATGATGGGATGATCAACCAAATCAGGGTGATTGTTCCGACTCATCGACTGTGCCCTTCCTGTAGATTTCCAATCTAGCACAATGAAGGATGCAAGCATATGGAATGTCCTGAATGTAAAAACTTCTTTTGTTGGGTTTGTCTGTAAGTTCTAAGAGGAACTTGGAACTGTGGTGGTCATAATCAATACTGTGGGATTGTTGCTCCCCGTCAATAACTGAAATGATTGGATACTATTTTAATTTACTACTTTATCATATGAATTGGGGTGAAAGTATATTTAATTTGTCACCTACATTAACGTATATATTTTGGGTTTTAAAAAATAGAGATACCGATAAATTTGAGAGTTAAGTTTATAATAAGATGAGTGGTGATCCTGCTTGAGATTTCTATATTATATATTTAAATTCATAGAAATGCAAAACGATGGCGAAACAAGGCTAGGCTTCCAGAGAGAGCTGGCCTCAAAACAGCCTTAAGAAAACAACAACAACACCGGAGAGTCCTTTGCGCATGCCTAAACAGGTCCCTCCGTTGTGCACTTAATAGGTAACACGCTAAGACATTTTCTGAGCAACATGAAGTATCAAATTTTTATCACGATTGTAACTATCTACTCTTTATTCTCCGATGATTTCAGGACAGCTGTCTTTGGGCAGGAGGTGGACATGTATTTCGATTGCACAAGTTTAGTTATTTTGGGAATCTTTGCTGTGGAGTTAATCATCAGTTCTTTCGTGGTGGATGGCTATTTCCTTTCTTTCTTTTTCTTCCTGGATTTGGTATCCACTGCCTCTCTGATCTTCGACGTTAATTTTATTACCAACATCATCTTTTCCACTGGTACTTCAGCATCAGTAGCAGCTTTGGCAAGTCAGTCGAAGGCCTCTCGAGCTGCAACAAGAGCAGTACGTATAGTAAAACTGTTTCGTATTATTCGTATAATTAAATTATACAAAAACAGTGAAAAGGCTAAAGAAATTAAATAAAAGGCTAAGCATCAACAACTCTTGAAGGAAAAGATGCAAAAAAGGAAGAACCGTTATAACAGAGGCACTGACTCTATGGTTAGGGATCATTCCAGTTCACATGTGCCACCAATCAGCACAAATGTTGTGGTATAAGTCAAAAAAAGCGAGGGGCAGCAAATATATCCCGAAGAACAGGTTCAATCAGATGCCAGCAAGGATGATGTTATTGACGAAGATTAACTTTAGAAAGCCATGAAAAATGAATCCAAAATCGGTAAAATTTTGTCAGAACTGTCCATTCGAAAAGTTATAATTGTGGTGCTGTTAATGATGTTCGTCATTCCTCTGTTTAACATTGACGTTTTTCGCGATCCATAGAATTCTTGGGATTACTAGCTTTACAACCAAGCTCATCTGCTGACTCTCTCACCTTCTCAAGTGCCCACTGCTACTATTGCAGGATTAATTCAATCAACAATCAACAGTTTTCTTACGGCTGATAATTTCATCATACAATACACGTCTCCCTTTAATGAGTTGCCCTATTTGAACTCATTGGATTTATCTTCACTAAGGAGTACTGATTTGATTTCATCAACTCAGAATATCAATGTGTCTGCTATATTGGCGATCCGCTCTGACTTAACTTTGAGAAGCAACGGCACGAGTGCATCATTAACATCTTTGAATGCCATCCTCGACCAAAGTCAATACAACAGTAAAGTTGCTTTCTTCTCAATGGCCAAAACCCTATTTGTCTGTTTAGTGCTGCTTCTGCTTATGCAAATGTTTTCTAGAGACATCGATACTCTCCTTGTAGAACCTATTGAAGGAATGATGCAAAAGCTAATGCTCATGGCTCGTGATCCTGAGGCAGCAGCTAAGGAAGAACTCAACTCAAACACTGAGCTTTAGACCACTGTCATCAGTAATGCCATCATCAAAATTGGAGCTTTACTATCAATTGTTTTCGGCAGTGCAGGAGCAGAAATAATAGGCACAAATATAATCGAGGAAGGTGACATGAACCCGATGATTGAAGGAAAGAAGAAGTGTGCAATCTTCGGTTTTTGTGATATCAGACACTTCACTGAGGTGACTGAAGTGTTACAGGAGGAGATCTTAATTTTTGTCAATAAAATTGGATCTCTCGTGCATGAGTCAGTCTATCGGTACGGTGGATCAGCAAATAAAAACATCGGCGAGGCCTTTCTACTTGTATGGAAGATTCCTGAAGATAAATATGCCTTAGATTTACAGACCAATATTATTTAGTGGAAAGACAGAAGATACTTAGGAGTCTTGGCGGACTTTGCAGTCTTGGGTTTCGTTAAAACTTTGATAAAAATCCATAAGGACCCATTGGTTTTGGAGTACGGCATGGATTCGAGACTGCAGGAAAAGATGGGTTAGTTTAGTGTTTCGATGGGGTTTGGCCTCCACATCGGCTGGGCAATTGAAGGTGCTATCGGATCTGAATACAAAATCGATGCGTCCTATTTGAGTCCAAATGTAAATATGGCCTCTCGTTTAGAAGCAGCCACAAAGCAATTTGGCGTAGACTTTCTCTTAAGTGAGGATCTTTATGATGTACTCACACCTTAAATGAAAAACTTCTGCCGGAACATTGACCGAGTCACTGTGAAGGGTAGTGAGAAGCCAATAAAATTGTATGCGGTAGATATGAACTACGAGCGTATCACTCCTCCCGCCCGCAAGGATATCAAATATCCTGATATTGCAGACATGCCGGACTCCTAAAGCAAGCGAGCTGTCAATATGTAGTACCTTAAAGAGGAGGAGATAGCCAATTTTAACGCAAAAAAATTCATTTTGAATAAGAAAGAGCTTAGAGAAGTGTTAATTCACTGCCTTCCTGAAGATTTCAGGAAGAGATTCGAGCTCGGTGTTAACTGTTACCTAAAAGGCAAATGGGGAGACTCCCGTCTGCACCTCAGCGAAGCCTTGAAATTCCACAACAACGATGGACCCACAAAAACCTTGCTTACCTACATGAAAAAGTTCAACTACGTGGCCCCTGCCACTTGGAAACAGTATCGTCCTCTTACTTCTAAGTGAGACAGTCTTGATCATGATACACTTTCTTTGTTTTTCAAATATAATTCTTATTTATTAGAGTTTCATAGAGTCAATTCAATTTCATCAATTTTACTGATTCTCGTTATTGGGAGCGATGACTTATTCGAAAGATTCGGAAGGGGGTCTTACAATAATTTATTCACTTTCTTTCTTCTCTACTGATTCGGAATTCTATAATACTTCTGGTTCTTGACTGGCAGCGATATCTTGAATTTATTCTTAGCCTACATTATCATGAATTTCAATTTCAGCTTGAACTTCTGGCTAAATCTCCACCTATGGCTAAGCCACTGGAATTTAAGGTTTAATTTCGTCATTTTCAGCGGCAACAACAATAATTGGCTATTGAGGAGCCTAAACTTGAACTACTTCGACAGCATGTTCGATTATTGAATCGATTATTGAAGGAATTTATTGACTGATTTCCTCAGCTGGAGCGAAAATAATGGGGTCCTCTGCGATTTAGGCCTGAACTGCCTCTAAAGCTTTCTAGACTGAATCTAATGCACTAATTTAAGCTGAAGCTTCGATCTTTGGCTCTTCCTACTTTATTTCAATCTCAACCTCAACCTCATTGACTGGAGCCTCATGTTTGATTTATTCCTTTTCAACTACCGTAACTGGGGCTGAAATTGCTACTGGTTCAGGTTTGACTTCAATTGGTACTTATTGAGATCGCTTAAGCAATTCTTCCATCATAAGTTTTTCCATGTCAAAATCATCATCATTGTTTTGCTTTGGCTTGGGGACTGGTTTTTTCGATGAGGCTGAAGAAAATAAGGGTTGGGCTACCTTTGGTACTGGAGGGGCTTGCTTCTGTGGAACTGGTACTACTGGCTTACCAATAACTCCTCCGTTAACTGCCTCCTCCATAGAAGCAATAATCCTCTGCTTATTCATCGTCTCAGGGGAGTGAGATATTACTTCAATAATTTTTTCGTAGGCCTTTTCTATAGCTGTGACATGAACCTTAAACTCAGGATTTTGCATTTTTTTGACCTCAATAACTTTAAAGAAGACCTCATTAGGACATCCCCACTCTTTGCGAAAGCCCTTTTCCTCAAGAAAATTTATTTTGAGGTCATAAATGCTTAATTCGCGAATGGCTTTCTTGTAATCTGCGTCATCTTTGCAATTAAAGGAAGGGTCGTTATTTTTCTTTTCTTCCAGCTTCTACCACACCTTTACTGCGATGAGTTCGCACACTTCTCGATAAACCTGTCGAGTTTGGTCTAAATTCAAGAGTTTTAGCGCCTACTTTATCGAACAATTACATTTTAAGGGACAGTCAAATCTGGAATTTCTCCTTGAATTGCCCTATCCATCATATCGAAAATTTCCTTTTGATTCTTGATAATATCCTTATCATTTTTGTGTGCTTGCAATGCGGCGGCCAACTCCTGTTTTGTAATGCCGTATTTGATAATAATTAGTTCCTCCTTTTGCTCGTAAAGTTTTGACATTTATGTGCGAAGATATTTATCGAGCTCTTGTTCAGGAAATTTAGCCTTGAGTTTGGTCTTAACTCCCTCAGCGAAGCTGATACAGTTAGCATACATTTGATATTTGATCTCTTGAAGAATCTTACGCGTGCGATCCAGATTAATTAGAGTATTTGATTTTGAGGATGGTTTGCGCTCTGCAAGGTAGTTGACAGTGACATAGGCTAGAGCAAGTCCCCCAGCAATGGATAGATACTTGATGATAGGATCACTCTTGTTGTTGCTCATATGTTGATTATAATATATGCCATTTATGGCCCCAATTAACTGTTAAATTCAGAGCATGCGACTACTGTTTAATATATTGACTGTATTTGGATTTAATTGCCAATGAAATGAATTGAAGAAGGGGACGATCCATTGGCAATTAATTAAATATTAAAATGGTTCGCGAGAACTAGGATGTCCTGGCAACGTATCATCCAAATTAACATCATCAAATATGACCCTTTTGTTTGTAAAATAATTATCTTTGGATGATATTTGGTTTAAATTTTGATTTTTGGTAACAGAACAGTTAGTTATTGTTATAAGATTGAGCATGAACTAAAACAAGATATCGTTCGCTATCAGCGCAAACCAAGTCAAAAAGGGACCAGCACAGATCGAAGGCATGATCGCTCTCAAAAGAATTTAAAATTATTCGTACGCTCTTACCGATTAAATTGGTCTTGGCTTCAGTTCTCATGTCTACAAAGGCAAAAATGAACTAACGAGTACCTCTATTTGAATGCAGGCGAGACGGTGGCCATAAAGGTAATCGATCTGAAAAAGGAGGATGAACTGAGCAAACAATTTGTGAATGAATAAATCGCCATATTGTAAGCTATAAAAGTCAAGAATACTGTAAATTTACTCCATCTTCATGATGTTTTCAAGACCAAAAACAATTTGTATATCATCACTGAGTTTTGTGAGGGCAAGGATATCGCCAAACTATTGAGAAAGAAAAAGAAACTGAGGTAAGGAGTCCTATATGTAGTGAGGTGGAAGCACAGTCTATCCTCAAACAGCTTATGGTAGCATACCGAGAGTTGTATGAACTGGCTATCGTCCATCGAGATTTAAAGTTGGCAAATGTGTTTGTGAGGAAAGGAGTGATCATCCTAGCTGATTTTGGCTTTGCAATAAGTTCTGAAATGTGCAACCAAAATTTTGACTATAATGTGGGGTCTCCTTACTATATGCCACCTGAAACTCTAAAATTCAATACATATTCCTTCAAAAGTGACGTATGGAGCATGGGAGTAATCGCTTACGAAATGGTCTATGGCAAATTGCCATGGAAAGAAAAAGTGGAGAGTTTGCTTTTTTTAAAAATTACTAGCACTCCCATTGAAGAACTGTTTGATCCAGAAGTGCCACTTACTGATCAATATAAAAATTTCATAGTCGCCTGTCTGCAGATCAGCTATGAAAAACGAGCCACCCCTGAGTACATTATCAACTATGAGTGGTCTCTAGCTCAAGATTACGTATAGGGCGTTGAGCCAGAAGGAGGATACAAACCTTTAACGATGATGAAAATGCCGCAAATAAACAACGGTCCCTCATCGACAAAGGCCTACGTGACTTCTCATACAATTGAAGAATAGAATAAGAGAATAAAGACGCAGCATGAAGTGACTCTGCCTCTGAAAGGTGCAGGCGACAAATCTCCAACTCACCGTATAAATCGAAAGATGTCTAATCCTTATGACTAATTGATAAAATAAAGAAACTTCTTCCATGACATAAACCCTAAGCAGAACGAGCCTGTAGTTGAGCAGATTAGTAAAATTGTGCAATATCCGAATTAATAATAAAATATATCGAATGCAGAACTATCAATACTCAATCAAATTCACTACTGTAGATTCATGGCAAAACTATTCGATATTTTAGATTCCACCAATATCTTGCCGGAGGGATATCTACTCAAAAATTAAATTGCTGCCAAAATAATGGGCAAGCTTGAAGTTTTAATCAAACTGGTGGAGGGAGAAAACGTTATGGGCATTGAGGGATTTCTCCAATACAAAAATACAGAAAGATGGGCAAAATTGAGAACCATTATCTAAAGGTACGATCTCAAATTCAAGGAAAAATTCCAGATAGAGCTTCGAGTGGAAGGTAACTAGCAAGTTTTAGTAAACTCCATCAAATATTTGAAAGCTAATTTATAAGTTAATTTTGTTCTTTTAGAAGAGCTGACTTATTTGTATCAGTTAAGAGACCTCGAAAAGCGTCAGAGCCACATATAATTTGCGTTAAATTCTAAGCTGGAGCTTCTCTGCAGTCGAAAAGGGTCGAACCCTGCAGATCAGGCTTCAGCTTTTCTCTGCTAGAGACTGAACAACAGATTGTTGTTATTAGGTTTTTGATCTGCATAGTATTTAGATTAGAATCTCATACGTGTGAATTAAATTATAAATCTACTTATATTTTAATTATTAGTATTGAAGTCTATGGCCAAATAAGATTGGAAATCTATTGTCATTACACTTGTTTTAAGCACACTCATCCTCAATTATTTTGTCAACACCACAGACGACAATAAGGTCTTTTAAATTAGTGAGACTCGCATCAAGTATCATGCGAATTGGACTAATTCTTTTTAGGAACTTAAGAATATTGATGAATTACAACAGGCCTATGATATTACCGGAATCACCACACTAGATTTGTCGTTGTCAATGTCCTCTCTTAAATTTGAAGATGTGAAAAAGTTACTCCCACTTTCCTTCCAGCAATATCAGTCAATCAAAATTAACGTAGCGAACAATCCCATAGGAACAGCTGGAGCTGATTATATCCTTTCACTTATTCCTAACGGTGTTGAATAATTATAACTTGATTTTGACTCCATCGAAGCTGATGAATCATTTGGATAGATACTTGCTAAACGATTAAACAACATTAATTCCCTCAAGAAGTTAAAACTTTCTTTGATTATGACCATCAAAAATCAAACTCTTCTTGAGAGCTATTTAAGATATAGCAGACTCAGTCAAAATTTAAAAAGCTATTCGTTAATCTTGATTGGCAATGGCCTTACTGCTACTTCTTTGGGATATCTTGAAAGTCATCTTGCAAGAGCCAATCTTTAAGTATTGGACTTAAACCTGTACGCCAATAAGATTGGAGCTGAAGGTGCTTTAATTGTTGGTGATGCAATAAAGACTCAAACTAACTTAAGCTACCTCAGCCTTGATGTTTATTTCAACAACATTACTGAGATAGGAACTGAGCATATCTGTAATGGAATTGATGCCATTAAGAGCTAAAAACTAAAATATATAAATCTCAATCTTGATTTTAACTTTATCAAAAACTAAGGTGCAAAAGCTGTGGGTCAACTACTTAGTAAACTGTAGCATGTTGAATCTCTACATGTGGGAGTAGCTTCTAAAAATTTTGGTTACCTTGGATTTAAGCACATTGTGAATGGACTTAGCAAGTTAGGACAACTTAAAGAGTTGACGTTCAGATGTGGAGTCAATAGGGTTGGTGCTAATGGTGCTGAAATTACAAGAGATCTTCTCTTTAAATTACCAAATCTAACATTTTTAAGTCTTAATTTTTATGAGAATTATGTCGGAGACGATGGCTTAATCGAAATCAGCAAGGGCATAGTGAGTCTTGAACATCTCAATAGACTTTCAGTTAATTTTGGATTTAATGATGCTAAGGGATTCGGTCTGATCCGTGCACTGTAGCATCTTGTTAAGCGCACCTATCAATAGCTATTTATTAGTTTTTCAAGCAATGAGTTTCAAGACACCGAAGTTTAATTGATAAAAGATGAGCTTGCTAAACTGATCAAATCAACCAAGCGTTTTGAGTTTTAATTCATGGAAACAGCAATTTCTAAAACAATGAAGGCTCAATTGGAAGAACTGTTTGCCAAAGTGTCTCTTTCTTCCAAAAATAAAGCCACCATTCGAGTCAATTCCGTTATTTCTGATGAAAAAGAAGCATAGTATAAAAAAGATTCTCAGGAAAGAAAGGAACAGCTGGAGGAAATAGCCAAGAAGAAAGACTCAGGAAGCTACAAAATAGAGAAGCAACCTTAATAATAAGTTCAATCGACTGAGCCCGAAGTTATTCCATCAACAAAGGCATAAATAATAAAATAATCTGAATCGTAAAACATAATTGGATCTTCCTCTGAAAAGATTTAGTAGTTATGATTGAAAACATAAATAAACCCTCCTATTAATGTTGAGCTCATTATTTTATTATAATAATATGCAAAAGTTGATACTAGTAGGATAAATAGGCAGATAGTTGACAAGATCATAAGCTACTACTAGATGACGCTGGTATTCCCCTGTTGAGATGAGAATCCATCATCAACAGCGGCATCTGAATTTTTTGATACTCCTGGAATAGATTCATCAATTTGATCAATTCAAAGTTGGACAAATCTGACAAACAGACGTTATAGGGGTCAGTCTGGGTCTCTTCATTTGCTCTATTTATGCACTTTGAGGCTTCAGTTTATTCTATTTTAATACTATGTCCCTTAATCTAATTGCACAGGATCTCATACTGCTCTTGGTACTTATCAAGTCCTAACTCCTCTTGGTAGAATAGCTTCACCTTCCTCAGTTTTTTAAATTTATTCATGATCTTCTGGAAATGGCTGCGGCATTGCCTGGGAGTACGGGTCGTAAGAAACTATGACAATGATTTGAATATTCTTTCGGATCTACATAAAAAACATGATACTTTCTCTTTTATTTGGACACAAATATCTTACTATGAAAGTCCATGTAGAGGATATACTTCAGGTTTTAGTCCTCATTCCATTTGCCTTAGATGGAGTGTTTGCTGAGCTTTTCAACCCTACGCTTGTATACTTGGTTGTTTTCACCTTCCTGTTCGGATAGGTCGATTTCTGGAGTGTAGCCTTATGATTAATCGATGTCGCTCATCTTTAGCCTACTATGGTATACCAGTTTAATAATTAATATAATAGAATTATTTCATTAGATGCGGCTTTTATTCCATATTTAAAATCAACATTTCGTAAAAATTCAACACTACACATTTTTGGACCTTAAAAACTTGTGGGGAAGGCACAATGACAATCTGACTGTTCTCGTTTAGAGTTACAGCTGAAATCAACATTGCTGATTTGTAAGCTATTTCTTATTTATAAAATTTATTTTTATTGCAACCCCTCTCATTGAAGATCACAATTCTTTCCTTCTTTGCAATGCAACGTAAAATCAATATGACAATCAAAAAATTGTTAAACTTACTATCTTTCAATTTTTGTCGAAAAAAGAGGAAATCGGACAGCTCTCATGCGTTTTAAAATGGAGATCAAATTTAGTTAGTTTGATGTCAGAGGATGAAGTATTTGAAGAAAAACAAAAAATGGTTGATTAGTATAAAAACTTTATTTTCCCTGTATTATTTATATTTTATGCTATACACCATTTGTCAGCAATAGGAGAACAGAAATAATACAATTTTACAACTTATCGGGATTGCATTCTTCAACGCATCACATATAATTTTTATATTATTTGGGCAAGAATTTATT
>Ga0302185_10002834_pt1 | contig 11055 bp, 10 predicted proteins | sample II_Bog_E1_1_FD_200231 | JGI IMG/M metagenome (GOLD analysis project Ga0302185, IMG submission 200231) | Peat permafrost microbial communities from Stordalen Mire near Abisko, Sweden - II_Bog_E1_2 | ecosystem: Environmental > Terrestrial > Soil > Wetlands > Peat | place: Sweden: Abisko... | reverse complement strand
TATTGTGGGAACACCTTCTTCTACAGGTTTCTCGAGTATTCAACAAGGCTCTTTGGAAGCGTCAAACGTTGATACCGTAAGTGAAATGGTTAATTTGATCGTTGCTCAACGTGGCTACGAATTGAATTCTAAAGTAGTTTCGACGGCAGACACCATGCTGCAAGATATTGACAACATGAAGCAATTTCCCTGATAGCTTGATAGCGGCATGAAATTTTTCATTAAACTAATATTGGCCTTTTTTTTTAGTTTTGTGAACGGTTATGCCGTAGCTAGTCCGCTTATTATTCGTCTAACTGATACAGCGACAGTTGTTGGTCCGAACATCAGTATTGGTGAGGTAGCTGATTTAATTGGATCGGGAAGCGGCAATTCGGAGAGAGTACGCCGCTTGATTGTGGCGAAAGCCGCGCCGGCCGGAGATACGGCGACGATTACTCAGCAGTACATTAAAATCTGTTTGCGTCGCGAAGGTTTTTTACTAACGGATTTTGATTTTGATGGCGCGGATTCTTCAATGGTTCTTACTCAAAGCCAGGAGTTTTATCCGTCAACGCTACTGCCGGAGATTAAAAAATTTATTTTAAAACAAGTTCAAGAAGAATCTGCCAATGTAGATGTCAAATTGGCCGGACAAGATAAAGAAATAATACTTCCAGCGGGTGATATTAAGTCTAATTTCAGACCAACTTTCTCAGGTAAATATGAAGGTCAGGTTATTTTAACCGCTGAATTAGAAGTAAATGGCCGATTACAAAAGGTTCTGCCGCTACACGTTGATATTGAGATATTTCACCCAGTTGTGGTAACCACCCGAAGGCTTGAAAAGGGAGATGAATTTGGCCCCGAAAATGTGGCAATCGTCCGCACTCCCTCATCAAAGATTTTGCTCGGAAGCCTAAGTCAGTTAAACTATGTAACGGGTCGTACCGCGGCGGTTCCGTTGGTTCCCGGAACTATTTTGAGATATTCGGATATTTTTGATCCTCCGGTTATTGTTCACGGTAGTATTGTTCAGGCGGTGGTTCGGTACGGTAATGTTGAACTTCGGGTTGATGCTAGGGCAGTTGAGGATGGTAAAGCGGGAGATAGTATTCGAGTTGAAAACACCGATTCCCATAAAGTGTTAAAAGGAAAAGTGTTGGATGAGAAAACGGTTTTAGTCGATCAAAATTCGCCTTAAAGTTCATGAGGGTAAATGAATGAAAATGATTTTTATGTTTATTTTTCTTTTTGCGGTTTCTTGGACGCATGTACCGAGAGTTCTGGCGGATTCTCTTTATCCAGTCGAAGGGTCTAGTTCTATTTACACGGAAAAACGCGCCAGACGCATAGGCGATGTTATAACTGTCCTAATTCAAGAAAATACCAACGCGACTGAAGCGGCTGGAAGTCAATATCAAAAGGCGGGTAGTGTTGGCATTGGCGCCGGTTCTAGTGTTGGCGGGCTTGGGTTTGGACAAAATGTTTTGAACACTACTAATAATATTGGCTTGGGCGCAAGTTCATCGCACCAAGGACAAGGTATGTCCAGTGGCAGCACAACTATTACAGGAGAGATGACCGCTAAAATCGTATCCGTATTACCGAGCGGTAATTATTTGGTCGAAGGAACACATTACATTGTAGTGAATGAAGACAAGCAAACAGTTGAAGTAACGGGCGAAATTCGTCCGGATGATATTAGCAGCGAAAATACTATTTCATCTTTGCGAATCGCAAATGCTAGGATCAAAATGACGGGCTCGGGTCCCGCGTCAGAGACGGCCAATCCCGGTCTTTTAACAAGAGTTTTAAGTTGGCTGGGTTTATTCTAAATACGGTGGGAGTTGGCTGAATGAAAAATAGAATCGTTTCATCTTTTGTGCTTTTAACAATGACTTTAATGACGGCTTCTGTTCAGAGCGCGCAGGTACGTCTTAAGAGCATCGCCACGGTTAAGGGTGTTCGAGAAAACCAATTAATTGGTTATGGTTTGGTTTCGGGTCTACAACGGTCGGGAGATACTCAGCGAGTATTGTCTACCTTACAAAGTATTACGAATATGTTAATGCAATTTGGGGTAAAGATTACTCCAGACGAAATCAGAACTCAAAACGTAGCGGCCGTAATGGTAACGGCTAACTTACCGCCTTTGTTGAAATCTGGAGATAAAATTGATGTAACTGTTTCATCCATTGGAGACGCTAGAAGCCTTCAAGGCGGTGAACTTTTAATGACGCCGCTTCAGGGCCCGGATGGGCAAGTTTACGCTGTTGCACAAGGGGCATTGGCTGTAGGAGGTTATTCCGAAGGAACGGACGAAATACCCTTAGTTCAGGTAAATAACACCACTACGGCTCGGGTGCCGGATGGAGCTTTAGTGGAAAGAGAAGTTCCGTCTTCTTATGTGGATAATGACACTATTTCAATATTGCTAGAACATCCTGATTTTGGACAGGCTTCTATTGTTATGCAGGCTGTAAATCAGCAATTTGGGGACCAGGTCGCCAAGGCAGTTGATGGTGGACAAATAGACGTGAAGATTCCGAATAACTACAGAGACAATGTAGTCGATTTTGTCGCCGCGGTTGAAGATACAACAGTAATGACTGATTCGCCGTCAAATCGGGTTGTGGTTAATGAACGCACTGGAACGGTAGTTTTGGGACAAGATGTCCGTATTGACGCAGTCGCTGTCGCTCATGGTAATTTGCGCTTGGTAGTTCGAGATACAACGCAAGTGACGAGAGACGCGGTTTTCGGAAAAGACGAGTTAACGCATTCCACTACCATAATGACAACTGACGAAGGAAAAAAAGGAAATTTAGTTCTTTTACCCGAAGGCGCAAGTTTGATGGATTTGGTGGAAGCGGTTAACGCGGTAGGCGGAACACCAAGAGACTTAATCTCGATCCTTCAGGCCGTCAAAGCGGAAGGCGCATTACATGCCGAATTGGAAATTATTTAAGAAAGAGCTAAAAATTAATTTTTGGCTTAATTCGAGGTTTAGTTTTGATGACAAATTCGATTAATCAGATTCCTTCTTTATCTCTGCCATCAATTTCTTCAGCGAACACCTCTATGCCGTCTATTCAAAACGCGATGGAAATTCAACCGGGAATTGCTTCTCAAGCCTTGGGTCAGGCGGTGGGTGCAGTTTCTGCCGCATCTTCTCCAATGATGTCGTTAAACGCTGCTCGGGCAATGAACTCTCTAAGTGGAACCAAAACTCACTCGGAAGCTGAATTGAAACAGGTCGCACAAAACTTCGAATCTATTTTCATTCAAATGATGTTCAAGGAAATGCGTAATTCAGTTGAAAAATCTAATTTGTTTGGCAATAGCCAGGCAACTGAGTTCTTCGAGAGTATGAAAGATGAAGAAATGTCTAAACAACTCGCGGCTTCGGGTGGTATCGGGCTGGGTAATATGGTTTATCAGAGCCTGAAAAAAGCGACAGAATCTCATTTAAAAACATTCTCATGAACCTCGTCAATTGTTCCAATTGCGGCCGGATGTTTACCCGCTCTTTAAGAAATAATGAATTTTGTCCCGCTTGTTTGAAACAATCTGAAGAAAATTACCGAAAAATTTCTGAATATTTTGCCTCTAACCCCACGTCTACCTCGCAACAAATTTCTGACGCGACAGGGATAGATCTTAAGGACATTCATCGGTTTGTCCGTGAAAACCGGTTAAGGACTGTCAAAAACGACACGGGTCGTAATTGTGAGAAGTGTGGCGGACCCATATTTGGCGGGAGATTAAGCGGAAAATTCTGCGATAAATGCCGTATACAATTAGCCACCGATATGCGTAAAGATATGCAAAAGAACCCCAAATCGGGTTCTGCTGGAAATACTCAATCCAAAACGAGCCATTCAGCACATTCCAACCCTCTCGGGGCCAGTAAAAAGCCTAAAAAACATTAAAAGTTCCCTAAACAACCCCTTTTACCTAATTCCTTTAAAAACCCTTATTTTTACCTGTTTATCTCCATTAGAGGGGCGGTTTCTCCGATTAGCCTAAAGTTTTTTCATTAAAACCCGTTAGGACAGCCAAGAAACCAAAGGAGTCGATTATGCGTATCGATAGTTTTCAAAATATTCCGGCAGTTCTTCAGTCTTATGGGACGAGTGCGGCGGGAAAAACAGAGCAATCCAACCAGCAGAAAGAACCGATATCAACGGTGTCTTTAAGTTCTTTTGCTGAAGTTTTTCAAGCGCTACAACGTGAATCGCTTCAAGTGGGTCAGGCTAATTTGGCCAGAGTTGAACAATTGATGCAGCAAGAGCAGGCCGGAAAATTAACGGTTGATACCAACAAATTGGCGGCAAGTTTAGTTCAATCTAACGTAATTGATACCCGAGGATAATTGAGTGAACGAACTTTACTTTTTGCTAATTGAAAGTATGAAAGAGGAAACGGTTCATTATCGGCGATTAGCCCTTTTAGCCCGCGATCAAAAAGAATTATTGATAGCGGGAAATGTAAGTTCTTTGCCGGAAAACATTAGATTGCAAGAAAAACAAGTGTTTGCTTTGACTCCAATTCAGGGCCACAGAAACGACATTTTAATTAAGCTGGCAAAATTGATGGGTGTGAAAAAACTGGATTTAAATGGCGCGGCTAAAAAAGTTCCCGCTGAAATTGCTGAAGAATTCAATAAAGCTTTTGCCGAACTTGTCCGATCCGCAAAAGAATTGGCTTTGGTTAATGATGTGTCGGCGAAGCTTTTGGATAACGCGATGAAGTTTTCAAAATTCACACTGAAAGCCATCCGAGAGGGCGGCAAGAAAAAATCCTTTTCGATATCGGCTGCGGGGGAAAATAAACAACCTTCCTTCGTTAACCGTGTCGTATAAAAAGGGGAGAATATGATCAATAGCTTTCAACCGCTTAATACCATTACCAGCGGGTTAATTCTTCAACAACTGGAACAAGAAATAAACGCGAATAATATTGCTCAGCCCTCGGTTGATTCTCAAGGCTATCTCATGAACAGCCTGGAGCAGGTTAATTCGGAGAGCAACCCTTCGATTACTTTTACGGGCGCTAATGGTCTTTTGTCGGTTGGCACTGGCGCTTCGGCGGAATCCATTACTCGCCTGCGTAGTTCTTTTTTAGACAACCAAATTCAACAAGAGAGTACGGTAGTTGGGTATAACGAAGTATTGTCAAATTCAAATTCAACTGGAATTATGAATCAAATTAGTTCCATCTTGAATGGTCCGACGACGCTGAACTCTACTTTGTCATCGTTTGCCGCACAATGGGGCGCTTTAGCCTCGGCAGCCTCACCTGCTTCGCCAACAAACGCTAACTTTGCTTCGGATCAACAAAATGTAGTCAATGCGGGTGTTGCGTTCGCTAACGCGGCAAGTTCTGAATTTAATCAGTTACAAAGTCTCCAATTGTCGACGAACAACCAAATAAATCAGACGGTTGGTCAAATAAATGGTTTGTTACAACAATTGGCTTCGATTAATGGTCAACTTCTTCAAACAAACGGGTCAACTCAAAATAGCCTTTTAGATGCCAGAGATTATGCTTTAGATAAGCTTTCTCGTCTCGTTAACTTTCAGGTTAATTATGGTGCGGATGGTACGGCCAATCTTTGGTTGAGCGACGTTGCTTTACTCAACGGAACAACTGTTTCTGCGTTACAAACGACAGCGGAAAATGTTAATAATCCTCAATTGGTTGATATTACCTTGCAGGTTCCGGGCGGAACTTATTCCAATGAAACCAATGTGGGTTTAAAGAGTCCATACGATATTACTTCGTTAATCACAGGTGGTAATTTAGGTGGAGAGATTTATAGTCGAAACGTTTTATTGCAATATTATAAAGTTCAAGTTGATCAAGCGGCTTCTTCCGTTATCAATATTACCAATGGTATCTATTCGGCTGGCTATGTCGCCAACGGCTCCGTTCCTGGCGTAACCGGAATCGATTTTTTTACGGGTACGGGCGCCTCGAATATTGCGGTTAACGGTGCTTTGGTAAGCGCACCAACAACTCTTGCGACTGAAATTCAAGCAACGTCGAATCCGGCAAGCATTCCGAATGCAACTCCGCTGCCATCAGGAACATTAGCCGGTTATTTAAGTAATATCCCGAGTTTGTTGGCCAATAATTACATGGCAAGTGAAACTTCGATTGGAAATCCAATAGATCCCACTAAATCCATTTCTTCTCAAACTCTGAGTTTTATCGCCAATTCTTCTTTTACATTGAATGGAGTCTCGATCACATATACCGATAACAATTCAATTAATGATATTTTGAATGAAATTAACACTAAAGTTCCTGGTGTTTATGCCGTTTTTAATTCCGCGGCAGGTGAGTTCGATTTTTATTCCGCCAATCCAATTAATTTTGTCGGAACGAGTGGAGACGACTTTTCTTGGGCCGACCTTCAAAATGTTTTGGTTAGTTCTTTTAATTTGAATAATATTTCTGCACCAGATCCTAAATTAGCTATTAATGTAATAACTCCGTTAAACTCCACAACGGTGGCCGCACTTCCGTCGTATCCATATGGGCCAAACACGGAAGCTTATTTGGTGACGCCTAGTACGTCGGGTTCTTTCACTATTTCTTATGTAAATGCTGGTGTTCCAACGACCACAACCATTAACTGGAATAATACGCAGTCACTTAATACTATTTTGAGTTCGTTGCCGGCCCCTTTAAATTATTTATATCTAAATAACGAACAATCTTTTGAAATCTTTTCTCCTTCGCCAATTCAAATTGTTGACAATTCTGGTAATTTTACAGCTTTTACTGGTTTAAATGGTAATCTTGCGCTCTCGGGCATGGTTTCTAATGTTTCGACAAATGCGGCGAGTCAAAATACAACACTTCAAGCAGCCTATACGAGTTCTTCGGATTCCCTGACCCAGCTTAATACAGAGCAGGACAACCTGGCGGGAGTATCTACCGGTTCCGGCACTCCAGGCGTACCGATCGCGACTATTGAACAACAGGCTTATCAATCCATGATTACTTACAACGCCATGCTGGAAGTGATGCAAATTATCGACCAAATGCTTGATGCTTTAGTGGGTATATCCAGCACAACCAGTTCAAGCGGTATTTTTCAGCAGGAAACGAAGGGTTAAGGAAAGTTAAGTGAAAAGCATTAGCGATATTCTTAATTCAATGGTTCAGCCGACCGAACAGCATTCGCTGCTTGGGGGGAACCAGGGTTCTTCGACTCAAGGGGCGAACCCTTCGGTTGGTTCTTTTAGCGATGTGTTGTCGCGGTTAAATTCACAAAATGCCTCTACGGCTAACGTGACATCCAATACGGGAAATAACGGTGCCACTAATACTAATACGCAAAACTCCGGGTCCACTGTAGATTCCGACAATCAAATTACGGTCACCGAAGTTCAAGTTAGCGAAAAGGTTCAATCAAATAATTTAAATCAAGCCACATTATCAAATATTGAGAACGCTACGGCATCTCTGGCGATGGCTCTTTCAAAATTAGTTAATTTGGCCTCTCAAGCTCAAAACTCAAACCAAACCCAAGCTCAAAATCTGATAATTTCAGCTAGTGGGGGAACGATAAATGCTTCACAAGCGCAACAATTAGTCATTCAAATTGCCGATCTCAAAAATCAGAATAACGGACAAAATGCTTTAAGCTTAACGCCGGAACAACAAAACGCTCTTTTGCTTCAAATGATGCAGTCGATGATTCAAAATCAACAAGTCACTTTTACGAATTCGCCGGACACTCGGAACAATCAAAATTCTTTGCTGAGCGGCTCGCAAAATTCATCTCTTTTACAATTTAACTTTACAGGAAATCAGAGTGGAAACACTCAGAGTGAAAGTCTTTCGATAGATGTTCAAACTTTGAATTTACAAGTATCCAATCTCAACCAAATGCCGCAGAGTTTGTTAACCAATGCGCCTCAATCGACAAACTTGACGGACGCAACCACTCAAAAGTTAACCCAGCTTCTTCAACAATTGAATGTTACTCCGTCCGGGACCCCGACCAATATTCAGGTTCAATCCTCGAGTGCTTCGATCAATTCGCCTGAATTGGCTAAAAACTTTCAAAACTTGGTTCAGATTTTGACTCAGTCTGGAGCGGGGCAGGCGGTTTTGAGCAATTATTTGACTCAAAACAAAAATAACGTGGCGAATAACAACTTCGAACAAGCTTTAAATCAGTTTTCCCAAACGCAAAACGCTTTAGGTATTCAATCTGTTTCCGTAACTTCTATAAGCGAGAGCGCATCGGCAAACTCGGCTTTGATTTCAAATGACGGTCAAAATAATTCAGCTGCTAATCAAACGAGGTTATTGAATGATTCGTTGGGCGGTCAATATATTCAATTGACGGTTCAAAATCCACAGATTCAAAATAACAATCAGGTTCAGACTGCCGCTTTCACAGCAAGTGTTCAGATTCCAAAAGCGCCGATACAGTCTACTTCTGGGTCAGAACTCCCTTTGCCGGTAACGAATCCACAAGCGCCGCAATTGCCAGCGGTTACTAATGAGACTCAAAATATCCCAACGCAATCTGAAACTAATCAACCGCTGACCGCTTTACAGACGGCAAATGCTAAAGGTCCAACGGCTTTATCGGAGGCTAATGCAGCTCTAAACCAAACGGTTCAACCCAATATCCCGGTTGGCAATAATGTAGCTCAAAATGTGCCTTCTCAATCCGTAACACCGACGGTAAATACACAAAGCGCTCAAGCTGTTGACACTGTTACGGCGGGACAGAATAACCAAAGTCAATCCGTCGCTAATCCCAACAGCGAAGAAGCTTTATCTCAGCCGCAAGACGTTTTTTCAAACGGTCATTTACAAGCGCTTAATGGAATTGTTGCCCGGTTTAATAGCGCGGTTGTTTCAGGACAGGCGATTGACCCTAATGTCATCAATTACATAAATAATATAAACCAGTATCCGAGTGAAACTCAGGCGGAAAATAGGACTTTGAATCAGGCTGCGACAGTTCAGGCAACTTCTCCAGCTTTAAAACTTGAGCCCGTAACGCAAACTGTTAATGTTGCCGCTGATGTCGTATTGAATAATCAAAACACACAGCAAGCCAGCAACTTAACGGGCAATAATGTTCAAAACCAATTGGTTCAGCCAACTTCACCGACTACTCAACAAACAACCAACATTATTAACGATTCGACTCAAAACTTGTTTGTTCAAACTGGTGCAAATACGACTGTTACTAATTTGGTAAATGCGTCCGTAGGAACAACGGCTTTGAACACTGTGAATAGCTCTCCAACCACAGTTAATCCATCAACTTCTGTAATATCGTCCGCTCCAGTGGTTCAACAGATTGTGACAGCGAACCAGTCGACGGTCGTGGTTAATCCGTCTTCAAGCAGCGCTTCCGGCGCTCCGGTGACTGTAGCATCTACATCTCCAGTGGTTACTCAGCCAGTAACAAACCCGGCTTCTATGACGGCGCAAAATGTACCAGCCGCGACGGTTGCGGGTGAAACGGCTAAGGCTTCGGTGCCGGTCTTGGTTCTATCGAATACTAATAACAATAATAACGCTCCCGCTGTTTCTGCTGTTTCCTCTGTTTCTGCGGCTTCGTCTGTTCAACCAGTTACGTCTCAGGCGGTCTCTCAAACCTCAAACGCTTCAGAAACTTCGGCCAATTTAAACTCGACGGGAAATTTCTCCAAAAACACCTTGTCGGATTCCGCTAACTTGCAAAATTTGGCTGCCGCAGTAAACGCGGGAGTGACAGCGACCACGGACAAGACTGGTAATGCCTTTCAAAACACAGTTAATACGGTTGCCAACAGTAATCCAAACGGCAGCGTTGATAGCTCTCAAATTTTAAATCAAATTACGCAGCAAGTTGCCTCGCAAACGGCCGATGCCAAGATGGTTAACCGTTTAAGCTTCCAATTGGTTCCTGAAAGTCTGGGTCGTGTTACGGTCCAAGTTGCCTTGGTGGATCAAGCCATTTCGGCGCGGATTATGGTTAGCAATCCGGATGTTCGCGAAGTTCTACAACAGCATATGGTTGATTTGAAAGCGGCTTTAAGCCAGGCGGGCCTTCAAATAGACCAAATGCAGGTTCAGGTTCAGGGTGGAGGAGCTAACCTTTTGAATCAGTATTTCCAATATCAGCAAGAGGGCAATTCTTACCGTGAATCGGCCTGGACCCCTTCAAACACCCCCGAAATAGTCCAAAATAGTGATAATTCAAGTCTTTTAGTTACGGCAGGTTCCAGTTCATTGAATTTCCTCGTATAACTTCCATAAGTAAGCTTTTTAGAGCCTTTTCTCCTCCAAAAACAGTCAAAACGCTCATGTGGTCAATAGCAAAGATACTGCAAAACTAAGACACCTTGATAAAACGTTTTAAGCTAAAATTGGCTCAAGTTTTTATAGGGTATGTCGTTAGGTAATCCAGAAGGTATTAGAAAGGGCGGTGATTTTAATGGCGATTAACGGTGTTGGTGCATCGAATTCGCAGATTGGTTCTGCTTTGTCAGCGGCAACCGGTTCCTCCAGCAGTCAGTTGGTTTCGGAACAGGCTTTTTTACAGTTGCTGATAACTCAGTTACAAAATCAGGATCCTCTAAGTCCGGCGGATCCGACACAGTTTGTTTCTCAATTGGCTTCGTTCTCTTCTTTGGAACAGATAACCCAATTGAACACGAACATGACTTCGGTTTTGGACAATTCGGTGACAAGCTTGATTGGCAAGACAGTAACAGTGACTGATCCGAGTTCATCCACTGGTTTGACACAGGGGACTGTTTCTGGAATTGTTTATTATTCCAATGGTCCGGCCGTTCAGATTAATGGTAACAACTACGCTATGAGTGATATCCAAAATGTTAGCTAAATTCAGGCTAAAATTTTGATATCAAACGCTCTGTAAATTGAGCGTGGAGAGGTGGTGAAGACGAGGTGATACAGCAAGTCGGTTTTAATGATGGGTCTCTTAAGCCGTTAGATGCGGTTCAGAATCAAGGTCAATTGCAGTCGATTCAACAGCAGGCTAGTAAGGCGGCAGAAGCAGTACCTTTTGATACCGTGCTT
>Ga0302185_10002833_pt1 | contig 11058 bp, 7 predicted proteins | sample II_Bog_E1_1_FD_200231 | JGI IMG/M metagenome (GOLD analysis project Ga0302185, IMG submission 200231) | Peat permafrost microbial communities from Stordalen Mire near Abisko, Sweden - II_Bog_E1_2 | ecosystem: Environmental > Terrestrial > Soil > Wetlands > Peat | place: Sweden: Abisko, Stordalen... | reverse complement strand
GAGCCTGGTGTCACGTTTTCGCCCCGTCTCTTCCCACTCGATGGGTAGAGATGGGGCGCTGCTCAGCCGACAAAGACAATCCACGTCCTCCCCAGGTGAAGTCCCCGCAAGCAGGACCGTTGAGTACGTGCATCCCCTATCCCTCAACCTGCCCTCATAGGAGAAAACAGGAATGATGAAACAGATTGCAGTGTGTGTGTTGGCGGTGGTTGCTGCCGCGGTACCGGCGCCCTGCCGCGCTCAGCAACACCAGGAAAGAACCATCGATGAGATCAAGGTCGAAGCTGTTCACCGCGCCGAGGTCGGCGGCTATCCACTCATCGGCCTTGACCCCGATGACGTTCGCGAAGCTTTCAAATCCATCCAAACCAAAGATAGAGACGAGTGGGCGAACGCCTTCATCGGCGTTGCAGACCGCTACATGGCCGAGGGCAAATCGCTGCAGATGACCGATCCCAAAAAGGCGGACGCCGACTTCGTTCGCGCCTGGCGGCTTTACTCCTTTGGCCGCTGGCCCACGCCCGCTTCGCCCAGAAAGCAAGTCGCCTATGAGAAGGCTATCGACGCCTATCTCACCCATGCGCGCTTCATGGATCCACCGCTTGAAGTCGTCCACATCCCCTTCGAAGGCAAGCAAATCATCGGCTACCTGCGCCTGCCCAAAGGAGCCACAGGTCCGGTGCCCCTGGTGCTCGCCGTAAACGGCCTCGACAGCCGCAAGGAAGACCTGACGGAAAGTTTCTCCGCCATCCTTCCCTTCGGCATCGGCTACTTCGCCGTCGATGGCCCTGGCACCGGTCAATCGCCCATCAAGGCCAGCCCCACATCGGAACGCATGCTCCTCGCGGTCCTCGACTACCTTGCCACCCGCCCTGAAGTCGACAAGACCCGCATTGCCATGCACGGCGTAAGCTGGGGAGCCTATTGGGGAACAAAGATGGCCATCGTCGCGAAGGATCGTCTGCGCGGCGTAAGCGTGCAATCGCCCCCCACCGACCTCTTCTTTCAAAAGGAGTTCGTCCTTAATTCCCTGCAAGGCAACCGCGAATATCTGTTCGATCAGATTCCCGCCATGATGGCCATCTTCGACAACGTCACCACCCTCGACCAGGTGGTCGACATCTTCCAGAAAATGTCGCTCGTGAATCAGCATCTGCTCGGCAAGCCCACCGCTCCCATGCTCATTCTGGCCGGCACCAAAGACACTCAGGTGCCCATCGCCGACATTTACAAGCTCCTCGACAGCGGCGATGTCCCCAAGGAGGCCTGGATCAATCCGCAGGGCGGTCATCTGGGCCGTCAGGTGGGTGTATGGCCCGACCCACGCATCTTCAAACAGGTCATCATTCCGTGGCTGGTAAAAGACCTGACCGCTGACTTGCCTCAGGCCAAGCCCTGAGCAACCTTGCCTGCAATGCGCGTTCTACTCGTCGAAGATGAAGTCCGCCTGCACCTGGCTATAGCGTTTCCCGAAAGGATGTAGACCGAAGTCAATGCACTCAAGCCGGCGCGACCCCAGGGAGCGACGGTCTTGCATGCGCTGAGGTGGAACACACTATTTCGGGAAGCGCCGTAAAGAGGTTCCTCGCTCGTTCATCTCCCGAGCCGCTTTCATCCGTGTCACTTGATCCTGATCTGGCAAACTGAAAGTGCGGTGAACATCTTTTCAGTTTGCCGAATTCTATGTGGAGCCACCTATGTCGATGCAGCGCAGCGTTTTCTCTCTCGCCCGGCCCTTTGTGGCCGCACTCCTGTTCAGCAGCCTTATCGCCGCCCCGGCGCTGCTTTCAGCACAGAAGCCCTACCACCTGCTCGATCGTTGGAAAATCGGCGGCGATGGCGGCTGGGATTACCTGCTCGCCGACTCTGCGGCCCACCGTTTGTACATTACCCACGGTCCCCGCGTTGAAGTGGTCGACACCACAACCGGAAAGCCGGTCGGCGCCATCACCGGCCTGCACGGAACACACGGCATCGCCCTCGATGACGCCGGCAAATTCGGCTACATCTCAGACGGCGGCGGCAACGCCGTGGTGGTCTTCGATCGCGCCACCCTGGCCATAGTGGCCACCATCCCCACCGGCGGCCAGAATCCTGACGGCATCGTCTTTGAACCCGCCACCCAAACCGTCTGGGCTTTTCAAGGCCGCAGCAACGATGCAGCCGTCATCAGCGCCGCCACGCGCAAGGTGGTCGCCACCATCCCGCTTCCCGGCAAGCCGGAGTTCCCCGCCGTCGACGGCAAGGGAATCGTATTCGACAATATTGAGGACAAAAACGAGATCGTCCGCCTTGACGCGCACACCCTCAAGCTCACCGCCGAGTGGCCCATCACAGGCTGCGACTCACCTTCAGGCCTTGTCTTCGATGTCCCCGGCCACCGCCTCTTCCCGGTCTGCGACGGCAAGAAGATGGGCGTAGTGGACTCGAACACCGGCAAAGTCCTGGCCACTCCCGCCATCGGCGATGGCCCCGACGCCGCCGGCTGGAATGCGCGCCACAACCTTGTCTTTTCTTCCAACGGGGATGGAACCCTCAGCGTCATCGACGCCAACGCCACAGGCTATCCCTCAATTGAGGAACTGCCGACGCAAAAGGGCGCACGCACCATGGCCTATGACGCTGCCGCGGATCGCATCTACCTGGTCGCCGCCGAATATGGCCCGACACCCGCTCCCACCGCGGCCGTTCCCCACCCTCGCCCACGTGGAATCCCCGACACCTTTACCGTGCTCGTGGTTGGCCGCTAACCCGAGCGTCCTCTTCTTGATTGCGTGAAGAAGGAAGCCGGCGAGTTGCCTTGCGCAGCTTGGTCGCCGCCGTCGAGTCCTCACGCACCTGCGTCAGATGACTGCGCATCGCCTCGCGCGCCATCACCGGATCGCGCCGTTCGATTGCATCCAGGATTCGCTTGTGATGGAACTGGCCGCGTTCGGCGCCACCCTCGACACCGAAGATGCTGCTGCGCTGTTCGCGCAATACCGCAACAATCGAATCCAGCAATGCAAGAATGATCGGATTGGCCACAGCCTCAGCCAGCGCAAGATGAAAATCAAGATCGGCCTCGATATATGCATCCGGATCATCCATGCTCCGGTCCATCACGGCGATCGCTTCACGCATGAGCGCCAGATGCTGCTCGTCGATCCGCGTGGCTGCCAGGGCGCTGAACTCCGGCTCGATGATCTCTCTTACTTCAACCAAATAGCCTGAACTCTCGGGATTACTGGTGTCCACCAGCCGATCCAGCGACTGCCGCATACCTCTCTGCCGGTTGCCGGTAATGAAGGTGCCACGACCGGAGTAAGCCTCCACCAGGCCCTTTTCCGCCAGTGTCTTCACGGCTTCACGGACCGCCGTTCTGCTCACGCCAAACTGCAGCGCAAGCTCGCGTTCGGCGGGTAACTGATCTCCAGGTTTCAGTTGGCCATCACGAACCGATTGCTCGATTTGCTCAACAATCTGCTCGTAAAGCCGCGAAGTACGAATTGCCTTGTACATGCGCATATCCCCCGGTGTGGTGAGTCCGAAGCCCGTACCCTGAAAGACTGTCAACCTGAGCGTACTTGGGCGCGTTTCCTGCACCCAACGGAATCGAAAGCCTGCCCTGAGCAAAGTCGAAGGGCAGCTGCGGTTGCACTTCTGAACTTATGCGGCGAACCATCCACTCGGCACACTCGATATCTTCAAAGGATTAGGCTCTGTCAAAACCGGACTCTATACAGGATGCCACGAGTCGGAGCTGCCGCCTGGACTTTGAGGCCCTTCAGGGCAACCGGAAAAGCTGCGAAGATCGGCAGCGCGCCGGTCAGAATCCCGCAGCCACAAGTCTCATCTGGTGGTTATATCACCACGCTAAATTGTCTGTATCTTCTATTTTTTTTGGCGTCTGTTATCCCTCAATCCAGACGGTCTTAACATTCGTAAACTCCCTTATGCCGAAGGGGCCGAGTTCGCGTCCGAAGCCCGACTGCTTCACGCCGCCAAAGGGAACCCGCGGATCGGATGCCACCATTTTGTTGATGAAGACCATGCCGGACTCAAGTCCATCGATGAATTGATCCCGTTGCTCATCGTCCTCGGTCCACACGCTGGCTCCCAGCCCGAAGCGCGTATCGTTGGCAATGCGAATTGCGTCCGCAGTGTCCTTGACCCGGAAGATTGAGGCGACAGGGCCGAAGAACTCCTCGCTGTAGGCCGGCGAGTGGCGTGGTATATCCGTCAGCACCGTGGGCGGATAAAAGCTGCCGGGGCCAGGCTGCGGCACGCCACCCAGAAGCACCCGCGCACCTGCGTCGATGCTCTCCTGAACCGCCTGTTGCAGGTCTCTCACTGCCTCAAAGGAGGCCAGCGGGCCGAGTTCCGTGCTCTCGTCCAGCGGGTCCCCCACCCTGAGGGAGGCCATGCGCTTCACAAACCCGGCTTCGAACTCATCGGCGATCGACTCTTCAACCAGGAAGCGCTTGGCGGCGATGCACGACTGGCCATTATTCGCGGTGCGAGCCTTCACCGCAGACTCCATGGCTTGTTCGAGATTTGCGCTGCGCATCACAATAAACGGATCGCTCCCGCCAAGTTCAAGAACCACCTTTTTGATACGTTTAGCAGCGGACACGCCGACCTGCACGCCCGCTCCCTCGCTCCCTGTCAGCGTCGCAGCCACAACCCTGGGATCGTTCAGAAGACCGTCCACTCTTGCGGCGCCAACCAGCAACGTCTGGAAAACTCCATCTGCGAAGCCGGCACGCAGAAACACGTCCTCGACTGCCATTGCGCTCTGCGGAACATTTGACGCATGCTTCAGCAGCCCCACATTGCCCGCCATCAGCGCTGGCGCAACAAACCGCACCACTTGCCAGAACGGATAATTCCAGGGCATCACCGCGAGAACCGGCCCGATGGGTTGATAACGGATATAACTGCGGGCGGCGGTGGTCGAAACGGCTTCGTCCGCCAGGAATGCCTCCGCATTTTCGGCATAGTAGCGGCACGCCCACGCGCACTTGACCGCTTCGTCCACGGCGGCACGAATCGGCTTGCCCATCTCCAGGGTCATCAGCCGGCCAATCGACTCCTTCTCCTGCTCCAGGATCTCCGCCGCCCGCAGCATCCGCTCGGCTCGATACGCAAAGCTCGTCTTGCGATGAACCTCAAATGCGGCTGCCGCTCTCCGCAGTTTCTCCTCCACTTCGGCATCCGTTAAGGGTGAGTAGGTTTTCAGCACCTCTCCGGTGGCAGGGTTCACACTCGCAATAGCCATTGCTACCTCGTTTTCAGGGTCGAATCCAACCAAATGCACAGCAGCGTAGAAGCACACGGTACTTGGTCATACATTTATACCGCACCATGTACACCCCCTGTCAATCGCGATCATTCCCTTTAAGCTCCGCCGTCATCGTCGGTCAACTTTCTTTGTGGTACTGTTGTCGGACCGCATGTTGGAGCTCGAATCGGAGTGTTAGAGATGTCCCGGTGTCCCTGAGATCCCGTCCTGTATCGGGTCTGAAAGCACCGGACAGAGCTCCTGGCGCCTGCTTCCGGCAACATTCAATTCTGCTGTGACCTAAGTCATTGTTCGCACTCTTCTCCATCGGTACCCTTCAATCAGAAGGAAAGCAACGAGATGGCCACAGAACAGGCGACGAGAACCCCTATAGATACCTCGCACGACGAGAAGAAGAAGCTGATCCGCCGCTTTGTTCCCGACAGTTCGCAGCGGATCAGGCGCATCGTCCAGTGGTCGTTTGTGGCTCTGAATGGCTGGTTGGGGATCCAGTTTCTTCTCTGGGTTCGCTCCCTCGAGCACGGCGCCACGGGTTTGAGTGTGTCGCGGCCGGCAGGTGCCGAGGGCTGGCTGCCGATCGCCGGGCTGATGAATGCGAAGTACTTCCTGCTCACAGGGCACATCCCTGCCATCCATCCGGCAGCCATGATCCTGTTCATCGCCTTCTTGCTCATGAGCCTCCTGCTCAAGAAGGCCTTCTGCTCATGGCTGTGCCCGGTGGGAACGCTCTCGGAACAGTTGTGGAAGCTGGGCCGAAGAATCTTCAAACGCAATCTCCGCCTGCCCAGGTGGATCGATCTTCCTCTGCGCGGCCTCAAGTATCTGCTGCTCGGCTTCTTCGTCTTCATCATCGGCGCCATGTCCGCGGAAGCGATTCAGGACTTCATGTCTTCGCCATATGGCCTGGTCGCAGATGTGAAGATGCTGAACTTCTTCCGCAATATCGGGCTGACCGCGGCCATCGTCATCGGCCTCCTGGTTCTGCTCTCCATCCTCATCCAGAACTTCTGGTGCCGCTATCTCTGCCCCTATGGCGCGCTGCTTGGTCTCGCGTCCCTGCTCAGCCCGGTCAAGATTCGCCGCGATGCCGATGCCTGCATCGATTGCGGAAAATGTGCACGCGCCTGTCCCGCAAATCTTCCCGTCGATCGGCTGGTGCAGGTTCGATCCGCGGAATGCACGGCCTGCATGGCATGCGTTGCAGCATGCTCCTCGCGGGATGCCTTGCAATTCGCGCTCCCACCTCGACACGCCGCCACATCCGCTGAGCGCTGGCGCAGCCGGACCGTCAGCCCGCGAGTCGTTGTCGGCGTTCTCGCCTGCATCTTCTTCGGTATTGTTCTCTACGCCAAGGTTGCGGGCCATTGGCAGACGAATCTGCCCCGCGAGGTCTATATGGATCTGGTGACCCATGCCGGCGAGGCAGCTCATCCGGACTATTGAGTGAGGCAAGTCTCCGATGCGGCTCTATTTTGCAGCCACAGTCGGCGTAAGAGACTGCGCAGCCACATTCCAGCCTTCCAGTTGCACAACCGGTGTGGCAACCGCATCGTCAGGCAGCAACGCCGTAAGCGTTCGCGATTCGCCCGGCGTGAGCTCAATCCAGTTGTCTGACCAGATGACAGGCGCAATCAAACCGCCGGACTGCGTGCGCACTGCACCACGCAATTGAAAGGCGAGCGTGTTCGATTGGTTGTCAAGATGCACGCGGATTTCGCGACCCTTCGGAGTATTTTCAATCTCGGCGCGTGCCGTCACACTCGCCGCCGGCAGACCGGCGAGCGCAGTCAAGTCCTCGTGGCGCGCCGCAGGCGTATGTGTATAGTCGCTCCTGTTCCAGTCGAACGCGGTGAGCGTGCCTGGAACCCAATAGAAGTTGCGGCTTACCGTGCGGCCCGCGGCATCGTTCAGCGTCAGATCGATGAAGAAGACTCGGTCGGTATCGGAGTAAAGACTCTCCGGCAGTTCGAAAACCCGCTGCGTGCTGTCGACGCCCGCATCCACCGCCGCGTCTGCGCTGAACAGTTCCTTCCATGCCAGGTTGTGTACATGGACGCTCGCATGCAGTCCCCCAACCGGCTCATAGGTGCTATTCACCACCACGATGGACCGATCGTCATAAGAGTACTGAATATGCAGCGGTTCACAGGCCTTCTTCGCGGCAAAGTATCCGGCGCCGGCATCCAGATTGTAGTCATACAGATGCCAGATCATCGAGGGCCATGCGTTGTTGAGCATCCATTGAATCACACCGGTGGATGCGTACTTGTTCTTGCTGTAGGCCTCAAACATGGCGCGCTCTGAGTCGTATTCCATGGTTTGCGCCACGCGCTCATATTGGGCTGCGGTTTGTGGCTTGGCGTAGACCGCCTCCATGGCCGCATCGAAAACCTTCAGGTTCACAAACTCTCCGCCGCCGTAATGAAAGCTCCACGCTGCGGATGGCGGCCAAGCCTCGGGATCATCCAGGAACTTCTGCCGGCTGGCGAGCGAGGGAATCGCTGGCCCCGGACTCGTCTCTGTGTTGAATCCGAACGCCCCACCCAATTGCTTGTCCAGATACCAATAGCTCGGCGCAACATAATCGTAAGGTCCCGTCATCTTCACGCCGCTTTCGCCCGTAACGCTCGTGGGCGTGCTGGAAGCGGAAGAAAGCAGCGGGTTCGGCCAGTGAGTTTCCGACTCGACCTTGAGATAAGCGCTCTCCACATTCGCCGGCGGCGGGTTATCGCTGCCGTTGAGCCACACCAGCAGGCTCGCGTGGTGCCGCAGCCGCAGCATCTGCGCGCGCAGTGACGCGGTGGCGATGGTCAGATCCTCAGGCGTCCAATCCTTCCAATGCTCCCACTGATCGCAACAGCACCAGCCGAGCATCACCAGGATGCCCTGCTCGTCGGCCAGGTGAAAGAACTCCTCGGTCTCCAGTTTGCCTTCCAGGCGGATGGTGTTCAGATTCATATCGCGCACCAGACGGAATTGATCGCGCAGACGATTCTCATTGGTGCGCAGCAGCATATCCTGCGACCAGCCACCGCCGCGAATCAGAATCGGCTTTCCGTTTATGCGGAAGAGCTTGCTCCCGCTGGCCGTGTACTCCGACGTGATTTCGCGAATCCCGAAATCGACGCTCTTCTCATCCGTAATCTCGTTATTCGCGGTGAAACGCACTGTCAGCCGTTCCAGGTGCGGCTCGCCCATTTGCGCCGGCCACCACGGATGCGGATTGCGCAGGCGCAGCATGGGAAACTGTTCCGGCGCGAATGCGACAGTCTTGTCTTCATGCGCTGCCAACGTCACGGGTTGCTCGAAGCGAACTCCGGCAGCAGTGCCTGACACCACGCCTTTCATCTCATGATCGGCGCCGTTGTGCAACTCGGCATACACCGTCAAATCTGCCGTGCTGAGCGAAGCATCTTCAAAGTGCGTAACCGCCAGCGGCGACCGCACAGTCACTGCGCCCGTCGTCATCAAGTCGACTGCGCCCCACAGGCCCATGTCCTTGTCCGGGGGGCACGGATTCCAATCCACCCAGTTAATGCCCAGGTCCTTCTCAGTAGGCGCAAATGCTTCTACAGCGAGTACATTCGCTTTGCCAGGCTTCAGAAAATCGGTCACATCGAAGTCGTAGGTGCGGTATGCGCCGGCAACTGTTTTCGTGTCGGCGATCCTATGGCCGTTCAGCCATACATCGGCTCGATAGTTGATGCCGCCGAAGTGCAGCCAGAAGCGTCCGTCCTTCGCTTGTGTTGCCGGAGCCGTAAACTCGGTGCGATACCACCATCCGCAGCGATACGGGCTCCCGTCCGGCATCGGCAGATTGGCGAAGTTGTGCCCAATGGGGTACTCCGTCCCCGGAATCTTGCGCAGGTTGGTGCCGAAGTAAGGCTCGGGAAAGGTCCCAGCGGCCACCTGTGCCGACAGCACTGTACTCGGCACGGCGGTCTTCAGCCATCCATCCACTGAGAAGCCCTCCGTGGCAATCGCTTCGCCGGCAGCCTGAAACTTGCACGACGATTGCAAACGCCACCCATCCTTGAGCGGGGTCACGGTTCCAGCTTCAACCGCTGCTGGCAGCGCCGCAAGCGCAAGCAACACCGGCGCGAGTTTCCTCAATTGAACGAGCATCGTCTTTACCTTCCCAATCATGCAATTTAGAGTTCACGCCAAGCCAAGCTTTCTTTCTGCTGCGCACCCAACCGGCCCTCTTCGCAATCGAACAACGGGACCACATCGAAGCAGGAAAGCGGCCATGCCAACAGGAGACTTATCAGTTGCCTCGCGACCGGCAATCGATGAAAAAGAAACAGAGGCGTCTGATATTCAATCGCTTGAATACTTGGAAATATCTCCTTATTTCCCGAGAGATGTCAAGAGCAATTCCCTCCGGCGCGCATCGTCCATTTCCGTTTTCCCGAGCTGGGAAATCACATCGGCCGAAGTCTGTGGCGGGGATTCTGCAACCGGGCGCAATACCCCTGGGCCGTCCGATCACGTCGATTCAATCAGTCTCAGGAGCTTCAACTCCCGAATGACATTGGGCTTAGGAGCTAAATGTACAAGTCTCTGGATAAGCCCCGATCTCTACGATTCTTAGGGGTAAGGAATTATTTCTTGACATGCGGACGAATGGTTCATAAAGTAGATTTCCAAGTATTCAAGCGTTTCAATACCGGGATTTCTTCGAGAGGCCCCTATGATTTTCAGAAAAGCGGACATCGCGATCGTACTTCGAATTCTCTTCGTTTGCATTCTGATCTGCTGCGCGGGAGCGCCCGCGTTTCCCCAGGCGGGCCGGGGCGGCATCAGTGGTCTGGTCACCGACCCATCGGGCGCAGTCGTGCCCAAGGCCAAAGTTACCGCCAGGGATCATGCCACGGGAATCTCCCTCTCCACGGTCACCACCGGCGCGGGTTTGTATTCCTTCGTGTCCCTCAACCCGGGAACATACGAAGTGACTGCTACCTCGAAGGGGTTTGAGAGCGTTCAAGTCGACAATGTCTCGGTGACCGTCGATCAAACCTCAACGGTGAATATCGGTCTCCAGGTTGGCGCTGCCACTGAAGTAGTCACAGTTTCGGGAACCTCGGACCTTGCGGACACAGATAATTCCACCGTGGGCCAGCTTATTGACGCGGCCACTATCGATCGCGTCCCCCTGCTCACGCGCAATGTCTATGAACTTGTACAGCTCAGCGCCGGTGTTACTCCGGCCAATGGCTCACCGAACTCTTCCAGTTCCGAAGCCATCATCAACATCTCTTCCGGGCGTCCGAACGTCGATGTTTCGTCGTATACCGTCAACGGCTCCATCATCGGCTCGGTGTATTACATGCTTGACGGCAGTCCACTCGGCATCGCTGAAAACAATGCAGCGGCCATCATTCCTGCATTGCAAATTCCCGAAGATGGCGTAGAAGAGTTTCGGGTTGAAACGCAGAACACGCCGGCCTCCTATCAAAGCGGCGGTGCGGGCGTCATCAGCCTGGTGAGCAAGTCCGGCGGTGATCAGTTTCATGGCGATGTCTTCGGTGTCTTCCGCCCCGACGTTCTCGCCGCCAACGATTACTTCAACAAGCAAAGCCAGTTGCAGTATGTGAATCCGGCGACCAACGCCCCTGCCCCGTACAACACGGCGCCGTCCTTTCATCGATACCAGGAGGGCGCGGCCATCAGCGGGCCCATTCTGCACAAGAAGCTCTTCTTCTTCGCCGATTATGAAGCCACGCAGCAGGAAATGTTTGACGGTTCAAACTACTTCACCGTCCCCACATCGG
>Ga0302185_10002831_pt1 | contig 11065 bp, 10 predicted proteins | sample II_Bog_E1_1_FD_200231 | JGI IMG/M metagenome (GOLD analysis project Ga0302185, IMG submission 200231) | Peat permafrost microbial communities from Stordalen Mire near Abisko, Sweden - II_Bog_E1_2 | ecosystem: Environmental > Terrestrial > Soil > Wetlands > Peat | place: Sweden: Abisko... | reverse complement strand
TGCGATACTTACCATATCTATATGCAGAATAATGAGCAGTTTATCAAACGCACAGCGTGGTTTAAAATGAAAGGAACTGTTGCTGACAAACTGAAACCACAGAAGGAAGAAAACATATTGGAAGCCCGCTGGGTAAGCGAAAAGGAACTGCCTCCGCTCGCGGCTAAATCATACGAAGCCATACGGGATGTACTTCGCGCCACCGGTCTTAAATGGTAATTGTATTTACCGCAAGAAATAAGCTATAAATTCAGGCCTAAATATAACCCTATGCAATCATTCAAAAGTTTCTGTGCAACCGGCATATTTATTTTATCGTTAGTTTGTGTCACAACCAAAAGCTTTTCAATAGCGCTTACGGACTCCATACCCTATGATGCTAAATTGATAAGAGGGCATTTGGACAATGGATTAGTATATTATATCAGGCCGAACAGTATGCCGGAGCATAAGCTTGAATTGCGCCTGGTGGTTAAAGCGGGATCGGTGCTTGAAGATGATGACCAGCAGGGGCTTGCCCATTTTATGGAGCATATGAATTTCCACAGTACAAAAAATTTCCCCGGCAAAAGCATTGTGAACTACCTGGAGAGTGTAGGGATGAAAAATGGAGCGGATATTAACGCAAATACAGGCTACGACCGCACATTATATGAGTTGTCTGTTCCCTCAGACAAGCCTGAGAATATTGATAAAGCATTCCTGGTGTTGGAAGATTGGGCCCACAATGCACTGCTTACCGATGCGGACATAGAGCAGGAAAAGGGGGTAATACTTGAGGAATGCAGGCTAGGGCATAACTCGGCCCAGCGCATGAGACATCAATACTTACCAGAACTTGTTTGCCATACAAAGTATGCGGACAGGGAGCCGATAGGTAAGGAAAATATTATAGCCAACGTATCGCATGATGCGCTGAGGCGTTTTTACCACGATTGGTACCGGCCGGATCTAATGGCTGTAATAGTGATAGGTGATATTGACACAGCTACTGCGAGGAGGCTTATTACAGAGCATTTTTCGGGTCTTTCCAACCCTGCTGCCGAGCGGCCGCATTTCTTTGCGAATATGCCTGAGCGTTCATCCCAGGCAGCTATGGTGGTCACTGACAATGAGGCCACGTCATCGGCCTGGCACCTTTATTATCCTTTCGAAAAATATGTGAAGGGGCAAACAGTAGAATATTACAGGGGCTTGTTAAAGCAACATTTATTAATTGATATACTCAGGGCGCGCTTGAGGGACTTGTTTTCAAACGGCCAGCAAAATGCGGATATTTCTTTCTTTTCGCTACAGGAATGCAGGGCTTTCGGTATTTCAACTTCTTTTCCCCATGGCGCCCCGTATAATAACATCAAAACAGTGATGTATGCTATAAAACAACCAGGAGATTATGGCTTCTTCGCTTCAGAAATGGAAAGAGCTAAGAGAGACGTACTCAGCAATGCAGAAAGAACATACAATGAAAGGGAAAAAAAGCCAAGCAACGGGTACATAGCGGAATATGTACGCAACTTTATGGACAATGAGCCTATAGAAGGACCGGTAAATGAATACCTGCTGACTAAATATTTACTGCCATCGATAACTAATGAAGAGATAGAACAGCTGCTGCATGAACTGACACATAATAAGAGCGTCTTCACATACATTACCGGCCCCGCTTCTTCCAGTGCACATCTTCCTGACGAAAAAACTTTGCTGAACACTATAAATGCCTGCATGAATCAGCAGACAGCCCCTATTAAAGAAAAAGTGACGAGGAGCAGTCTTCTGGATGAGGAACCTAAAGAAGGGACAATAATAGAAAAGCGTTCGGAACCAGGCTTGGGAGCGACTACATATACTTTAAGCAATGGTATAAAGATAACTGTGAAACCAACGAACTATAAAGATGATGAGATAAGGATAGAAGGTATAAAAAATGGCGGGAAATGCAACTATGAGCAAGAGGATAGGATCAATTGCACTTTTGCTGCCGAGATTGTCTCAATGATGGGATATGGACACTTTTCTCCCAATGAGCTTAATATGCAACTGTCGGGCAAGAATGTATCGGTCACGGCTGCTATCAACTCTACTACGGATGAAGTAAGCGGCCATTGCGATAAGCGTAATGTGGCAACGATGTTTCAGTTAATATATTTAAAACTAACACAATGCCAGAAAAACGAGGTGGTTTATAATACCTGGAAGGAGAATTATAAAAAATACATTGACAATATTTATGCTGATCCGGAAACTTTTTTCAGGGATACCGTTAATACAGTTTTGTTTAATAACGATGCGCGGTTTATAGGTATCCCCGATGCCCAGGACATGAAGAAACTGCATATGAACAGGGCATTGGAAATATACCGCAATGAGTTTGCATCGGCAGATGGCTATCACTTTTTTATCGATGGCAACGTTGATACCGCTGAATTAATACCACTCATAACAACTTACCTGGGCTGTTTACCTGTTTCGGGCAATCCGGTGCACTGCGACGATAATGGCCTCCGGCCAATAACAGGGAATAATAAATTCATTGTTCATAAAGGGGTTGCGAAGCAAAGCCACATACTTATAAAATATTATGGCGATAGCGTGGCACGTTCGGAGGATGCAGTAAGAAATATGACTGCATTGACGGGTATACTTAATATGAAAGTGTTTGAACATTTCAGGGAGCAGATGTCGGATGTGTATACGGGTACTTTTACAGGGGAAATTATCAGCAAGCCATACTGCCATTACGAAATAACATTGTCATTGCCATGCGGTGCAGAGCATGTGGACGAGCTTTTGGCTGCCACAGATGCGGAAATCAAGTCGGTCAGGGAACATGGGCCGTCTGATGAAGACCTGCAAAAGATAAAGGCGCAGCTTAATGAAAAATATAAAGTGAATATTCAGACCAATGCATATTGGCTTACCGGAATGAAAAATGTCCTTTTTTCCGGCGAGAGTGTAGATAACTTTCTGAATTACCTTGTATTCATTGATAAAATGACGAAAGCAGACATACAGGCAACGGCTAATTTGCTTTTTGATGGGAAAAATAAGTTGACCGGGGTTTTAGTTCCTGAATAGAATGCGAGACACGTCATTAATTATGAATGATATAAGTAAACCCTGTTACCCATAAAAACCGGCCTCCACACGCAAACATTCAATAGTTTAACAAACATATTTGAAGCCCTTTATGATGTTTGTTGTAAATTGCTTCAACGGGTTTATGATCATAGGATGCCAAAATATAATCAGGACGTCAACAGTATTTTTGCTGTTAGTTAGTTTTTCTGTTACTGCGCAAGACTGGCATTTAAAAAAAGATGAGGACGGCATAAAAGTATATACAGCCAGCACCGAAAATTCTGATTTCAAAAGTGTGCGTGCGGATTTTGATGTGCGGGCCACATTTTCTGAGCTGATCTTGTTTCTCATGGACGTGAATAAGATACACGAATGGGTGTATGCTAATAAAAGCGCGAGTTTAGTGAAGACATACAAAGCGAACGAGTTTGCTTTTTATGCTGAAGTGGCAGCACCATGGCCATGCTCGAACCGGGATTATGTAGCGCACATCGTTATTACACAGCCTTCCCAGAAACTTATCATTATAGAATCATATTCTGAGCCTAACCTGGTGCCGGAAAAAAAGGGAGTGGTCCGTGTAAAGAAATCATCTGCGCATTGGGAGATAACCGCTGTAGGCAACGGTATGCTGCATATTGTTTACACGGTAAGTTTTGATCCGGGCGGTTCAGTCCCGGCATGGCTCACTAATATGTTTGTCACAAAAGGACCGTTGGAGACATTCAAAGAATTAAGGAACAGGGTAAACCTGCCTGAATACAAGGAAGCTCATTTTGATTTTATTAATGATTAAGAAGCGCCGTGTACTCTTTCGCAGTTAATAAACTACTTCCTTCGGCACAAACATGCTTGCATTACCCCCATTGCGTATCACATCCCGCACCAGCGTAGATGATATGGTAGAATAAAGCGGGGCACATGTAAGGAAGATGGTCTCAATATCCGGCACCAACATGCGGTTCATATCAGCGATCGCCTTTTCATATTCGAAATCGCTTACATAGCGTATGCCGCGGAGTATGAATTTAGCATCTATGTTCCGGCAATAGTCGACGGTGAGGCCCTCATAGGGAGCTACTTCTATGCGCGGGTCATTATGAAAAATACTTTTTATCCAGTTGGTACGCTGCTCCACCGTAAACATGGGCTGCTTTGACGAATTGATACCTATGCCGATCACCAGCTTATCGAAGAGGGAAACTGCGCGCTCTATAATATCAACATGCCCGAGTGTAATGGGATCAAATGTGCCGGGAAATAAGCATATGCGTTGCATACTATTGGTTTGTCTGGGTGAAAAAAGTAAATATGGTTGTGCCGTAATTTTTCATTCTTTGGAAGTGGGGGTGTTTCTGATAGTCATTACGTGCTGAGTGCTCCAGCACAAAAAGACCGCCTGGCCGCAACATTTTCTTTTCAAATACAAGCAAAGGCAGTTCGTCAATATTCATCAATGCATAAGGAGGGTCTCCAAAGATGAAATCATATTGGTCAGTGCTTTGCTTCATAAACTTAAACACTTCTGCGCGTATTACGTGCAGCTTGTCACTAATGCCTAATGCTGCAGCGGTTTTCTTTATAAAATCAATAGTATTAGGGTCGCGTTCCACTAGTGTAAGGTCGGTGGCTCCACGTGATGCCAGCTCGTAACTTATGCTGCCGGTGCCACCAAAAAGATCCAGTGTTTTAAGCCCTTCTATATCTATGCTGTTACTTAGCATATTGAACAGGCCCTCTTTTGCAAGTTCTGTAGTAGGCCTTGCAGGTATACGTGCTGGCGGGCTGAAGCGTCTGCCCCCGAATTCGCCGCCTACGATACGCATGCTAATAGTTGGTTGGCCAAAGATATGGCAGCATCCCAGCTGTTGGTGAAGGCGCGGCCGTTACCGGCTTTTATGCCGGGGAAATATTGACTCAGTTCATTGATCCTGTCAAACTCAGCAGTGCTAAGTGCATTGCACATGACATTTAAGTGGGCCGGGTCTATATTATTTTCCTTGCAGTAAAGGTTAATGGCATAGGCTATATCCTCAGCTGATGTGTAACCGAATATTTTGTGCCAAAGCAATTGGCCATTGTCATGCAGTGTAAGGCATACCTGCTCATGGCTCATGCAGCATTGCAGGTGCATGGCTATTTTATGAGGGTTGCGGAACTGGTATATGGCAAGTGGCAGGGTCTCTGCGTGCTTAAAATTGATCTTGATGAGCTCGGTGATATTCAGCGGTGCTGCATGCAGGTAATAAGCCTTTTCATCACTGAGGAAATATGACGTTATTATATCGTTTGCAGCTATAAAGTGGATATGTTTCAGCCAGTTTTTGGCTTCTTCTTCCATATACAATTCATTTGGCACGATGAGGTTCTTATCGCTGCAAATGAATACCCCTTTTATTTTTTCCTTGATCAGGAGCATTGGCTCATTGCCAAAGACGTGCTCAAAAAAATCGAGCTCCCAAACCGGTTTATTTTTATTGTAACCTTTATAGTGAATAGTGAGCAGTTCTTTAGTGATGCTGAAACCCGCCATAAGCACGCCACGCTGCACTAACACGCATACTACGAGTGCCACCCGCGATGATAAAGTATCATCTTCACGCACATTATAAACCTGTTCGTTTGTATTATAATTAATGGTACCCATACAAAAGCACACAATTATAGAATAAATTTGCGAAACTATTCATTATGTGAGGGGTTTTATGCATGTATTTTTGCATCTCCCGACTAAAAACAGGATATTTTGAGTTCGACCGGAAAAGCAAACAAATTAGGCGTAGCTGCCACGAATGGGCAGATCCTCAGGTTAGCGGCGCCTATATCGCTGGCTTTGTTAATTCCGCAAATGAGTTTTTTTACCAATACGGTATTTCTGGGCAGGCTCGGGATGCGGGAGCTGGGTGTGAATGGGATCACGGGTGTGTTTTATCTTATTCTGTCCATGATCGGTTATGGGCTCAGCAGCGGTATGCAGATACAGATGGCCCGCCGTGCAGGTGAGAACGACCAGAAGGGCCTGGCACAAATACTGACCAATGGTGCCATGCTTTCGGTATTGTTTTCTTTAGGGTTAATGTTGCTTACTTTATGGTTTGTACCCATCTTGTTTGGCTACAGCCTCAGCGATAGCAACAATTTCGAACTCAGTGTCAACTTCGTTTATATAAGGGTCTGGGGCCTGCCTTTTCTAATGCTTAGCCAGTTATTGTGTTCCTTTTTTATTTCAATAGGCAGGTCACGTGTGTTGATATATGGTTCTTTGGTAGCCACATTGGTCAATATTCTTTTCGATTACACGTTGATATTTGGCAAGTTTGGTTTCCCGGCTATGGGTTTTAGCGGGGCGGCAGTGGCATCGGTTATTGCCGAGGTTTTTTACTGTGGCACCATGGTAGCTATTTTTATGGCTCATCGGTTATATAAGCAGTACCCTGTGTTCAATTTTCGCAATTTTGATATAGAATTATCGCAACGCACGCTCTCGGTTGCGTCCCCGCTCATTGTGCAGTTCTTGTTCAGCATAGGGGGGTGGATGGTGTTCTTCGTGTTCATTGAGCATCTGGGTGAACAATCTCTTGCAGCGTCACAGGTATTGCGCAATATTTTTGGTTTGGTTGGTGTGGGCACCTGGGCGCTGGCCACGACCTGTAATACTATGGTCAGTAACCTTATAGGCCAGGGGCGGCGGCGTGACGTAACAGGCATTATCTGGAAGATATGCAAGCTCAGTTTTATTTATGCCGTAGTAGTTTGTATTGTACTGCTGATATTCTCAAGAGAGTTTCTGTCTATTTATTCTAACGACCTTTCGCTCATATCTTTTGCGCTGCCCAGCCTGAGGGTAATAGTGTTGGCTACGCTCATTATGTCTTTGTCTACAGTGGTCTTTAATGGTGTCGTGGGTACAGGCAATACCCTGGTAAATTTAACTATAGAGATCACCTGCGTAGGTAGCTACCTGGTGTATTGTTACTTCATTATCAGCAGGTGGCACAGTGAGCTATATCTTTGCTGGGGTTCAGAATTTATTTACTGGAGCGCTCTCTTAATAGCCTCCAGCCTATATCTCAGGAGCGGCAGGTGGAAAGGAAAGGAAATATAAGTTTTATGGAATCCGGAATTTGTAATTGGGGATCAGGATCGAAGTCTAAAGCTGGTCTCTCTTTATAATTTATTGCACGAAACAATCCCGATTCCAAACCCCTAACTCCCAATTCCACAATTCTCGGCTATATCTGCCATACTTATCCCATTGTGGCTTTCTTCATAAGTACATTCTCCGTTTTTAATCAGCAGTACCTGCGGTGATTCATGATGCACATGAAAATCCTCCGCTACTTTGTTTGATATAGCACGGTGTGCCTTGAGATCTAAGTAATAGAATAAAGTATTTGGGGCAGGCGTTTCACGTTCCAGCCGGTTTTTTGCCATCGAGCTGATGGAGCACGTGGTACTGTGCTTAAATATAACCACAGGCTGCTGCTTGCTTTCTTCTTTTATTTGCTCCAGTTGCGACTCGTCGTTCAGCGTTATCCAATTCATTATGCAAATTTACGAAATCGTACATGAACGCCGCCAATACCGGCATTGCTTGTTCTTATAAAAGGGAAGAGTGGCCAACTTTTAAAAAGTTGGCCACTCTAAAATAATGATGAATTAAAACTCCGCATTCTTCGGGGTCCTCGGGAAAGGTATCACATCCCTGATATTGGTCATCCCCGTCACAAACAGCACCATACGCTCAAATCCCAGCCCGAAGCCCGCATGTGGCACTGTGCCGAATTTACGGGTGTCCAGGTACCAGTACATTTCATCGGCGGGTATATGCATCTCCTGCATGCGTTGTGTGAGCTTGTCGAGCCTTTCTTCTCTCTGTGAGCCACCCACTATTTCACCTATACCCGGTGCCAGTATGTCCATAGCCGCAACGGTTTTCCCGTCATCATTCTGCCGCATGTAGAATGCCTTTATGTCTTTCGGATACCCTGTTACGATCACCGGTTTCTTAAAGTGTTTTTCTACCAGGTAGCGCTCATGCTCGCTCTGCATATCTATGCCCCAGCTCACATCATACTGGAATTTCTTCTTTTTATATGCCGGTGAATCAAGCAATATTTGTATGGCTTCGGTATATGTAATCCGTTCAAATTGGTTATTCACCACAAACTCCAGTTTCTCTATCAGTCCCAGCTCACTGCGCTCGTTCATTGGCTTTTGTTTCTCTTCATCCGCTAGTCGTTGAGCCAGGAAGTCAAGGTCTTCGCGGTTATGCTCCATGGCATACCTGATGATGTATTTCAGCAGGTCCTCAGCCAGGTCCATGTTGTCAAAAATGTCATTAAACGCCACCTCCGGTTCTATCATCCAGAACTCGGCCAGGTGCCGTGCAGTGTTTGAGTTTTCCGCTCGGAAGGTAGGCCCAAATGTATACACCTCGCTGAATGCCATTGAACCCAGCTCTGCTTCCAGTTGCCCGCTTACCGTAAGGTTAGTAGCTCTTCCGAAAAAGTCTTCCTTAAAGTTGATAGTACCATCTTCATTTCGTGGCGTACCGTCAAACGGCAGCGTAGTTACCTTAAACATTTCACCGGCGCCCTCGGCATCTGACGCAGTTACTATAGGCGTGTGCAGATAGACAAATCCTTTGTCGTTAAAGAACTTATGTATCGCATATGCCAGTGTGTGCCTCACGCGGAATACCGCTCCGAATGTATTGGTGCGGAAGCGCAGATGTGCTATCTCGCGCAGGTATTCCAGGCTAGGCTTGTTTTTCAGTTGCAAAGGGAATTGCTCTGTATCACAATCGCCGAGTATAGTTAGGGTATCCGCTTTCACTTCCACCCTTTGACCCTTGCCCTGCGATGCGATCACTGTGCCATTAACGCTTATCGATGCACCCGTGGTAATTCTCTTTACAATCGCCTCATCGGTATCCAGGCCTATTACCACCTGTATATTACCTATGCAAGAGCCATCATTCAGTGCTATGAACTGGTTATTACGGAATGAGCGTACCCATCCCTTTACATTTACTTTGTACTCAATTGCTTCATTCGCTAAAATGTCTTTGATCTTTGTACGTTTCATTATTGCTATATTGATAAATTATTTCTTGTTTTGATATTTTACTCCGGGTTATTGCCTCAATTTCTATTATCATAGTCATTGAGCCATTTCGCTATTAAGCCATTCAGCCATTATCACATTATTTATCAAAAAACAGGTATTTCACTGCTAAAACAGCTAAAAAAACACCAAATATCCTTTTTAATGTGGTTTCCGGCAAATTCAGCGCCACTTTACTGCCGAAATAACTGCCCACGAGAAAAGCAAGGCAAAGCACCCCCGCAACTTTCAGGTCAATAAACCCGGCTTTATAGTAATTGGCTACCGCCAATATACCTATGGGTGGCAAAAGCATGGCCAGTGATGTGCCTTGTGCCACTTTCTGGCTCATTGCAAAAAAAATAACCAGCGAGGGCACTATTACCAGCCCTCCGCCTATGCCCACCATGCTGCTCAGTACCCCGGCCAACATTCCTACGACCAAAAGGCCCAATATGGTTGCTATATTCATGCTCATATTTTTATCTGCTTACGAACCAAAAGTAACGAGTATACGTAAATAATTTACCTGTTAAAATGCTTTTGAACCATCATTTGGGACGTGCCCATGTTAAATTTTGATTTCCTGCTCAAAAAAAACTTTACTGCAAACAAAGAAATTAACTAAAAATTACGTCTATGTTATTGAAAATATTCTTTTCAGAAGCGCATTGCCTTGTTGGTACAGTTTATTGATTAACAGTGCAATAATTTAAATTAACCGGCGTTTATCCTTTTATATCGGCTAACCGCTGGAAACGTGATATAAATTACCGTTTAATGTATTGTAAACCCATATATTTGAGAAATTATTTTTCTACCAAAATTGTTTTTTTGTTCTGTACTTATATCTTTGCAAACGCACAAAATTATTTCACTAATTAATATTCAGAAAACACAAAACTAAAATCAGTATTATGGCAGACGTAAAAACGGCCCCGAAATCTTCCTCCTCCCAGGGAACAGCTGGTAAGCCTAAGAATTCAAGTAATTTCCTGGTAAACCTGATGATCGTTGCAGCATGTATCGTGGTAGGATACCTGACATGGAAATTCGTATTAGGTAATCCCGGAAACTTCCATGACGGAGAAACCAGAGAAAAAGCAGCAAACAACCTGGGAACGATGTACCAGGGTGGTTTTGTGGTGCCTATATTGATGGCTACTTTGCTTACCCTGCTGAGCTTTATCGTTGAGCGTGCGCTTACTGTGGTTAAGGCAAAAGGTAAAATGGATGCCGGTGAATTTGTGCGCAAAGTACAGTATCACCTTGCTAATAAAAATGTAGATGCTGCCATAGCTGAGTGCGACAAACAAGCAGGTTCTGTAGGCAATGTAATGCGTGCAGGCCTTGTTAAATATCGCGAAATGACTAACAATCATGAGCTGGATACAGAGCAAAAAGTATTAAGCATCCAGAAAGAAATAGAAGAAGCAACTGCACTGGAACTGCCTATGCTCGAAAAAAACCTCGTGTTTCTTTCTACCATCGCTTCTTGTGCCACACTTCTTGGTCTGTTTGGTACGGTAATGGGTATGATCCGTTCGTTCTCGGCAATGTCCCAGGCAGGTGCGCCTGACGCTACTGCGCTCGCAAGCGGTATCTCTGAGGCCCTGATCAATACTGCCCTTGGTATCAGTACTTCATTCATCGCTATCATTGCGTACAACTTCTTTACTACGCTTATAGATGGTATTACTTATGGTATTGACGAAAGCGGCTTTACCTTAACACAGAGCTTCGCAGCTAATTATAAATAATTGAGAATTTGAAGATCCCTTACTGAGGGATCTTCAAATTTTTATTAAAATATATGAAAATTCCGTGTGGAATTTATTTAAAACTGCGTCTTTACATATAATTTCAGCAGTTTGATACA
>Ga0302185_10002830_pt1 | contig 11068 bp, 12 predicted proteins | sample II_Bog_E1_1_FD_200231 | JGI IMG/M metagenome (GOLD analysis project Ga0302185, IMG submission 200231) | Peat permafrost microbial communities from Stordalen Mire near Abisko, Sweden - II_Bog_E1_2 | ecosystem: Environmental > Terrestrial > Soil > Wetlands > Peat | place: Sweden: Abisko... | reverse complement strand
GCCTGTTTATAGCAAATATTGAATCAGTATATGCAAGTGAATAAAGATGTTAGGCTGCATCTATATTGTAGCCAAACTTAAAAATAGATATCAATAAAAAACTGTTTAACTTATTAAGCCTAACATTTGGGCAGATGATCGTTAATAATTCTTTTTGACAAAGATTCTATCCCTAATATTTTAAATATAATCAATGTCCTACTTCTTTTCTGAGCGCATTACATACTGCGAGGCCCTCTTGCCATCTGAAATCGCATGGGATGTGTTCAACTAACTCGGTGAAGACCAAGTCATCGCTCTATAGTCCACCACCATCAACTATGACAATCCTTTCGTAAAGAGTTATCGTCGCAACGAGGAAACTCTAGCCAAGATAACCATGATTCGTAACATGTTGTAACAGTACTCGACGTGGATGGACTGCACCCTTACCGAAGCAAAAGATGAGACTGTTGTCTGGAGGGAATTCAAAAACCGAGTCACAGAAAGCAAAATGGAGGGTTATCTATATATTAACCCAATAGAGGAAGAGATTTTCGAGACACATCAATACCTCTCGGGACAACTCCACGAAATGTAAAATCTCAACAAACGAGTCACCGAACTCATCTTAGAAATGGGATTATTAGTCACTGTCGCTAAGGAAAAACAGTTTCAACCCCTGTACGGAGGACGATAAGGATAAGGAGCAGTCAATATGAGTGAGGGGGATGTGGGCCACATGGAGGAAGGTTTTGGGCGAGGCAACATGTTCGAGAGTAAGTGTGTATGCCTCTCACGAAAGGATCTGATTATGTTGAAAAAGAGTTTATTCCGCATGACTCGAGGCAACAGCTGGGTTTACGAGCTAGAGGTACGTTCAGAATAACTTAACTCTTATTTCACAACGCCCAAGCATCGAACACTCGCAGCTGAAATTTTAACGAACAAAATCATTTGCATGGTGATATACCCGAAAGGTGAGAGAGGAATGCTACTGGGTAAGATCAACCGATTTTTTGGTTGCCTTGACTGCCACGTTTTGGTGGCTCAAATCAGTAATATTCTTGAAGAGCTGTCTAATATGGAAAGGAAGATAGTTGAAATAGAAGCTATGGAGGAGCTTACCCTCGAGGGAATTCGTAAGTACGTAATGCGACTGGTGGAGATTCGGCAGGGATCAACACTGAGTTGGCTTTGCTATATGGAAATGTACGCTCGCAAGGAACGATAGATATACCGTGCTCTGTCAACTACCAATGTTTCAAAAAACCTTGTGCGCTTCAATCTTTATATTCCCTCAGCAGCGCTTCCCCTCAATATTCAGCCTAAAGCCAATCTTCCTCCCCTAATTCTCAATGTTAAGGAGACTGATAAGATGCTTCCAAGCAAGTTCGATACCAACTGCATGCTTGAGGTCCCGCAATAGATCGTTAACACTTACGGCGTGCCTTCTCATGAAGAGATAAACCCCGCTCCCTTTTACATAGTGACTTTTGCCTTTTTCATTGGGGTGATGTTTGGTGACGTAGGGCATATGCTCATGGCCATTCCCTTGTTGATATATTTCAAGGCAAACATTTGGTTCTGGATGATAGTCCTTTTTATGGGTTACTGTGGGTTTATCTACAACTAATTCTTTGGAATTACTCTAGGATTATTTACAAGTTGCTACGAAGTGACCAGTGATGGCACAAGCTACAATCATCAGTCGGACTGTGTCTACTCAATTGGTATTGATTCCATCTGGAAGGTATCCACCAACGAAATGGCTTTTACGAACAGTCTCAAGATGAAAGCTGCCGTAATCCTCGGAGTCGTGCACATGGTGTTCGGACTGTGCTTGCGATTATTGAACAATCTGCGTCAGAAAAGATATTCTGATGTTCTAACAACTACCCTACCTCAATTAGTATTCATGGGCTGCACTTTTGTTTATATGGACTACTTGATTGTTTACAAATGGAGCAATTCATATTCAGATGCTACCACGGCTCCATCTATCATCAGCACAATGATCTCCGTTTACGTTAATATGGCGCAACCCAACAGTAAAGATCTTCTATTTTGGCCAAATTAACGAAGTACTGAAGTGGTCATTCTCGTACTGGCAGCTATCTGTGTTCCCATCATGTTGCTGGCAAAAACAATACTCATCTGCTGTCAAAGGAGAAGGTAATAGCAAGCATCCTCTCACATTTCATTGCAAGAAGAAAGGATGGAAAATTTAGCCGAGGAAATCGAGATGGAGGAGGTCCAAACCGAAAAATTATCCCATGACTAACTCTCGAAAGATGGGGTACGGAGAGTAGCCAACCATGGTATTCTTTACATAACTCAGAAGGAGAAGAATAGATGCAGGAGATCGCTGTACATAACTTTATTGAAACTATCGAGTTTGTATTGGGCAGCGTGTCCAACACTGCCTCCTACCTACGTTTATGGGCCCTTTCTCTTGCTCATGCCCAGCTCTCAGCCGTCATCTTCGAACTTACTGTGCTCAAGATGTTGGAGGGAGGGTATTCAAGTATTATCGGGGTAAGTTTGGTGGTATTCAGCTGTTTTTGGTGTTCCCTTTCTTCTTCCTGACGACCTTCGGAGTTCTGATTTGCATGGACAGTCTGGAATGCTTCTTACACTCGTTACGATTGCACTGGGTGTAATTCCAGAACAAGTTCTATGCAGGCAAGGGATATCTGTTTTAGCCCTTTTCCTTCAGCGGTTCTAAGAAATGATGTTTATTGAAATGGACTAAGTTGATGTTAAGCAAAATAGTAAATTCGTATTAAACCTGTCTCTGTATTGATATATTATGCCTCTCAACGCCATCGAAGTATATAACTATCTTACTGACTGACTACAATGCAGACAAAATTTACAATTCGTTCCTACTGCGCTATCTATGCCATGGGATCCTTGGCCGCCCTATGCTCGTTTGTCATGGGTTATGCCCATGTCTTCCTATCACAAATGGAAAGCATCTTGCAAATTAAAAGTCCTGCCTCACCAGAGCAACTCGCACTCACACTAACTCTTGTCATTAGCGCCACCAATTTTGGAGAAATCATAGGTATTACTTCTATTATACAGGTCCCTTTACCTACAAATCCTTATCCAATAAATACGGTTAAGCTCGAGCCATGATTTTGTGCAATACAATCGTAATCCTTGCAATTTGCCTACAGTTAATTGAACTCCGGTTCACATACCTCTTGGCTGGACGACTGCTTCTCGGTTTTGTAGTAGGCATAATGTCAAGCATTCTACCTCTATATCTTAACTCCATTGCTCCTCTATCGATCTCAGGTAAAATAGGCTCTATGAATCAAGTGTTAACTTGCTTCGGAGTCATCACTGCTTACTCACTGGGATTCATAATAACAGAGGATAAATCAGATGAGATTAGGTGGCGTATCCTCGTGGGATTTCCAATTCTTCCATGTATACTCAGCATCGTGAGCATGATATGGATTTTTCCATATGATCGGTTGGAAAGGCACATTTAGCGAGGAGAAAAATAGAAGTTAGAATCGTATCTGAAAGTGGTCTATGTAAATACAAGTATTGCGGACATCGAAGCAGAGAAGACTAAGGCTAGAGGCAAAGACACGCCTGGATAATACAAAAAAGAGATGGAGCGATATCTGGTGGCTATGGTGGTTATCGCTTCCTGCCAACTAGCAGGCATCAATGGCATATTTTACTATGCTAAACAACTTTTCCTTGACATTACTGGGGGCGATAAACTCCTCTCTCAGAAACTGATGCTGGGTCTGGCGTTTTGTCAATTAGTGTCAGCCACCATATCTGGACGTTTTATCGATCTGTTTGGACGGAAATATCTACTGGTGCGAGGGCAACGAATTTTGATAGTGCTGTTAATGCTTATTTTCGTGGTGGATAACCTCGAGGGTTATCTTTATTCGATGGGCAGTGCTCACTTACTTATTATTGTCCTCCTTTATCTCCACATAATAGCCTTCAACTTCTCTCTGGGCCCAGTTTGCATCATTTACGCAGCCGAGCTTGTGCCTAATTTCACTCCAATAATCATAACCCTTCGCAGTTTCACTTTCTTAGTTGCACTGAGCACAAACTACCTAATTCACTAATTCGGAATTGGGCAAATGTTCTTCATGTTTGGTGTTTTAAGCCTGGTCGCCCACTGCTACCTAAGTGATAAACTGCGCTAAACAAAGGGAAAGTCCAAACCCTAGATCTATGATCTGTTTGAAAACGAGCTTCCCTAGAACAAGTACGATGATGAAAAAGCCTCACTGGTCTGACCGTGTCGACAACTATCAATGATTTATAAAGATGAGTTTTACTCCATTCTATTCAACTAATTTTATATTTCTTAATTTATCAATAATATGCGATTGTTGACCAGAACACTCTTCAGACAGGGAACAGCCAACACGGCCCATGCCTTGCAGTATCCCAGTTATACCTTCGAGAGGGATATTCCTCAATAACAGCAACGAACACACTGGAATCTCTTCCATGCCATCAACTCAGCCATTGATATTGCTCTCGAAACCGATCCAACGTACCGACTATTATAGGCAGCACCAAAGTACTTGGAGAAGACGTCAAGTTTGGAGGTGTCTTTCGATGCACAGCAGGACTATGCGAAAGGTATGGAGTAGATAGAGTCTTCAACACTCCTCTCTCCGAACAGGGAATCGTAGGATTTGCTATTGGCATGGCCGTAGCCGGGCATACCACCATAGCATAAATACAGTTTGGAGATTACATATTCCCTGCATTTGATCAGATAGTCAACTAAGCAGCAAAATATCGATATCGTTCTGGAGGGCAGTTTAATTGTGGGTCTCTGACCATTCGCTCGACATGGGGAGCAGTTGGACACGGAGCTTTGTATCACTCGCAGTCACCAGAGGCATACTTTGCTCATACACCTGGCCTTAAAGTTGTAGTCCCCAGAGACCCTGTCCAAGCCAAAGGATTACTTCTTGCTTCTATCCGAGACCCTAATCCAGTGATATTCTTTGAACCGAAGGCTCTTTACAGAAATGCTGAGGCTTTAGTTCCAGTAGGCGATTATACTCTCGCTCTTGAAAAAGCCTAAGTTGTGAACGAGGGAAAGGACATTACTCTCATCGGTTACGGGAATCTGATGCGTACATTATAAAATGTTCGGCAGCTGGCAGAAAAATAGGGCATTTCATGCGAGGTGATTGACCTTCAAACAATCTATCCCTATGATGCATAGACCCTCATTAACTCTGTAAATAAGACAGGCAGATGTATAATAACCCACGAGGCACCCAGTGTATGCGGGATGGGAGGATAAATCTCAGCCATGCTGCAATAGAAGTGTTTTCTTTCTCTGCGAGCGCCTATAACTCGAGTGTGTGGTTATGATACGCCTTTCCCACTACAGTAGACGCTGTACCTACCTACCGAATGGAAAATTCTGGATAAAGTAAAAAAATTGGTAGAATTCTGATGATATGCATGTCCTAGATTGATTTATTATCTTAGGATTAGTATTCAAGCAATGAAATTATTATAGTTAAGGTCGATAAATTAATGGAATACATCACCCCCCACAACACTTCTTTTTTGACTACGCCCCCTTATCACCCCTTGACTCATTCTCCAGTGTCACTTTCTTTTATTATTCCTTGCTGGCAGACAAATCTCTCTTCTGCTTCTTGCCCCGCTTTATACCATAAGACTGAATACCGCCATCATTACTGCTTCTGATTACGCGTTGATCTCTCGAGTGTTTATCATTTTTACAATCTTTTCAGCGATAGTCTTAAACAATTCCTCAACTTTATAACCACTTTGTGCAGAGGTTTCATAGTACGGAAATCCATGACTATTTGCGAAATTCTATGCTTCCTGAAAGGTGACTTCGCGACTGTATAGCAGAAAATGTACTTTTATTTGATATCGAATTTGTTGCCAACGACTATGGTTTGAATCTTATCGTGGGAGTTGTTTTTCACTTAGAAAAGCCACTTGTTTAGACTCTCGAAGCTGTCGCGTTTGGTGAGATCGAATACGAGGAAGGCCGCTATTGAACTTTTGTAATAGGATCTCGTGATCGATTTAAAGGATTCCTGACCAGCCTGAATACATCAATCGATACTGTATCCCATATCTGTATTTTAATTGTCAGGTTATCGACATTGATGTTGCGTGAGCCGAACTCCACGCCGAGGGTGGGCTAATGATCAGACTTAAAGCGTCCCTCTGTGAACCTGAGTAGTAGACATGACTTTCCGACGCCTACATGGACTGATAAATACTGGAATCGCCAATGATGATGAACTTGAACATGAAATCGTAGTTGTTGGCCATGTAAATCCGATCAACTAAATCTGTTATAAGTAGAATAGAATGGTATTGATATTTGATATTGAAGGCAACATAAAAGAGAACATTTAGGAAAAATTACTATCCTCAAATATAGACAGGTATAAACCATTCACACATAGGTTTGATATTTGTTGGCTTGCTTATACTAAAACGGTCTTTGACTGTTTAATTTCAAAATGAACTTCAAGGAGGAATCCATTCCACTTATCGCTACTAACCAAGATAACCGTACATTTCCTATCACATAGAATTTTACCTCACAAGAGAGGCCAAACAGCTCCTGATGACACTTGACAAGCCCATCGCAGTAGTATCAATCGCAGGGGTGTATCGCACAGGCAAATCGTATCTTGTGAACAAACTACTAAAAACAAAGCAAGCCGGATTCCAAACAGGCTCGACCACCCAGTCAGTAACAAAGGGTTTGAACATGTGGGGTCGGCCTGTGATGGCTGAAGATGAGTATGGAAACGAAATGTTGTATCTTGTCATTGACAGTGAAGGAATTGGTTCATGCGAACAGGAAATTAAGTACGACATCAAACTGTTAATGTTGGTATTTTTGATCAGCAGTACAGTTGTTTATAATTCTATGGGAGCTATCGATTAGGTAGCACTTGATCAGTTAAGAGTGGTTGTGAACCTCAAGCAAACTTTAATGTCCCAGCCGCCTCAAGAAAAAACAAAACTTGTGTGGGTTCTTCGAGATTTTTCTTTGCAATTAGTCGATAAAAACGGCTGTGAAATAACTTCTAATCAATACCTTGATCAATGCTTAGAGGAAGGAAGCCAAAATGGTGTCTAAGGCAGAAAAAAGAATGAAATACGAAAAGCCATAAAGGAAGGACTGGGAAAGAAGTGTTGCTTCACACTAGTTAGACCAACCATCAATGAGTAGGATTTGGCAGATCTAAGTAAATGCAAGCTGCGCACTGAGTTTTTGGGCTAAATCGAAGCCATAAGGGAAGAGGTGTTCAGCGGAAGGAGATAGGACATTAAAAGAATCGGCGGATCGACTCTAAATGGCAGATTACTGATAGGACTATTGTAGGAATGCATATCAGTGCTGAACAGTAACGGTATTCCTGAGATTTAAACGGTTTGGTAATCTGTTCGTGAGGTGGCATATTAGTAATCTTTCGAATAGATTCGTACGAGAATGAAGCGATAGATGAGCAAGCTGGTGCTTCCCCTGCCCAAATAATAAATGAAGAATCAACTGAACGATATTCAAAACAAGTTCTACAATCTGTTGGAGAGATAGTTTACTGAGTTAGACAGCTTTAAAAAATATCACAAAGAGTTTCTGAGGCATACACAGAAGGTCAATAAAGATATCAAGACCAACAACTCTAAGATTATTAAGGAGAAGGTTATCAGTGATCTGAGGTAGTTTGTGAAGACTAATATATCCTTCCAGAATGTTTAACCCACCAATCTATCCTTGCTGAAAGTATTGGTGGATCGAATGGAGCTCAAGGTTAAGGGAGAACCCGAGGGATATGAATATGTGCTATCTGTTCTATTCGATTTGATGCACATTAGTGAACAAAAAGCCATTGCTCTGCAGAGGGAGGCGAGCTAACAGAGGAAAGTTACGGAGATGGGGATGGTAGAGAGGAAAAGCTACGATATTAATCTGATCACTCTGAAGCAGGACTATCACTAGGCTCTAAAGACGATTAACAATCTAAAAGTGACTCAGGAAGAAATAGAAAAACAGTCTGCCCTCTATAAACAGCAGAGTGATATCATTCGCAATAATGCGAGCAATTTACACCACGAACTGTAAGTAAAATAGTCCAGTTGTATCAAACAAATATAGGAAGTCAACCTTAAGGCCAGACAAAGGAGTGATTAAATGTCTCAAACTATTAAACGGCTCAGGGAAGAAAACATTCAACTTTAAAATTAAATTTCCCTCGTCAAAGAGGAAAGGTTGAGATAGGCTATCAATGATCGAAAGGAAGTTATCTTCGAAGAGAAAATCAAATAAAGCTGGGAAAAGTTTGAGGAAGAAAGACGCTTTTTAAAAGGAGAAATCGATAGACATCGGAAGTTAGCCTAAAACTATCTCACCAAGTATGAAGAAGAAAAGAAGTACAGAGAAAATTAGACATAACTGATGGCCAAATAGCGCTAGTCGTTTTCAGCTAAAGAAAGAGAGTTTGTGCAGCAGCTGAGATAGATTAAGACTCTCCATGCAGAGACAAAGAAGACCTATTGTGCAACCTTCGATGCTTTAAAGGATAACGATCGCGTTTTTAGAAGTATTTAAAACGTTTCGCTTTCGAATAGCAAGTTGGCAAGTTGCAGAAAGGGGCAAACCGAAGACAAGGAAGCTCGTAAATATTACGAATCCCAGCTGGAAAAAGTGAAAAATGAGCATGAGGAACAAATCAAATACTTGAATGATTCACTGAGCAAGACCAATCGACTCTGTGACCAACTCAAAGCCAAGTTCAATGAGCAGGAAATGCAATTGAAATTGTGTCTTGAGTAAAAGTATAGACTGGAGAACGATCTGATGGCCACGAGTTAACGATTTGCAGATACTGTCAGCTAAATATAGAGTGCCAAATAGCGATAAAGATCTCTTTATGAGTAGAGCATCGTGCGGCTGCTATCTAATTTGGACAGACGTGAATCTTTGCAGTTGAGTTCCCACCGCCGCTGATTCTTATTTATCGTTAACTTCTTGATTATATTTATCATATCAGTATGAACCGCAATCGGACGAAGGGGCGTAGTCTTCAAACGTCTCTGTTCATCACAAAACTGCAGGAGATGGTAGAAGTAGCTCCCATCTGATTTAGAATACTTAGATAGCGCCCGTCATCAGTTGGACATCCACCGGCGACTCCTTCAATATTAAAAATATCACAGTCTTCACCGAGGAAGTTCTGCCCCAATACTTCAAGCACCGCAACTTCAGTTCGTTTATTCGGCAGCTCAACATGTACGGCTTTAGAAAAATACGGCATGCCGACGGAGAGAACGTTTATATGCATTAATACTTTAAGGAAGGGGCAAAGCAGCTGACCAAAAATATTACCCGCAAGATACGAGAGGAGCGAGAGGATCGAGTGACCATGTATCAGCCAATGGGCAGGTAATAGGTTACGAAGAAAGACATTCAGTAGTTGAGATTGAAGCAGAAAAATCTAGAATAGATGTGCCGCCAATTCATGATGCAGAACCAGAGGCTGATGGAGGAAAACCACAGTTTGGTCAAGAAGTTAGAATAGGACTCCAGAGAAAAGGAGAGGAGACTGGAGGACTTCCTGATTCTGCTTCTTGCTCATAAAAATACCAAATCACTCACTTCTCACGATGCCCTCAGCATTACTAATTAATAATTCAAGGTCAATCACAGTTAGCAGAGGGATGCTTCACCCCTGGAAGTCTTAGCTAATAATTTGGAAGAGAGCAATCAGATGCATAGATTGAGAGATGTGATCGAAGGAACCTACAGAAAACACAGTCCAAGCAGACTGACCGAGCAAGTATATGAGAGAGAAAAGAGTGAGATATAAATTAATTTGGATGAAGAAGATAACAGTTTCATGTCCATCAATGATTTTATCAACGCTGACGATTATGACTCGGCCATACATTTGGAGGAGTCAAGATGATAAGTACGATAATCTCGCTGGCACAATTATTATCCCTCTTTTGTTTTTTCTTCTAATAAAGGAAGATATTAAAAGACAAAGGGGCAAATCATATTCATAAAAAGTAGCATGTGAGTTCAGGCTATTCATTTAAACATTTGATATTTCAAGTTTGTGATTCAATCATTGCTGTTTTATCCCTCGTTGCAGCGAGAACACTCGAATGTTCAGTAAAGATGCTCCCTGTCTGAGCACGCTGATTACAAATTAAAGGAAAACTACACCATCAATGAATGCCACAGCCCCAAAATATATAGTAGGATTCACATCCAAAAACAGAAAAGCAATCGAAGGAACAACAATGGAGAGGGTGCCATAATTGAAAGGATTATATGTTTGCTTTGTCACGAAGTACACTTGAATTTATATCATGTTTCTACTCCATGAGAACATGAGGCAATAGCAAATAGGTAGATAGGCTGACGTGAAGATAGACTATTTCGTTATATACAAGATAAAAATGGTCAGCGCGTAGCTTAAGGGAAGAAGCAACACTTTAAGCACATCCTTTCTTGGCCTGACAGCCTTCGTAAAATTGTCCTTAATCATGAAGAACACTATTAGTACTACCAGAACTCCCAGCAAAGAGACTGTCTCCTCGTTAATTTTGCCAAACCAATGCTACCTATTCCAAAAATCGTTTGGTAGGAAGATGTTTAAAATGGCCAAGATAGAATATGCAGGCAGTCCCTCATCAACAGGGTTGATTCTTCCCAATCTGAAGTATCCCACACTGTATTGAGACCACATTGCACAGAAATAAATCAGCATTACAAAAGTAAAAAGGCAGAATATTTGAAGTTTGGTGTTCTGAATTTGTAGAAGGGTTAGAACCTGGATAGAAATGAGGAAGGAAGCTACAGCATCAGTCCCATGATCGAACAGCATGCCCAGGGGAGAGCTGGAGTCTAACTCTTGTTAAAATTACTTGTTTTTCTGGCTTGTTTTCCATCCAAATTGTCCAGGTTTTGATAGACCATGATTGTAACTGCCATGAGGACCAGCTTCCATGCCGCTACTCCATTCGAGTTATCTCCCACAAACACGAACAGTAAATGCGA
>Ga0302185_10002824_pt1 | contig 11087 bp, 8 predicted proteins | sample II_Bog_E1_1_FD_200231 | JGI IMG/M metagenome (GOLD analysis project Ga0302185, IMG submission 200231) | Peat permafrost microbial communities from Stordalen Mire near Abisko, Sweden - II_Bog_E1_2 | ecosystem: Environmental > Terrestrial > Soil > Wetlands > Peat | place: Sweden: Abisko, Stordalen... | reverse complement strand
CAGCCGGCTGATGATGTTAATAAAACGCCCCTTTACTTTTTCAAAAAAGTCATTTTCTTCCGGGTGTTCAATTTCCTGCTGCCGGTGCATATCTATCTGTCCCTCCTCCGGCTGGTCGAGCGCTTCGCCGGCGTGGGCATGTCTTTTGCCATGCTGATAGGGGTTATACCGCTCCGTTTTGATGAGCCAGTTGCTCATGATGGGCACCAGTGTTTGTGCTAACAAATAGGATACGATCATGGTTAAGCCGATAGCCAGCGACAGCGGCAAAAACATCGCCTTCGGCACGCCGTTCATCATAAACGAAGGTGCAAAAACTGCCAGGATACACAGCAAGATCAGTAATAACGGGAATGCAATTTCCTCGCAGGCTTCATAAATCGCTTTTCTTTTCGGCTTACCCATTTCCAGGTGCTGGTGGATGTTTTCTATGGTAACCGTGGCCTGGTCGACCAGGATACCGATAGCAAGCGCCAAACCGCTCAAGGTCATGATATTGATGGTTTGGCCGAAAAGGCCCAACAGCAATACGCCGATGAGGATGGACACGGGTATTGTAATTACTACCACCAAGCTGCTCCGCCAGTCGCGCAGGAAAAGCAAAACCATTAAGCCGGTAAGCAATGCGCCCAGGCCACCCTCGGTTAGCAGGCTTTTCACCGCATTGATCACGAATACCGACTGGTCAAACTCGTACGATATTTTTATATCGTCGGGAAGCAGGCTTTGCATTTCGGGTAGTTTCTTTTTTAGTTCCTGCACCACGGTCCAGGTAGAGGCGGATGGCGTTTTTACCACAGGGATGTACACTGAGCGTTTACCGTTGACCAACGCATAATCAACGGTAACATCGGCGGCATCGGTAACCCTGGCGATGTCGTTAATAAAAATGGGTACGCCATTTTTGGTTAGCACCGGTATCTGCCCAAAATCCTGTGATTTGGCAACGAGGGAATTCATAGTGGTGAGGTACATCGTATTCCCGACGCGCAGGTTGCCGGATGGAGACATTACATTGTATTTGGCCAGCGCGCTCACTACTTCATCCGGGGTCAGATCAAAGCTGCGCAGTTTGGCCGGATCAAGACTAAAAACGATCGTACGCGCGTTTGAGCCAAAGGGCGGCGGCGCCGATAAGCCCGCTATCGTGGCAAACATCGGCCGGATGCGGGTAGCTGCTAAATCGTAAATATCCTTTAAACTTTCCGATTTGCTATCCAGCACCAACTCCCCAACGGGAAGTGATGACGCATCATAACGGATCACCTGTGGCGGCAAAGCGCCGGGCGGGAAAAAGCTCTGTGCCCGGTTTACCTGCAACGCAACCTCGGCCGAGGCTTCGGCCATGTTGGTGCTTTCGTAAAAAGTGATCTTAACAAGGGTTAAACCCTGTATATTTTTACTGCTGATATTTTTTACACCATTTACGTAAAGGAACTGGTCGGCTAAACGGGTAGAGAAAAAACCCTCCATTTGCTGGGCAGACATACCGCCGTACGATTCAATTACATATATGGTAGGCAGGTTTAACTGGGGGAAAATATCTATAGGTATATTTAAAGCACTGAGCACTGCAAAAATCAGGAGGCTCATGGTGATCACAACTATTGTGATCGGCCTCTTCAGTGCGGTGGTGACCATTGACATATGTTGATTATATTAATAGAGTTATGAATGATTTACCCTCTTTGCCGCTTGCGGCAGAGAGGGTGGTCGAGCAAAGCGACGACCGGGTGAGTCGATCGCCGAGCGACATTAACGTAATCGCCTGGCGCGCGTGTTGACTCACCCCGACTACGCTGCGCTGGTCGACCCTCTCTTCGCCTGCGGCGGAAAGAGGGTGAAAAAGCGTTGTCGTTTCGGTTATCATTATTTTAATAAGTTTAAGACAGCATTAACCTGGTTCTGGGTGATAGCTTTTTGGAAAAGCGCATTCGCATAGTCGTACTTTGCCTGCATATAATCCGTTTCGGCGCGGTAGAGAATATTGAGCGCGGCATCCAGCGTTACAATATCCGACAGCCCATTACGGTACAGCGACAGGTTTTGCCGGTAGCTGGCGTTTGCTGCATTGAGTTGATTAGGGATTTCTTTGAGGCGGTCTAACGCGGTTTGCATTTCCACATCGGCCTGGCTGGCGCTTACCGAAAGCAGGCGTTCCTGCTCTTGTAATTGGCTTTGATCGTAGTATGTCGCCGCTTTTTGGGTATTCAGTTTCAGTTGCCGGCGTTTCAAGTCAAAAAGGTTAAAGGAAACGCCGAGCCCAACGAGGTAGTTCCCCCGCTGGAACCCATAACCTGATCCCAGGCTGCCATAGTTGTCTGCCGCATCCACACTGGAGCCACGGTCCCAGGCAGCGGCTTCGAACATAAGTTTTGGGTTATATAAATTCTTGACCAGCTTTTCCCTTTGCAGGCTATTGTCCAAAACGGACCGGTAATAGTTTATTAAAGGGTGGTTAAGCGTATCCTCCGGGAAAATATAGGCCGAAGGCTGATCGATCAGTGTCATTTCAACTGTAGTATCCGGAACTATGGTTTGGTAAGCATATCCGCTAACAGCGGAAAGCTGCAACTGTACCTGCTTTAGCTGGTCGCCCAGTTCGATATTGTTTAACCGCGCCTTGGAGAGCTCGGCTTCCGCAACGCTGGTATCCGCGCCGGCGCGAACGCCGCTTTTGGCGAGGCTAACGATTGACCGCAGAATTTGCTGGTTGCGCGCTATGTCACGATACTGTATACCCATAAAATCCTGCAGGCGCAGCAATTGCAAATAATTGCCGATGGTATAAGCCCGGAGGTCGTATTTTGAGCGCGCGTAATTGTTTTGCTCAACGTTGATATCCGATTTAGCTACCTGGTCCTCAGCGTGGTATTTGCCAAAATTATACACTTCCCAATCGAGCTCGGCAATACCCAGGTTGTCAGACATGGCTGTTGTCACATTTGAGTTATGTATACCGCCCGAACTTGACGGGACAACGCCAAACCCAAAATATGGGCCGGTGACGTTGTTACTGGTACCCACATCGGCCTGGTAGTTCAAATTAAGGTTAGGGAGCCAGTTATGGTAGGTTTCCTGTGCCTGCGCCTTACGTATAGTTATTGCGGCCGAATCCGTTAACAATTGCGGCGCACGCTGGTCGACTTGATTAAGCAACTGTTTTAGGGTTACCGGGGCTGTTTGCTGTGCCCTGGAGGCCGTGGCGAGGAGGAGCAATAGCCCAATAAAAAGACCTCTTTGTAAATTAAACATTTGATAAAAATTTGTTAAAGAATTGATTAGATACCACCTTAGCGCTAAAGTGTTTTAGCGTTCGAATAAACGATTAACGGATATTTGTCAAATGACCAATTTTTTGAAAAGCAGCCAAATCTCTTCGCACCGGTGCGGCCTTATATCCTGTGGCAGATCGACGCTTATTTTTACGTCTTTCGCAATCAAGCCAAAAAAAATAACATTAACGAAGCTGGGAAAGCTTGGGTATTTATCCAGGCCCGGATTTGCCGGTTTCTTTATCCCGGCAGAAAGATTGAAACTATTATCCTCCGAAAATTCCGGGCTTCTCTTGGAAAATATCTTTACTAATATGCTGTTTGCCATTGGTTGGCAGTGTTGATTGAAGATAACGAAACCCAAAAAGGGCTTTGTCACAAACAACATCGCGCCAAAAATGAATAGTATTTTAACTATTTTAAGCCTGGACATATTAAGTTTACTTTAATTTTTCTCATTGGTTCCCGCATGCCCCTTTTAACCATGTAAGTAGTAGACAACGCACAGACAACCAATGTGTTTTATCTTTAAAACAGCAGTGGTGACGAAATACTTGTTACAGCCACAATCTCTCCATCGGTCTTTATGTTTAAAACCATATTATTGGTAAAAACACCTGCATGGGCACCATCACGATGCAGGAAGTGGTCATCCACGCATACCTGGTAAAGCCCTGCAGTTGGCGAATCAACTTTTTTGATGCCGTCTATTTTCCAGGCTGCATATTTGCTATTCCGCAACGACGTGCGAACGTCTGTCGGGAGGTTCCATGACCAGCGGACCTTTGAGGAAGTACTTAACCAGTTGCCGCTTTGATCGAAAGTGGCGTAGAATTTTTGATGGCCATCCTTGGCTACAGCCGTATAGCTGCCGTTCGCCCCGCTCCATTTTTTGATTTCAGATTTTGGATATTTGGCAGTGAATGCAGCGCTTACGGTGTTTGGAACGTTATTTGCCGATTGGCCAAAGCTATTTGTTGTGCACAAGACCATCGCTGTGATGATCAGTGCGCTATATGATTTTACGAATTTCATTTTTTTAAAATTTGATTTTGACAATGGTTCAAGTTCTTCTGATATTTTGCAGATAGAACTTGAAGTTTGCGGAAAAATTAACGGCAGCAAATTAACAAGCGATTGCCGGCCAAAATTGCGAGCTATTAGTAATGGAGAAATACCCGCTGGCAGGGCGCGGGAAACCCGTCAAAAATCAAATGATCAGCTGGGCGTTGAGCAACCGGGTTTGGGGAGAGGGGGGGAGGCCCCGGTTAATTTTTTGGATAAAACGGTCCGTAATATTAAATCCAGCCCCAAAAAGTACCGGAAAAAGGACGCTTAAAAGAGCGGAAAAAAGCAAAAATAATTGATCAACCGGGTTGGCTAACTGCTTTTGAATTGTTTTTGCGTCGAAGCTGCTGTTTTCAACGTAGTCGTGTTTGCGTTTGGCAAACGATTTTACAAGGATGCTCCCCTGTAAGGTTATTTTGGACGGATTGAGGCTGAATCCGATGAAAGGCTTGGCAACAAAAAGCAAAACTGCAACTGCTAAAAGCCATTTTGCTGTTTTGAGTTTATTGCTATATCCTGAACCTGTGTCCTTCACTATTTACTAAAGTACAAATTTCATACAGAAATGTTTAAAAAACGCAGTAGTAACACTAATGTTGCAAATTTATGGCTTTCATAACAGTTTAATTCAAACAACCTGGTTATTAATTCGAAAGCTACAGGCAATGCCGCACAAAAGCAAAACGGGAAAGTGATCATCACCTTCCCGCGCTAAAGATATTGTGTTGTTCGCCAACCGGCGTACAGATATGTCAGGTATTAAAAATCAATCGTTACTGATCCGCCCGGAGAGCTATTGCTGTTAACAACTGCTTTTGGCAGCGCGCCGCTGGTACCCAAAACAGGAGTCCAACTGATTGAGGCATTTGTACTCCCCTGCAGAATTTGTATCGAAGAAAACGGCATGCTGGTTTGATTTGGATATTGCGCTGCCTTGGTAACGCTGTAAACTTCCAGCGTCTCGGCGCACCAAAATGCCTCAGGCTCGTTGCTAACGGTTATGCTTGAAGCTGTCGGGTAACCGGTGAACACAGATTTGTAATTATAGTTACTGCCGGTGGTGCCGGTTTCGGTCATCACACCTTGCAGGGCCGTTCCGGCGCTCACTGTTTCCAGTGTGCCATAAAACGTCTGTTTGCTGGAAACAAACCAATTGGTTATGGCCCAGTATTTTCCGCCTCCTGCTGCCGATGAACCCCATTGTAAAACCGGCTGAATAATATACGAGCTGGATGTGGTTCCGTCCTGCATGCCGTTAAATAAGAAAATAGTTTGGGCGCCCTGGGTTTTTGGCACCGCCGGTACTGTCCAATTAGTGGTGAACGAAGTGACCGGCTTGGTAGTTGCAGTATTCGACCAATAAGTATAAGCGGCCCAGCCGTTCACAGCGGCCGGTTCAACTGACGAAAAGCTTTGCTCGAAATTGCCGTTGGTGTTAATACTGTGTACAGGGTCGTCTGTAACGGTAACCGGCCCGAAGTCCTGCAGCATTTTCCCGGAAACCGATTCAATTTTTTGAATGTGGCCGTTAAACACCCTCAATTCGGTGCCCGGTTCAATAAAGTGTGTGCTTGATTTTGGCATATAGCCGGCAGGTGTCAGCACCATTTCTTCAGTACCGGTGGAACCGGTTGATGGCGTGTTGGAAACTGGTTTTGGCGCATGGCTGTCCTTTGAACAACCCGCCAAAATGGTTACGGCCAGCAATGCTGCTGCGCAATAATGGTTGTGAGTAAAAATCCGCATAGTTTGTTTTTTTGAGTGAACTAAATAAAGAGAGAATTAATTTGTCGATGCCGGGGCCGCTTGCTGATCGTGTTTCAGTGAAATCGGTTCTTTAAATCTATTTCTATTTTTCGTAATTTCCAAAATAAAGGCGTGGTTTTTAACGAATTGAATGTCAGGCGAAAAATAAAGATTAAGCTTTTAATTATTGGTTTATAAGACAACAAATTTTGCCTCTGACACCGCGGCTTTTAAGATGTTTTTATCTGCGGTTGACTGCAAACAAACTCGTCGATGCGGCGTCAAAAGCGCGCAAATCAATTATAAATAATTCAGCGAGTGCGGGCCCTGGTTAAACAACAGATCGGCAATGCTTAAATTCCTTTTAAAGCCCTGGCGTTCTTCAAAAACCTGGATGTACGACTTTTGCTGCGAATTAGGTTCTGTTTTTGCGTTAAAAGCGTTCCTTAAATCAGTTAAACTGTCGTATGCCGGCTCATAAGTATCAGTAAATTCTAAGTCAACCTTTAGCTTTATCGCTTTCAGGATAAACTGCAGCAGTTGTTCGTTATAATCAAACAGGAAGGCGAAGTTCTTATCATAAAAGGGCGCCAGGTCGTCCTCATAATACTCAAAATAAGCCGAGCGGCGGTAACAGGCCTGCAAACTTTGCCAATGCAGCCGCTGCCACTTAAAATCGTAGCTGATCTTTACGTCTTTCACTTTTGTATGCTGTTTTGAGCCTTTTACAACCGGCACAACGAGGGACAGCACGCCATCCGGCGAATAAATTTGGGCCCGGTTGCGGTAGGTTTGTTTTGGAAAATGTTCTTCGCGCTCGATTAGAATTACCGGTTTACAGGCAACCATGTTTACAAAATATTCAACCGGCGGGAGATAAAACATGGGGAACACAGCGCCTTTTTCGATCATATATTTTAAGTTTGCAGCAAAATTCTGCGAAAATAATGATAAAAAAAGGGCTTTCACGATTGGGTACTTTGTTTTTGTACCTGGTTTCGCTGCTGCCCTTTTGGTTTTTATTCCTTGTTGCCGACCTGCTCTTTGTAATCCTGTATTACATCGTCCATTATCGCCGCCAGGTGGTGCAGGAGAACCTGCGCAATTCATTTCCTGAAAAATCGGGACAGGAAAGGGCTGTAATCGAGAAAAAGTATTTTAAATACATGGCAGACCTGATGATCGAAACGATAAAATCTGTCAGCATGTCGGCAAAATCAGTAAACAAACGGATGATTTGCACTAATCCTGAGCTGATGGAGCACTATTTCGGCCAGGGAAAAAGCATTTTGGCGGCAGCAGGCCACTACGGCAATTGGGAAATGGCGTGTTTGAGCTTTGGCTTTCTGACCGATCATAAGCGGATGATTGTTTACAAACCACAATCCAATGAAGTTTTTACCGATTTTTTCAATCGGACGCGCTCGCGTTTCGGGGCCACGATGATATCGATGCGGCAAACGCTTCGTAAGATTGTGGAAACCAAAAACGAGCTTACCTTTACGGTATTGGCTTCCGACCAGACACCAACCCGCGAGGACGCTAAATACTTTATTGAATTTTTGAACCAGCCCACGGCGGTTTTCCTCGGTGTGGAAAAAATATCGAAGATGATCAACTGCGTGGTGATATTTTATCGCATCGACCTGGTGAAAAGGGGCCATTATACTTATACCTTTGTGCCTTTGGTTGAAGAGCCGAAAAATACACAACCTTACGAGATCACCGAAATACACGTGAGATACCTGGAAAAATTAATAAGAGAAAAACCCGAATACTGGCTGTGGTCGCACAGGAGATGGAAAATTAAGCCGGAGGATGTAAATAAATGAGTTCCGTCCCTAAAGTGGCCGTAGTGATCCTCAACTGGAATGGCGTTAGCTACCTGCGGCAATTCCTACCGTCAGTGTTGAGTTCTACCTGGCCAAACCTCGATATTATTATCGGCGATAATGCATCGACTGATGGTTCTGTTGAGTTTCTTGAAAAGAATTTTCCCTCGGTCAGGATCATCCAAAACGATAAAAATTATGGTTTTACCGGCGGCTACAACAAAGTTTTGGAGCATGTTGACGCTGATTATTTTATTTTGCTTAACTCGGACGTGGAAGTTGCCGATGGCTGGATAGAACCGGTTGTTACGTTAATGGAGCACGAGCCGCTGATAGCCGCAGCCGCACCAAAGATAAAGGCCTTTGCACAAAAAGACCATTTTGAACATGCGGGCGCCGCAGGCGGTTTTATCGATAAATTTGGATACCCCTTTTGCCAGGGCCGCATATTTTATGAAATAGAAAAGGATAACGGCCAGTATAATCAATCAAAAGAAATTTTTTGGGCGACAGGGGCAGCCTTATTCATCAAAAAAAGCTGCTGGGTTGAAGCGGGTGGTTTTGATGACCGGTTTTTTGCGCATATGGAAGAAATCGACCTTTGCTGGCGGCTGAAAAACATGGGCTACAAGATTATGTACTGCGCCGAATCAGAGGTGCTGCATGTAGGTGGCGGGACATTGAATGTAGAGAACCCTTTTAAAACGTTCCTTAATTTCCGGAATAACTTATTACTGTTAAAAAACAATCTCCCGTTTTGGCGAGGCCTTTGGGTGATATTTATCCGGATTTGGATGGATTTAATGGCCTTGCTGCGTTTTCTGCGTGAAGGTAAACGCAAAGATGCCTGGGCTGTCAGCCGGGCGCATCAAAACTTTTTCTTCAGGACGAAAAGATCACAACTGCCGAAAATCTCAAAAAAGCGCGATGGAACAATTGCATCCTTAACCGGCATGTACAAACGCAGTATCGTTTGGGATTTCTTTATCAATCAGAAGCGCCACTTCACAGATTTGGACCCGAAGGAATTTATTTAGCATCTTTATCCTCTTTTTTTGTTTTTTTACGGGCATCTTCCAATGGTACTCCTTCCGGAAAATGCAGGTAAAGGTTCGTTTGGCCACCACCAGGCAGTGGTACGCCTTCCTTACCCAACATCGCGTAAATTTCGGTCAATATCCGGCTTCGCAGCTCCCCGGTTGTACTGATGTCAGCCTCCCAAAACAGCAGTTTAAATTCTACGATACTTTCGGTTATGTTATTTATAAACACGGCAGGCGCGGGCTTGCTCATTACATCATCACGATCTGCCAGCAGGCCTTTCAGGAGTTCTCGAACCTTATTGATGTCGATGCCATAGGCAGTGATTACCCGCAGCTCTATCTGGCGGTTGCTGTTGCTCAAAGTCCAGTTAACTACCTGGTGCGAAATAAAATCGCCGTTGGGGATGATCACTTCGGAACCATCTCCGGTAACCACTTTGCTTGAGCGGATGCCAATCTCCTTCATCGTGCCGGTATGGCCGTCCACCTCGATAACGTCGCCGATGTTGATGGGTTTTTCAAACGCAAGGATCAAACCTGAAACCAGGTTGTTCACAATGTTTTGCAGGCCAAAACCGATGCCCACACCGAATGCGCTGATAATAATGGTCAATTTATCAAGCGGAAAGTTAGAAGCGGCAACAGCCAGTAAAAAGCCAACCGAGAAAACGCCGATACGGATAATTAATGCCGAAGTGCGATTTTTACTTTTTAATACAGACAGGTCCGAGACGCGCTGTGCGGAAACGTCATAAAAATAGCTGATGATCCTTGATACGATGGACGAAAGCCAAATCACGAGGATAAAAATAACGAAGCCGCCAATGGTAAAAGAAGCCCCGCCAACAGACTGGGACACATTGAGCACATCGTGGATATTGTCTTTTACCCAATCGTCAATATCGAGGTTTTGACACAGGCCAAATACCCAAAGCAACGATGCTAAAACAAGCAGCGTTCGTTTAAATTTCTTTTGTACAAGGCTGTAATCCATCCAGTTAACGATACTGTTACCACCTTTTCTTGCTTCAAAATGGATAAAAACCCCCTGCATAAGTATGTTAACTACCACGAACAGCACGATCAAAAACCATAGATTGAACACCGCAGTCACGCCGAATATTTTCGCCAGCGCGAACCGCCCGGTAACATTTAAGATGAATGAAAAGACTTGCAGCGACATAAAAACCTTAAGGGCTAACGCCGTATAGGGCAGATGATCGGCCGGCGATTTTTTCACTTTTCGATAAAATGAAAAGGCAAACGCAAATGAAACAGCCGATAGCAGCAGGATGATGTAACGGTCGATGCTCGAAATGTCGATCAATAAGTTGCTTACTGCGTATATAAACCCAAGAATAAACAGACGTATCAAAAACTGGTAAGCGGATTCACTGATCTCGCTTTTTATCAACACCATCGACAACGCGATGGAAATCAGAAATAAAATCTCCATCAAAGCAGTCGGTGGATGGTTGTAGAAGTAAGGAATGATGGCTGTAACCACCAGCAAAGGGGCCATTATGGGGTGTTTTAAAATATAAGCGGCCTGCTGCGAAACTTCGTCTAAGCTATCTGCTTTCTTTATGACTTTTCCTCGGTGGTATAATATCCAGATGAAAATGATGGTCAGGAACAACAGCGCAACGATATGAACGTCCAGGTCGGTTTTAAAAAAATTGGTTAGCAGTAAACTGTCTAATCTCACGGTATGACCGATGGCCTCATTTAAATCCCGGTATTGGGGCGTCACGCGCCATATATAATCCGACTCGCCTGCAATCGCCTTTGAGGCAAATCCTTTTATTTTACTATCTACTTCGTCGCTTTCGTCCAGTACTTTGGTATAGCAAATCGCCATTTTGTCCTGCAGCAGGTTTACTTTGAGCAAAATACCCCGGTTTAGCGAGTCGGTCTGTCGCCACAGCGCCCTTACCTGTCGCAACTGAAGAAAGTAGGTTTTGCGCAAATTGGTGTCCGAAGGTGCTTTTTTTATCAGGGTATCTTTGGTAAACTTGATTAGGTCATTCTGATTTTGAACCAGTTTGGTATTGACATCAAATATATCGCTTTGCCAGCCTTCCAACTGCTCCTGCATATGGTCCAGGTTGTCTCGCAATACA
>Ga0302185_10002820_pt1 | contig 11097 bp, 15 predicted proteins | sample II_Bog_E1_1_FD_200231 | JGI IMG/M metagenome (GOLD analysis project Ga0302185, IMG submission 200231) | Peat permafrost microbial communities from Stordalen Mire near Abisko, Sweden - II_Bog_E1_2 | ecosystem: Environmental > Terrestrial > Soil > Wetlands > Peat | place: Sweden: Abisko... | reverse complement strand
AATAGGATCATCCGACCAAGGAGCTGGATCTCCCGCTAACCGTGCTTCAAAAGCCTTTTGGCGTTCGTAGGCAAATTTCCAATAGAGTCCATAGACTCCAGGACGAGGAATAGGCGCTTTCTTACTCATCCTTGAGAATCGTCAGACTCATCTTGATCTAGTGTATCTTTTGATCTAAAAACAATAGATCCTTTTGGCATACCGTATGGCTCAAGATCCAATATAATGCCTTCATTCTTCACGATAAAATCAGCGGCCTGCTCTGGATGATAGTTTTGCTGGTAAGCTAGGTCGTTCCCTGCCCACAAATCCCAATGTTGTTCATTCTCGTTTCCAGCGTCTCGCTGCTTGCCTCTCGCCTTGGCAACTTCAATTGGCGTATCGACCCAGACCTTATAGTCATAGTAATGAGCAATGGAGGGGTGGTAACTAGAAATGCCTTCAACGATGAGATAACCGATTGATGGCACAGTAATTGGCTCACTCAGGCTATTTGTGCTCCATACGAGCTTAACGTATTGTACCTGTTCGCCTTTACTCGCGGGTATCAGTACTTGCTCTTCAAGTCGTTGTCTATCAAAAACCTGTTTGTCCCAATCATTTTCAGTGATGTTTCCTTTAATAATAAAGTCGTCAATGTTAACAACAAATGCATTACCCAATAACTTAGATAACTTGCTAGCAATCGTTGACTTACCTGAACCACCAAAGCCTTCGATGCCAATAAGTATTGGTTTATGTCCTAACGAGACTGACTTGATTTTGTTTGCGATGGTTTCGAGTTGCATAAGTTATTCCTTAACGATATCTAAAACAACAGCATTAGGAAGTGTGGCTAGTAACTTACCTGACACTAGTATTTTCGAGTTACGAAAACCGCTTCCAATGATAATCTTATCTGTATCATTAACACGATTGTCGATAATAATGGGCCAATCTGAAGGCAACCCGATTGGAGTAATGCCACCGTATTCCATACCTGTTTCTGTAGTTGCTAGATCCATCGGTGCAAATGAGATTTTACGAGCGTCTAAATATCTCCGGATGATACCGTTTACGTCAGCTCGATCTGTCGCTAGAATCATGCAGGCTGCATGCCATGTTTTATCGGCACGTCTTGCTTCAACGATGACACAGTTGGCAGATACTTCCAGGCCAATGTCATATGCTTCACAAAAAGCCGCAGTATCCGCAAGAGTGGGGTCAATTTCAGAGACAAGCACATCCGATAGTTTATTATTCTTAATGGAACTAAGTACAACCGCAGGCATAAGCTCTGGACTTGTGGATATATCGACAAATTTTAGTTTTCCAAATTGCATAGATATACTATAGCAAGAACAAACAAAAGAAACTCGTATTATTGAGGATGTCTAAACTCTCATTGATAAGTTTCAAACTTTTTTACAATTAACTCTCAGATGTAGCAAGAATAGGACATTTTAAAGCTGTTGCTCCGCAAGCATGGGCACAAGCAGCAATGCGTCGTCTTGCTTTATCTACATCACTAGTTCCTTCGCCCATAATAAGCTTTTCAGCTCCAGTTTTAATCCTTAAACTCGAGCCTTCTTCCTTCAGAATCATAGTGTGATAGGTTGCGTTTTCTAACGGTACGCCATTTGCTCCTGCTTTAACAGCATATCCTAATGCGCTCTCAAGGTTTGCCGTTACGACACTATCATGAAAATCTACTAATGCATCCAACGATTCAGGGTCGGTCGCAAAGCACCCGCTATCTGGTGTAGGACATTTTTCTAGTAGCCTAATGTGTTCTGGATGTGGCATGTTTCCTCGCAAATATTACAAATATAAAATTAACGATAACTATAGCACTTGTTTTACAAAGATACAATTTAGTGCAAACAACTTGGTATATAGCCAAGTAAGTATAAACAAAACTACCCCTGAATCAACAGGGTTAACCCTCTTTCGAAACGAAGGTACCCAGTTTCCTATTTTTCATAACCGTATCGGCTTCAAAATAATTACCGTTCATCGCAATATACACTCCTGGGCTTAAACAATTCGCATATGCTAGTGCTGATCCTAGATTAAACAAGGCATCAGAACGGTTGATACTAAAAGGAACCATTGCGCCTGTTAATACAATTGTTTTTTCGCCAATATCTCTTAGGAGAGATTCCTTGATTCTTCGAGCAGTTTCGACCATTGTATCCGTACCATGGGTTATAACTACTGCAGTTTCTCGAGCTTGTCTTGTTGACTCTACGATCATGTCTCGTTGTTCGTCCGTCATATATAGGCTATCAACTAACATAAGCTCCTCAACCGTGGGCAGATCAAGGCGAAGCCTCCCCTCTTGAAGCATTTCGGGTACATGAGTTCTATCAAAGACTAATTCACCCGTTGTAGGCATATAGACTTTGTCAATCGTTCCACCGGTCGTAATCACTCGCTTAGACATATGAAAACATTAACATCAAATCAATAAAGTGCAAAACATAAGGGTCAAGAGAAACTCGTGGATGAGCTTCGAACTTTCAGGACTGTGTGGCTATGGTAAATAAGTGCCTTATATATTCCGGAGCATGTGCAAAGTATTGCTCCGAAAACTCATCTACATTCAATATTAATCGATTTCCTATTTCATCATTTGGAGTAAATTCACCCAACGTATCGACGTTTGCTAAGAATATAACAATATAACATTTATCATTCGGGCCTATAAGGTCCGAAGATACGAGAAGCACATCTAACAGTTCTAGGTCTTTTACTGTTACGTTCGCTTCTTCAATTAACTCCCTTTTGAGCGTTTGAGTTGCAGACGTTTCATGTTCTTCGACATGGCCTCCCGGTAGATCTACGCCCCTACTTCTTACGTCTACCACTACGACATTGCTATCCGCCATAAATATTAGAGCGTGGACACTAATAATCTTTTCAAGCGCGGGAAGCTCGTTAGACCCTATTGATATAGCCGTATGCTCAACTGATTTGTAATTAAAGACGAAAGATTGTTGCTCTGACATGTATTCATGATAACAAATTAACTAGGTATAGTTCGAGGTTCTCCCAGGAGCTAGCTCTTAGTGGCCGAACTTCGAATCTTTCAAAAATTTCTATAACTGTGATTCAAACATATTAAAGTAAGGGCCTTTTGCAGCAACTAGTTCGTCGTGCGTCCCTTGTTCAACAAGTTTACCGTTTTCAAGCATAAAAATAACATCTGCTTTTTTTACTGTCGTTAACCTATGACTAATAGTAATGATTGTTTTGTCTTTAGCTTCGAATAAATGTTTGAAAATACGGGACTCAGCTAGTGCATCAATAGCTGAAGTTGGTTCATCCAAAATGATAATCGGGCTATTACGATAAAAATTACGTGCCAAAGCTAATCGCTGCCATTGTCCACCTGATAAGTTAACGCCTTTATTACCTTCGTCATCCTCCATCCAGTTCAAAATAAAATTATCAACACCGCGTGGTAGCTTTTCGAGGAACGTACGCGATTCAGCCAAATCAAGTGCTTGGTCAAAACGCTGTTGGTCGAACGGCTTGCTAACATCGCCAAAGTAAACATTGTCACGCGCCGTGGCGAATCCATAGGCTGTGTATGCTTGACTTAAAACCGCCAGACGCCTATGCCACGAGCTAATCTCGAACTCACTTAAAATGACGTCATCGAGCATGACAGCACCTTTAGTTGGCTGGTACAGCCCGGTCAAAAGCTTGATGAGTGTTGTTTTGCCGGCACCATTTTCCCCCACTATCGCAACACGTTGGTTCTGTTTAATTTCGAGTGAAATATCTTTTAATACCGCAGTTTTAGTTTGAGGATAGTGAAATGAAACGTTATCAAGTCTGATTGATTCTGGTATCCCGTGAACTTTTTTGCCATTTCCGATTGCCTCAGGTAATTCCATAAATTCCTGATAATCGACCAGATTTGCAATATCTTCATCAACTGAACTAAGTGCTGACACAAATCCACTTGATCCTCCTAGCGCCCTCGACACAATCTGTTGAACATAAATGAATTGACCAATTGGTAATGCCCGGTTAATGATTTGTGTGACCGTCCACAATAAGGCAACAACTTCAGCAATCGCTTCAATCGCATTGGCACCCAAGCGTTTAAAAATATAGCTTTTTTCAAACTCAATTTGCTGTTTTTCATCCTGATCACGCAATTTCAAACGCAGGTCTAGCAAGTAGCGAATAACTCCATACACACGTAGTTCTGCCATATGTTCTGGTTGGAGTAAATTCCACTCGATCATACTACGCGAACGACGCGTCTCGACGTTTTGGTTCCAGTGGCGAGTCTGGGCACGCGATAATCTAAATTGAATCACAATTCCAGGAATAACCGCAGCGAGCAAAATTAGTCCTAACCACCAACTAACAAGTATCAGCGCTATCAATCCAGCGATTAACGTAATGAGTTGACTCACTACTGTCGCTAATCGATCAAACACGTATGGAAAGAAGTTAGCGAATCGCTGAGCTTTATCGTACGTATCAATCGTCTTTTTGTCGTCATATCGCCAAAAATCTAGACGCAAAAAATGTTCATACATTCGGTCACTCACTGCGACTTCCACACGGTAGCGCATTGACTTAGTTATATATTGTTGCAAACTACTCCACGCGGTAATAATAATGCCAAGACTGGCGGTAATAATAACGTATACAATTGCTCTACTACCGGCTGTTCTATCACCGGAAAAAGCTTGTGCAAGCGCTGTCGTCGTGAGGGCGGCAAAATAAGTTGTAATAATTGGTAGCACTGCATTAATAATCGCACCGACGACCTCAATAAAAACCGCAGTCGGCGCGGCTTTGAACGTAATTCTAGCGACACGACTAATCGCAATAATCCGCTCTCGGGTAGTCAATACTCTCGTCTTTTCCATTACTTGTTAGTATATATTAATCGTAAGGTTTAATGATCATCACACAATCAGAAAGTGCTATTTTCAATTGCCATGATTGTACTTGTGTCTGTGCGTAGATCTTTATGCCCATGCATCAATGTCAGTGCGTCATCCACTTCTTCTTCGTAACCTTCCGTGTCGCCGATCATGGACTTTATTGCGGCTATAGACAGTATGAGGGTAACTTGTTTTAGAGGATATTCAGTAACGGGTACTTGCTCGATAGCTTTTTCTCCTAGCGCTCGATAGAGGTGTAGATTATGTCGTTCGATCGCCATATCATCATTCTTAATTATCTCAATAGCCTGTTTAAAAGTAGATTGATCATACCCAAGCCAAGAGTCTAGAACTTCAATGAGTGTCGGTTTTCGAAGCAGAAGCCAGGCGCCACCGTCCTTATTACCCGATACGCGACGTACTTCAGGAAGAAAGCCTGTATTTCTGACTGCATCCCAGTAACCACGAAATCGTTCTTGAATTTCATCAGGAGAACCATTAATACCGCCATTAGCATAGCCTTTTTCTGTAAAGACTTGGCTATTTCTACCATCTGTTTGAGAACTTGTACCTAACTGTGCTGTCCAAATCGATGGTCGCACAACTGTACTGTCTGGATTCCTTACGATTTGTTGATCATAGAAGTCTTCTATACCATTTAGTAGAGTAAGACGACCAATTGCAAGAACCGACCCTAGGGTTTCCGGGGTAACAGGTACTTTATCGCTTCTCGTGTCTTTTAGAACATCAGCTCGCATCGTAGCACCATTAACTGTCAGCCAATTAGAACGAAGAGTAATGGATGGATTTTCACCGATTGTGTCTAAGGGCATAACTATCAATCTTCTAGTTACAGATCAGGATTAAATTCACCTTCACGAATAGATTCTCTTATAATAAATTAATTATGACACAAAGTTTACCAACCAACAATCACATGCAGTAAAAGTAGGATCATTTATCTGATACTATAAATCTATGGAACGAAAAATACTTCTCATTGGTGGCCCGGCCAGATGTGGTAAATCAACGCTTGCCAAGATGGTGCGACAACAATTTGACGGACAGGTGGTTTCGGGTGATGCACTTGCTCGAGCAGTCCGAGAGTCTATTGAATTCGAATGGATGCCGGAGCTTTTTACTGAACGATATAAAAAAATCGAACTAAGTGATCCGCCTGAAGTACAAATAGAAAGATTACGGCAACGAGACACGACGATATGGAAACTGCTTAAAAACTATATTTCCGCCGTCGAAAGTGGCTCGACTGACAGCGTTCTGATCGATGGCGGTTTCTGGCCAGACTACCTACCCAACCTTACACTTACACACCGGGCGGTGTTTCTTGTCGACACATCTCTAGACCGAGCCAAGTGGCTCATTTCAATACGAGACAATGGTGAAGAAAATAACTGGATGCGAGATAGAAACTATAGCGACGAAAAGATAGCTTCATGGGCAGAGTTTGACATAGCCAGGAGCAAGAGAATCATTGAACTCTGTAAGGAAAACGGGTATACCTATTTTGATATTGCAGATTACGGGATCGATAAAGCTCAAAAACTCGCTTTAGAATACTTGCTTTCGTAATATTACGGTTAAGCTACGTCTTCGGTACGCCAAGCACGGATGAGGTGTGGATCTTGCATGATCTCTAGTGGCGGATATTTATCGCCTTCTTTTGCAACACCAGGGGCTTTAAAGAATCTTGGCTCTGTGGGATCAAGATGAGTAATCTGAAAAACAAGGTCGTTTAACTCAACCACGACACCACCAAGCCCATTAGCGCTACTATCAACAGGCCAGCCGCGCTGTAGATTACGTCGAGTGCTCTTAGCTTTGATTAGTTTTCTGATTTCATCGTTACGAAGCAAGTCTGGGAGCTGATTAATAATACCGTAGTAATCTTGCTCATTATCGTTAAGTGTACTCCCAACTTTTTTTGGACGGAGCCAGTCTGGGCCAGTACTACTATCTACGTAAGTAAGTTGGCTTGAGCGTTCTTTTGTACTTGGGCCTCCATGATGACCTCGATCTTCCATAAAGCTATCTTTAGCAAATCCGTCGTGAGAAACTGGTTCGTAGTCAGTCATACTCAAGTGCGTCAAAGCTCTCGACATTGTCTCTCCTGCCCATAGGCGAAGATATGGTGCTCCACCATCTTCGTTGATTGCGTCGAGAAGAGTAGGCCCCTCGTAGCCAAAGTACGTACCACTATCTCGATTTTGGCCAAAGGTTGCTTGAAAGTTCCGACTCAGCCAAGCCTGCCGTAACTCCATATCCCTTGCAATTGCGAGCTTTGCAATTTGCTTAGCTCGGCGTTCGGTCTTAATAATCTCAAACTCTTGATTTATAGCTGTAGACTGCTCAGGATTGATACTCATTACATCAGTATCTCACCTGAAAAAGCATTTTCCAAGTATAAACAAAAAGCCTCCATTTCGGAGATTTTCCTTATTATCCCTATGCTTGGCAGAACATCGTGTACGAAACTAAAACCAGCCTAACTACTTAGTGGATGCCTGTTGAACCAAATAACCAGCCACTGATTCAAATGGTTCAATGTTTTTCTCTGCTCGCGACATCACAACTGCACCCTCGCTTGCAGCAATTAGAGTAGTCGCAAACTGAGTGGCGGACTGGTGTGATAGTCCTGCTGATTCAAATAAGCCGGTCAATGTTTTTTGCCATGAACGGAAAATTGAGGTAGCATTATCAAGCAGATCTTTAGAGTCAGTTGCAACAGTAACCGCTACGGCCGAACAACCAGCAGTAAAGTGTGTACGTATCAGGAGTTGTCGCCAAAGCTCCAAAAAGCCTTCTGTTATCTCAACAGTACTTTTACCCGATAAATTCTTAATAGCCTCATTCGTTCGAGTCTCAGAAAGCTTTAGTGCAGCACTTACCAACTGATCCTTACCTTTTGGAAAGTGATGATAGATTGAACCACGAGGAGCTCCGGTTAGCTCCAAAACATCGGAAAACGAAGTTGCTTGCAGGCCATTTATGGCCAGTAGCTTTAGTGCGCCTTCTATCATTTCCTCTTTAGCTGTACTACTCATTTTTTAAATCCTTGACTATGATGATCGTCATAGTCTATTATGATAATTGTCATAATAATTCTAACAGAGAGGGTAAACTTATGCCAATGATTGATATCTATGCAGTAAGTGGCACATTTAAAGATACAAAGAAGCTCGCGGCTGATGCGGCAACAATCATCAAAACTATTGAAGGTGTACCCGATATTCCAATGTTTCGTAAGAATACAGCAGGGTTTGTTCATGAACTGTCAACCGGTTCCCTATCTAACGTCAACGGTGATGAAAACTACGTACGCGTGCAAGTTTTAACTAACAAAGGCGCACTAGACCGCGGTAAGCAACTAGAAGTTGTAAAACAACTCACTGACTTGGTAGCTCTTGCAGCTGATGACGATACGTTAAAAGAACGTACATGGGTTCTACTAACGGAAGCTGTCGATGGCGGCTGGGGTCTCTGGGGACATGCGCACACAAACGAAGAGCTTGTTATGGCGGCTCGGGAAGAAATCGGTAAGCTTAAAAATGAAGTATAATTTTTCTAATAAAAGCGTCTTAGTTACTGGATCAAATCGAGGTATTGGTCGAGAACTAGTACATGAACTAGCCAAACGTAATGTAAAACGCATCTACGCAGGAGCTAGAGATGTTCGCACACTTGATGAATTAAAGGTTAACTATCCAGATATACTAACACCTATTGAACTTAACGTACTCGACGAGGCATCAATTGCTAATGCCGTTAAGCAAATCGATACGTTGGATGTACTTATTAATAACGCAGGGGGTGTTAATTCGAGAAGTGTTATGACCACAAGCGTCGATGAACTGACTCGTGATTTTCTTCTTAATAGTGTCAGCCCCTTGATAGTAAGCAGAGCTTTCTTACCACTATTACTTAAGAGTAATGAACCTGCGATTGCTAATACATTGAGTACTGTTGCTGTATCCAACTCACCCGGTCTCGGTGGTTATAGTATGTCGAAGGCTGCCGCATATGCCATGTCACAATCACTATCGTCTGAATTGCAGTCACAAAATGTAAGGGTCTTCTACGTTTTTCCAGGACTAACGGATACTGATCTAACAGAAAACTTATCTGGCGACAAAGCAAGTCCTCAGGAGGTTGCTAAGAATGCTCTTGATGAAATTACTGAGGGCAAGCAGTATATTTTCCCAGCACCAAATGCCAGAGCGATCGAAGCTAAATGGACGGCCAATCCTGAAAATAGTAATCGCTAATTGTATTTGATCAATAAAGTTAGAACCAAATAAGAGATAGAAACCCAATTATGTCACGTCGGCACAATGTGGATAAACTTGGAACTTTTATTCGTAAGTTAACGAGCTGACCCTACTACTGAGGTTTGTATAGCACACTGTACCCATTTGCCTGAAGAAGCTGAATATCCGCATCAGTCAAATAAGGGTTAGGTTTTAGACCGTCGATCCACTCCCTCCACTCAACCGGGAGTTCGTCATCGCTTACAGTAACCAACTCGCGAGGAATCTGTATTGAACGTTGCAATGCACCCTGTAGACGCAAATGAGGAAGAAAATCCACGGGCTGGGGTACGCCACTCTCCCATTCAGCGCCAGCACGCATTACATTTTGTCCAAGTATCACTCCTACTTGCGCAGCATATCTAACTGTTCTTGCATGGCGCTGTTCATCTGATTCGTTCTCTTTATCAGGAACGTTCTCTAGTGCATACGCCGAAGCCACGCTATCAAGCAAAAATGGCCCTAGTAGTTCTTTTTTAAAATCAATAATTTCTGATTCTGTAAGTTTTGGTTCTGAGTCACCTTGTTGAGCTAATTGTCTTTCGGTATCATCCATAAAAGAAGTATATCAAATTTTAAAATTACAGTATGAATATGCAATATGGTAAACGATCGTGCTTGAGCTTTAATTCTAGATAGAGGCTCGTGGACGAGTTTCGGACTTTTACAGGTAGTTCTCTGTCCAAAAATCCGTATAGTATTTCGACATAAGAGATAGTGCATTATTGGGATCGATAAATTGATACGCAGTACTCTCGCTATCAGCAACTTGAATATGAATATCTTCGTTCAAGGCTTTATTATACTCATATACGATAAAAAGCATCTCTTCGTCTGGTTTGTAGATTGTACCTTTGATAGTCAACTCGCTTGTTGATATAACAAGACCTGTTTCTTCTTTAACTTCACGAATCGCAGCATATTCGGGACTTTCTTTATCATCTGCTCCACCCCCGGGTAGTTGCCAAGTATTTTTGTAGTTTGACTTTAGAAGTAGAATATTTCCCTTGTCAGACTTAACCACTACTTTTGCAACAATCATCTTCTGTGGTTGTACGGCTCTCCACGCCCGCTCTTCATCTGCCGTATATTCTTTTACCATAGCTTCATAATAACAAAAAGCCTCCGAATTGGAGACTTTTATCATTGTGTTTATATCTGGTAGCGCCTAGTGGATGAGTTTCGGACTTACAGTTTAGTATACGAATCTAAAATTGACTTAGGAAATGAGACCGAACTATCAAAACTAGCCGTAGAATAGTCAGATGAGATTGCCGTTACCGTTTCCTCTAAAGCCTCTTGGTAGTGTTGGAGAAAATAGAGAGAATTAAAGCCTATAAGCTTCTCTCCTACGACACCTGTCCGCTGCCTGTGAACAATTCTCCGCCTGATGACATCGATTGGTGCGTGCATAAGAACAACTTGGTCTGGCCTTAAACTATCGCTATCTTCCCATTCGTTAATCACTTGCAAGTTAGATGGACTATCTTCTCTAATAACACGTCGCATAACCGCATGGCTTAAGTTGGTTACGAGACTTGATCCGGTCGCAGCAACTTTACTGCGCTCTCGTTCTTCGGCAATTTTTTGATCAAACGATACGTTTAAATCATTAAATAATCTTTGACGCTCATTTATAAGATCCAAATCCAAGGGCTCATCGAGATGTGCAGCCTTAAATGCCTTCGCTTCAGGACTACTCGTCGGTTCAAGAACAGAGAATCCAAGAGTATTTTTTAACCCCTTTAGAAAAGTCGATTTACCAGACGCATCAACTCCAAGAACTAAAACATATTTTTCCGAACTCATAATTTATATACGGTAGCATGAACAATTATGTTAATCAACAATAACAGATGCTGATCTCCCCATGAGTG
>Ga0302185_10002816_pt1 | contig 11105 bp, 11 predicted proteins | sample II_Bog_E1_1_FD_200231 | JGI IMG/M metagenome (GOLD analysis project Ga0302185, IMG submission 200231) | Peat permafrost microbial communities from Stordalen Mire near Abisko, Sweden - II_Bog_E1_2 | ecosystem: Environmental > Terrestrial > Soil > Wetlands > Peat | place: Sweden: Abisko... | reverse complement strand
TATTTCGAAGTCTATTTTTTTGGCCCCGATAGCTATCGGGGGCACCGATTGGTCAGGTGATTTCACCGATTCCGCTTCGGGCTTTTCCGGGCGCGTCTGCTCCCCTGGTTCGTCTCTTATTTCGGGTGACTCCCCTGCGTCTGGCGATGGGCCTTCTGTAGGTCCGTCCGGGCCATCATCTTCCGGGTCACTTGCTTCCGGTTCATCATCACCGTTATCGCTCTCCGCCAATAATTCAACAGATTTCACCGGCAGTTGCGAAAGCCGGTTGCCCATCGCTTTCATACCTTTTACATCGATCAGGGCAGTTATATCCAATTCGACCGTTTCGGGTGTTTGTTCTTTGCCTTTTAGCTGGATAACTTTTACCACAGGCTGTGCTGTTCCCGTGATCAGCACCAATTTCGAGCCGCTCTCGTCGCTGATTATGCTGGTTTGTTTCCCGATGGCGGTATTTTCAAACACAAACCTTTTTACCAGGTAGTTTTTGGTTTTTCCTTCAATGTGTATTACCGCATAAACTTTCTCCGGCTTATACTTTTCGATCAGGATCATCTTGTCATCAAAATGATTGTTCAGGTCGAAACTGGTCAATTCATAAATGCCCGTGCTTAAAACGGTCAGTATTTTATCATCACCGTCAAATTCCCCCAGGTATTTGCCGCGGCCATCTGCGTTAAGGCGTTTCAAAATATCATCATACCATATTTTACGGCCTGACAAGGTGGAAACGCCTTTGGTCTTCAGCAATATCTTTTTAACCGGGTATTTGGTCACAATATTTCCCAGCGAAGCCCGGCCCTTGATAGTCAGCGCGGCAAAATCCTCATCAAATTGCAGTTTTTTCAACTTGCTGTGCGGCTTCAGCTGGATGTTGACGATTTCGGCTTCGCCATTCGGGTTGGCCGAAAAATAGAGTACGCGGGTCCCTTTGGTGCCTTTGGTCAGGTCGTATTCTTTGTCACGCGTAACGCCGACCACCGAGAAGCGCTTGATAAAGCTTACACCGCTCTGCCCGTCCTTATAGATCATGTTATAAACGGTGCGGTCGTCGTTCTTCTTAAACACGGCCACGTGGATGATTTCCTTGCCGACAAACACCTTATCCTGCACCTTCGTGATGATGCATTTTCCATCGGCCCGGAAGACGATGATCTCGTCAATATCCGAGCAATCGCCGACAAGTTCGTCCTTCTTTAAACCTGAGCCGATAAAACCATCTTCCCTGTTTACGTACAGTTTCACGTTGGCTAATGCAACCTGCGCGGCCTCTACCTTATCAAAGGTGCGCAGTTCGGTTTTGCGCCCGCGGTCTTTGCCATATTTTTCCTTTAGTTTCTGGAACCAGGCAATGGCATAATCTGTTAAATGCTTAAGGTGATGTTTAACTTCTTTGATGTCACCCTCCAGCGCCTTGATCTGCTCATCCGTTTTCTTTACATCAAAACGGGTGATGCTGCTCATTGGTTTATCAATGAGTTTTTTATAATCCTCGGCGACAATTTCGCGATAGAACTGCGGAAAGAATGGCGTGAACAAACGGTTCAATACCTCCACAACGATCTCAAAATTACCGGATGTTTCGTAATCCGGATGCTTATACATCCCTTCCTGGATGAATATTTTGAGCAGCGAATTGAAGAATATCTTTTCCATCAGCTCCTTCAGCCTGATTTCCAGCTCCATTTTCAGCAGGCGGCGGGTATTGTGCGTGCTTTCGATGAGCAGGTCGTTCACGCTCATAAAGCGCGGCTTGTCATCCTGTATTACACAGGTGTTTGGCGATATCGAAACTTCGCAATCGGTAAAGGCATACAGCGCATCAATAGTAACATCAGGCGAAATTCCCGGCGCCAGGTGGATCATGATCTCGACATTGTTGGCCGTGTTATCCTCTATCTTTTTGATCTTGATCTTGCCTTTTTCGTTGGCAGCCACGATGCTTTCCATTAACCCGCCGGTGGTGGTAGTGAAGGGGATCTCCGTTATGGCTAAAGTCTTTTTGTCGCGTTCTACAATTTTCGCGCGCACCCGTACCCTGCCGCCGCGTTGGCCATCGTTGTAGAGCGATGCATCGGCCATACCGCCGGTAGGGAAATCGGGCATTAAGTTGGGGGCGTTACCTTTTAAAACCTCGATCGACGCATCCAGTAATTCGATAAAATTATGCGGCATTATCTTGGTAGCCAGCCCAACGGCAATACCATCCGCGCCCTGCGCCAGCAGTAAAGGAAATTTGACCGGCAGGGTAATAGGCTCACGATTACGACCGTCGTAACTCGCCTGCCAGTCGGTAGTATCGGGGTTAAAAACAACATCGAGCGCAAATTTCGAAAGCCTTGCCTCGATATATCGCGGGGCTGCGGCCGAGTCGCCGGTGACTGGGTCGCCCCAGTTGCCCTGGCAGTCGATCAGCAAGTTTTTCTGGCCGATCTGCACCATGGCATCGCCGATAGAGGCATCGCCGTGCGGGTGGTATTTCATGGTATTACCGATGACGTTGGCAGCCTTGTTAAAACGCCCGTCATCCATCTCCTTAAGGGAATGAAGGATGCGGCGTTGTACCGGCTTTAAGCCATCGTTGATATGCGGAACGGCCCGGTCGAGGATAACATAGGAAGCATAATCCAGGAACCAGTTTTCATACAGGCCGTCGAGTGAGGTGATGTTATGTAGTTTGTCTTCGTTATTGGCAGGAATATTATTTGCGCTCAGATCGTCACTCATTCTAAATTAAAAAATTTATGGATGGGTAAAAGTAAGGCTTAATGTGCAGATGTGCAGATTTAGGATGTGCGGATTTTTTAACATTGGAAAACTTATTAACCAATCGGCACATTGTCAGCGCCCTATAGTGCAAATGCGCAAACGGCCTAAGATTTGTTTGACTGTTGTAATATATGCCTTTTATATTAGTAAATTTGATTATGATAGTAACTGTACAAATAAACAACGAGCAAGATCTTCCAGTTTTGGAAAAATTTTTGACCGGGCAGGGCTTGAAATTTGAAGTAGATAACGATGATGATTGCGGTTAGCTACCAGAAGAAACTATTGAGGGCATAAAAGCCGGAATAGAAGACTTTAAAGCAGGACGGGTACATACGCATGAGTACGTAATGGCGCAAATGGATAAAAAAATAGCAGAACTACGTAAACGCAATGAATAGGCATATTCGATATTCTGGCACGGAAATACAAAGGAGGCACGAAAAACGCTAAGTTTTAACTACCGGTCTAATTTGAAATTTGCACGTCCGCACATCTGAAATCTGCACATCTACCCATTCTTCATCGCCCTTAACATCTCGTTATATTTCCATTTGCGCAGCATTGCATTAACAGTATTAATAATACGCTTAGCTCTGGTTTCACTGGTTTTAGCCTGGTTTATCCATTTAATAAAATAGTCGCGGTGCGACTTAGGCAGACTATCAAAAAAATCCTGTGCGTCTGGCTCAAAATCAAAACATTCCTGCAGGTCATCCGGGACTTCAACCTTGTATTCGGTATCCTCTTCTACGCAAACATGCAGCATGGCACCGGAATTTTTATGCAGCTTCTTTCGAACCTCGGATTTTAGGGCCATAATGAAGTTCCCTTCGCCCATAGGCATTAACGCCATCCCCGAAACCGGCAAACTATCCAGCATGCCTTTTACCCTAAAGGATGTACGGGTATCAGGCTTTAGTTGCTGCGCAATATCAGCGGGAATATCAATATACGTCCAGCCGGTTTTTTCGCCCTGCTCCGCAAACTGTAGCATGATTGCATCGAACTCCACCATTTTTGTCAAAGGCTTGTCTTCTTTGTTAAAAACTGTTAAATATAGCTATTGGGGGACTTTTTGCTGTAACTAATTTATTAGTACTTGTGTCTTATTGGTATAAAATCAACGCAACAATTAAAATTCTAATATTATGAAAACTTTAAGATCAATCATGCTGGGGATAGCCATGCTGGCATTTTTCGGCGCTGCGAAAGCAAACACAAACGACAACGGCAAACTCACACAAACTTACGCGGTAAACACTTATGTTGACGCCATGACCCGTGGCCGTCTCAATGGCCTCAACGACGTGCTCGACAACTCGGTTAATTTCAGCATGGTGCGTGGCAAACAAGTGCTCAGTTTTGGCAAAAAACAAATGCTCGATTATTTCAAAAGTAACCGCAATACCGAGCAAATTTGCACAACCAGCACATCAGTTGTTGAAAGCAACGCCAGCATCGCCATTGTAAAGGTCGACATGAAGTATGCTGACTTTACCCGCAGCAATTATATTACCATCGCCAACACCGGCAACGGCTGGAAGATCACTAATGTTTACAGTACATTTTCTTAAGCGAGGTCAAAGGTGAAAGGCAAAAGGCGAAAGGTTGATGGGGTATTCTTTCTTCCCTCTTTCTTTTACCTTTTGCCTTTTACCTTTTACCTTTCACCTAATTTACATACGGTTCCAGCACCTTTTGCCAGCGGTCATACCCTTTGCTGTTTAAATGCAGGTAATCTGCCCGAAACAGCGAAGAATCGGGCATAGACGTACTCATTTTCAGCAATACCGTATTTACATCGATAAACTTTGTGTTGGGTTTGTCGGCAAGGTATTTTTCAACCAGGTTATTGGCGACGGCGACTTCCTTAAAGCCTTTTTCCCGGCTCGGGCTCATTTTGGCGGATAAAAAGTAGATGGTGGCATCCGGCAGTTGTTTCCGGATCATCCCATAAAGTTTTTCAAATTCTTCAAACACAAATTCCCCGCTTTTGCCTGACGCCATATCGTTTTCGCCGGCATAAATGAAAATCTTCCGCGGATGATAAGGGAAAAGAATATAGGGCGTGTAGTAATCCACCAGTTGCCAAAGTTCGCAGCCACCTACCCCGCGCTTAATGATCGGCTTACCAGGAAAACGCTGTTCCAGGTCGCTCCAAAGCCGGATGGATGAACTGCCGATAAATAATATCCCATCCTTCGGCGGAAAGCTAATGCTGTCCTGGTGTTTAAAGGCGCGTATCTCGCTGTCAAACGGAAAACCGGTTTGCGCAAATACCCGCGTGCCGAAAACCAGGGTGATAAATAACAATGCAAATTTTATCTTCATTTCATTAGTTGTTCAAACGTTCTTCGAAAAATAAAAAGGGTAAAAAACTGTTCACGCCATTAATTACCCAAGCAGCGCCATTGCTGCAAAACAAAATTACCTCTATCGGTTTATCCTGCATCTTTTCGCATTCGGCCATTACCTGCAGGCAGGCGCCGCAGGAGGCAGTGGGTTGTAACAGCTCGAACTCGTCGGTGTGCACCGTTACCGCCATGGCAACGATCGGGTCGTCTGCATGATTGGCGCCCCAGTTAAACAATGCCACCCGTTCAGCACATAAACCGGAAGGGTAAGCCACATTTTCCTGGTTGCTGCCGTGAATAATTTTGCCGCTATGCAACAATAAAGCTGCTCCTACCCTGAATTTTGAGTAGGGTGAATGGGAGCCTTTTAGCGCTTTAACCGCCTCATGGCAAAGCCGTTGATAGGCTTCGCTCAGCCCGGATAGCGAGCTGTATTCTTTGAATTGTATTTTTATTTCACGGTCCGTCATTTGATCCCTTAACAAAAATATGGGGACACAAGGTAAGGGTTTTTGTCTTAACTATAACTTTTAAAGATTAAAAGATTGACGTTATTGCGCTTTTATCTGGATTAACACAATAAAATATTTGCATTTCCGATTTGACAAGTGTAAATTTACACTTTACAAAATATGATCCAAAATTTCAGGCATAAAGGGCTTAAATTACTATGGGACCAGAACGATAGCAGCTGGTTGCCCGCAGACCTGATCAAACGTATCGAAAGAATGTTGGACGTAATAGATTCTGCAACGCAAGTGCCTGAAGATTTCGCAGCTTATCAAAATTGGAACATCCACAGACTCTCCGGCGATCTAAAACCCTTTTGGAGCATTAAAGTAAATAAAAACTACCGGATCATATTCCGTTTTGACGGACAAAACGCTTACGATCTTGACTACATTGACTATCATTAAATAAATACCATGAAAAGAGAAATGAGACAGATTCACCCAGGTGAAATTTTACGTGAGGAGGTTATTTACGCGAATGAGTTAAGCGTAACCGAGGCGGCAAAAATGTTGGGTATTTCACGGCAAAGCCTAAATAAGATCATACACGAAAAGTCTGACATCACCCCGGAAATGTCATTTAGAATTGCGAAGGTATTTGGTGGAACCCCTGATATTTGGGCTAACCTGCAAACTAAATTTAACTTACACCTGGCCGCTGAAAAGACGAGAACTCTGGATTTAAAGCCGTATGATTACAAGCATACTGCATAGACTCCAGAGATTTAGTGAACTTACAATTACGAGCGGGAACTGGTGATTGCTAAAAATGCCTTCGATAAAGACACTTCTTCACTCGTTCCACGTTCCTGATGACATAGTGGTATGTCAGGCTGCTCCCAATATTTCCCCTTCCTCGGCCAATAACGGGTTCACACTCTCATCATCCTTCTCCACACGGAGGTTATTAACAATATGCTGCTGCCTTGCCGGGGTGTTTTTACCCATAAAATATTCCAACAGGCCCTTGATGTTGGCATCTTTCAGGTAAACCGGATCGAGGCGAATATCTTTCCCGATAAACAGGCCAAACTCATCCGGAGATATTTCACCCAAACCTTTAAAACGGGTGATTTCCGGCTTGGTGCCCAGGCGTGCGATAGCGTTGCGGCGTTCCTCATCACTATAGCAGTAAACGGTTTCTTTTTTATTGCGCACGCGGAAAAGCGGTGTTTGCAGGATAGAAACATGACCGGCCTTTACAAGGTCGGGGAAGAATTGCAGGAAGAAAGTCATCAACAGCAGGCGTATGTGCATCCCGTCCACATCGGCATCGGTAGCAATTACAATGTTGTTGTAACGCAGCTCGTCCAGCCCGTCTTCAATATTCAGCGCGTGCTGCAGCAGGTTAAATTCCTCGTTTTCGTAAACCACCTTTTTGGTCAGCCCAAAACAGTTCAGCGGCTTTCCTTTAAGGCTGAACACCGCTTGAGTCATCACATCGCGCGATTTGGTGATCGACCCGCTGGCCGAATCCCCTTCGGTAATAAAAAGTGTAGTGTCCTGTTTGCGTTCGTGGTTTTCGTCAAAATGCACTTTGCAGTCGCGCAGTTTTCGGTTATGCAGCGAGGCCTTTTTGGCACGCTCATTAGCCAGTTTTTTAATGCCGGCTATATCCTTGCGTTCTCGTTCAGATTGTAAAATACGCTTCAATAGGGCATCGGCTGTAGATGGGTTTTTATGCAGGTAGTTGTCCAGCTCGCGACGGATAAAATCATTCACAAACTTATTTACCGACGGACCTTCGGGCCCAACGTTTTGCGAACCCAACTTGGTTTTGGTTTGCGACTCGAAAACCGGCTCCTGTACCTTTATGGCAACGGCCGCAACGATGGACGCGCGGATATCCGAGGCTTCGAACTGTTTTTTATAGAAGTCACGGATCGTACCTACAACAGCCTCGCGGAATGCGGCCTGGTGCGTACCGCCCTGGGTGGTATGCTGCCCATTTACAAACGAGTAATATTCTTCGCCGTATTGCTGGCCGTGGGTCATGGCCACTTCAATATCATCCCCTTTGAGGTGGATGATGGGATAACGCATCGTTTCTGTATCCGAATTGCGGTTCAACAGGTCATAAAGCCCGCGTTCCGATAAAAATTTTTGCCCGTTAAAGTTGATGGTCAGGCCCGCATTAAGGAAAACATAGTTCCAGATCATATTCTCCACAAACTCGGGAATAAAACGGTAATGCCTGAATATGGTATCATCCGGAAGAAAATTGATCGCTGTGCCGTTGCGTTGGGTGGTATCTTTCTCGGGTTCGTCGCGAACCAACTCGCCTTTTTCAAATTCTGCCAGCTTGGTGCGGCCGTCGCGATAGGATTGCACGATAAACGAGTTGGAAAGCGCATTTACCGCCTTGGTACCCACGCCGTTCAATCCAACCGATTTCTGGAAAGCCTTGCTGTCGTACTTGCCGCCTGTATTTATTTTTGACACGCAATCGATCACTTTACCAAGCGGTATGCCACGGCCATAGTCGCGAACGGACACTTTGTGGTCGCTCATGCTCACTTCGATGGTTCGCCCGGCGCCCATCACAAACTCATCTATCGAGTTATCGATAATTTCCTTCAGCAAAACGTATACGCCGTCGTCATAAGCCGAGCCGTCGCCAAGCTTGCCGATGTACATGCCGGGGCGTAAACGGATATGCTCTTTCCAATCCAGGGACCGGATGCTGTCATCACTATAATCTGCAGGTAGCGCCATTTTTTTTGGTCATTAGTCAGTGGTCATTAGTCGTTGGTAAAAAAAGTTAATCAAAACTGGTTGTAAAATTGTCAGACATCGAGACGATGTCTGACGACCCAACCACTGATTACCAATGACCAGTGACTAATGACCAATCGTCAAAAATAGTGTTTCGACACAAAAGTTATTATCCTGATGTCTCAACTTATCCACAATCTGGTTCAGGGTTTAAACTTCAGGCAGTGGCTTGCCCTGGTGATGTTTTTAAAAAACTCGGGGCCTTTTTCGTTGCCAAAACAAACGGCCATGATGGTGCCGGTATGATTTTTTTGAAGGGTGATGAGCAGAGCGTATTTATAATGCTTGGTGTCAGGCAGGTCAAGCAGGGTAAGCAGGTACGATTTGCCGGCATCAGCATGGTAGCGGGCCAAAACGTCGGGCGGGATGGTCCGTTCAATATAAGGCTGGTCGCCGGCAAATGATTTGGCCATGGCTTTTCCCATATCAAGATAAACAGAGTCGGGATTCTCCATTCCGGGGCCCTTAACGGTTTGCGTGCGGGTATAGTTAAACCATTCCTCTTTTTGCGATGTTACTTTTAGCCATAGTTCGAAACCCCTGCCGGGTAGTTCCAATGCAAAATCGTACGAAAAATCCTCGTCATCCGGGGCCGGTATTTCCCGGAAACCGCCGGGGTATTCAAAAGTTGCATTGGCCTGCCTTGCCAGTTGAAAAAATTCCGTTAGCTGTTTGCTTGGATTATGATGTTTCGCTGTGGTGGCAGCTGGCTGTTTAACTTGCGCAGCCAACGAGGCCATTATGGTCAATAGCATCATCGTAAGCAATATTTGTTTAAATTGCTTCGAAAAAATGGCCATAATTGCGCGCACGATTACCATCAGTCATCAAAATTATATTAGGGTCAACTACAACAAAAATAAAATATAAATTCATAAAATAAACATTTAGATAATTATTGGGGAATTAATGAGTATAAAACCAAAACTTAACCGATTCGATCTCACCATGATCGTTATAGGGCTCATCATCGGGATGGGCATATTTGCAACCCCGTCTGAAGTGGCTACAAAGGCCGGAAATGCGTGGATATTTTTCGGTGCCTGGATATTTGGCGGCGTGGTAAGCTTGTGCGGGGCGCTTACCTTTGCCGAGATTGGCGCCCGTTACCCGGTTACCGGAGGTTTTTACAAAGTTTTTTCCTATTGCTATCACCCCGCCGTGGCGTTCATGATCAATTGGGTATTGGTCATCAGCAATGCGGCATCGGTTGCAGCCGTTGCACTGATCGGGGCGGATTATATCCGGCCATTTTTGTTTAAGCAAAGCCCTGATAGCAGTGTAAACGACCTGCACACGAAAATTATCACCATAACATCCGTGGCCATATTATATGTGATTAATTTCCTGGGGATAAAAATGAGCGCGCGTGCACAAAATGTGCTGATGATATTCAAAATCGGGCTGATATTGCTCATTTGTGCGGCCATTTTTAAAAGCGATTATACCCCCGAGGTGATTGCCGCCGTGCCTTACAAAGGCAATGTGATCACCGCATTTGGCCTGAGCCTGGTCGCGGTGTTTTTTACCTATGGTGGGTACCAGCAAACCATCAATTTCGGCGGCGATATCATCAATGCCAAAACCAATATCCCAAAAGGCATTGTGTTTGGTATTATAACCGTTATCATCCTGTATTTTTCCGTCAATTTTGCTTATTACCATATTTTAGGCATTGGAGGCCTGCAGCATACCCCGGCGCTGGCGGCTAAAATGGTTGGTGTTTTGTTTGGTGCGACGGGTTATAAGATCGTTTCCATTATGATCTTTGGTTCAGTGCTCGCGTATATCAACGTAAACGTCTTATCCAATCCCAGGGTGTACTATGCCATGGCCGAGGATGGCATTTTGCCGCCTATATTTAAAAAAGTGAACCCCAAAACACAGGTACAGGAATTTGGCATGAGCTTTTTTATCGGCGCTATCGTGCTGGTTTTATTCTTTGTCGCGAAGTTTAATGACATGCTCAAATACGTGATGTTTTTTGACACGATAGGCTTGTCGATGGCGGCGCTGACCATTTTTTTATTGCGGAAAAAGACAAAAGACCTTGACACTACCGGCATTTATATGATCAAGTGGTTTCCTTTGGTGCCCGCGGTGTTTATCCTTGCGTACTGGTTTGTTACAGCCAATATCTTTTTCAGCTTTAAGGAAGACCCCTTCGCTGCGCTGCGCTGCCTGGGTGCTTATGTTTTAGGGTTGATTATTTATTACGCCTGTACCTGGAAAAAGAAGCCGGCGGCGGATGCCGGGCAGGATTAAAACACGCATATTTGTATTGATGGATCTTTCATATATACTCAATGAATTGGGCGAGGACCGTGAAAACTATTTCAACGCGGTTTCGCCGCCGATCATTCAAACCAGCAACTTTACGTTTAAAACGGTCGCCGATTTCAGAGCGGCGCTCAGCGAGGAATTTGATGCCGACCTTTATTCTCGCGGCAATAACCCTACACTTAATATCCTGCGCAAAAAACTCGCCGCGCTTGACGGCGCCGAAGATGCCCTTGTTTTCAGCAGCGGCATAGCAGCCATAAGCGTACCGATTTTGGCATTGTTAAAACAAGGCGACCACATCGTTTCGGTTGAAAACCCGTACAGCTGGATCATTAAACTCTTTAATAATTTCCTGCCAAAATTTGGTATCCATACCACGTTTGTGGATGGGAGCGAGGTTGCTAACTTC
>Ga0302185_10002814_pt1 | contig 11114 bp, 8 predicted proteins | sample II_Bog_E1_1_FD_200231 | JGI IMG/M metagenome (GOLD analysis project Ga0302185, IMG submission 200231) | Peat permafrost microbial communities from Stordalen Mire near Abisko, Sweden - II_Bog_E1_2 | ecosystem: Environmental > Terrestrial > Soil > Wetlands > Peat | place: Sweden: Abisko, Stordalen... | reverse complement strand
CTGGCCTATAAGCGCAAAGTAGGTTTGTACTGTCCCGAATTCCAATAAATATTCAGGAAAACACATTTACCACCTACTTATATTAATAAATCATGAAAAAAAATATTACCCGGACTAAGGATAGAACTGAGGTGCGCCCTAAAATTGAACATTTAAAAATATTCAATACGCGGTGGTCTTTTTTATTACTGCTCACATTATTCGTTGCAGGTTGTAAAAAAGATGACTATACAGGAACGCTTCAGGGGGTTTGTCCAATAGTGGTTGCTACCGACCCTATGAATGTAGCCGTTAACGTTGTTCTTAACAAAGTCATCAATGTGACATTTAATACAGCCATGCGGCCTTCTGCAATCAATAGTTCAACGTTTACCATTACACAGGGTTCAACGGTTATTGCAGGTACGGTTGCACCGACCGCTAATACTGCGGTATTTTCGTTTACGCCAACCGTTGCATTATCGCCTTTTGTCACTTATACCGGTACTATTACAACTGGGGCAAAAGACAATTTTGGTTCTGCACTGGTGAGTAATTTTGTATGGAATTTCACTACTATTCCTCAAATAACGTTATCTTCAAATCCTGCAGCAGACGGAACAACAAGCGGGGCCGGGACATTTGCCCAGGGCGCTGTGGTTACGGTTAATGCAACGCCGGCCACGGGTTACACTTTTGCAAACTGGACAAATAACGGAACTATAGCTTCAGCAAGTCCAAGTTACCAGTTTACTATGGCCGGGAATGCCGCTTTGGTGGCAAACTTTATACCGGTAGTGGCCGGAAAATTTGCTGTAGTTCTTTCTTCTTTACCAGTTGCGGGGGGAACAACTACCGGATCAGGATCTTATAATGCCGGCGCCCCGGTTACGGTGGTGGCATATCCTAATGCGGGGTACGTTTTCGTAAACTGGACAAATAACGGTGTTGTGGCATCGTCAAGTTCGAGCTATCAGTTTACTATAGCAGGGAACACCACTTTAGTGGCCAACTACAAAATTATTCCTGCATCACAACTCGCGGTTATTTTGTCCTCAAACCCGGCAGCCGGCGGAACAACTACCGGATCAGGTTCCTATAATGCGGGGGCTTCGGTAACTGTTACCGCAACACCAAATAGCGGTTATACCTTTACTAACTGGACAAAAAGCGGAGTCGTAGCATCTACAAGTGCAAGTTATACATTCCCGTTAAATGCAAGCACAACGCTGGTAGCCAATTTTGCTGTTATTACATACACATTAAATGTAACAGCAGTAAACGGAACTGTTGTTAGTAACCCAAGCCAGGCAAATTATAATATCGGAACAAATGTACAGCTTACTGCAACACCAAATGCAGGTTATACATTTACCTCCTGGAGCGGCGATGCAACTGGTTCATTAAACCCCTTAACGGTTACGATGAACGCGAATAAAAATATTACAGCTAATTTTACTGCAACTGTGGTGAACCCACCACTTTTCACCTCCATTTTCGCAGCGTTTGGGGGAAGCGCGGGAATGACCAACCAGGGTATAAATACCGTTATTAACGGAGCTATTGGTACCACAGCTGTCGCCACGGCTATAACCGGCTTTCACGACGGGCTAACGGCCGATGTTTATACAGAAACACCGCTTAATGTCGGGCTTGTAACCGGTGGAATTGATGCCGCCCCACCCTTTCCTGGAACTGCGCCTAAATTTGCCATCGCCACCCAGGGCCTGGCTGCGGCCACCGCTTTTTATATCAGTATTTCGCCAGCTAATATGCCGGGAGGTACTGACCCCGGGGCCGGAGAATTGGGCGGCTTAACTTTAGCGCCAGGTACCTATCAGGCAGCAAGCGGCACTTTTAAAATAACAAATGGAAACCTTACACTCGACGCCAAAGGTAATCCGAACGCGGTTTGGGTATTCCAGACAGCGGCGGCACTAACAGTTGGTATTGCCGGCCCGGCAGGCGCCCGCAGTGTTATGTTAGTAAACGGCGCCCAGGCTCAAAATGTTTATTGGTATGTTGGCAGTGCAGCGACTATTAACGGGGCAGGCGGAGGTGTTATGGTGGGGACCATCATTTCTTCTGCGGGGATTAGTTTCTCAACTGCCGGAAACGCTGTTCAAACCGTACTTAACGGAAGGGCCATTTCATTAGTTGCTTCGGTTACTATGGTAAACACAACCATTAATATGCCTTAACGCGATAAACTATTGGTCCAAAAACCAATCTATTAATCCACCCCGATATTGTCGGGGTGGATTAATAAATGATAAAATAAACAGAAAATTAATTTTAAATAAAGATGCGATATGTTACTAATAAATAAAATAATGCAAAAAATTACCATGTGTTCTATAATGGTGATTATTGCCTGCACAACCGCGATGGGGCAAACTACAGCACCCATTTGGTGGTATGGTGCGTCAGGCGCGGCCAATTTTAATTTCTATACCGGCACTACACAACAATTAAACAACTCACTGATCGTTCCAACGGCCTTTCATAAAGCAAATGGTGTGGAACCATACGGGTCACTTTTGATTGAATACAGGCCAAACAGGATATTTGGCCTGATGCTGAATGTTGGTTACGATGGTATCGGTGCAAAATACGACAACGTTGTGGCGCCATGTGATTGCCCTGCTACCTTAAAAACCGACTTAAATTATATTTCTGTTGAACCCAGCCTGCGTTTAGGTTTTAATTCAACTTATCTCTACTTCTTCGCGGGACCAAGTTTTGCTTTTAATATTAACAGGGATTTTGCCTACACGCAGGTAGGGCAGCAAAATACCAATGCTGATTTGAGTTCTGTTTATAAATCTATGGTTTCGGGTCAGGTTGGGGTTGGATATGACATAATGCTTTCGCCAGCAACCAGCGTGACAAAGGTTAGCCTTTCGCCATTTGTATCTTATCATCCATACTTTGGCCAGGACCCCCGCAGCATCGAAAGTATCTCAATAACAACATGGAGGGCCGGTATTGCCCTTAAATTTGGGAAAGGTCACAAAGCACCGGTAGTAATCGCCCCGATAATAATTCCTCCGGCGCCGGCGGATGTTACATTTACAGTGGTTGTGCCTGCTACGGTACCATTGAAACGCCAGGTAAGCGAAACTTTTCCTTTGCTTAACGCAGTATTTTTTGACGAAGGTTCAACAGATATACCGGCAAGGTATGTAATGCTTACTAATGACCAGGCATCAGGCTTTAAAATATCGCAATTGCAGGACCGGGCGTCAGAAAGTATGCCCGGACGGTCTGCAGGGCAATTGAATGTGTATCATAATGTTTTGAATATAATAGGCGACCGTATGCGTTCAAATCCCGGCGCAGTCATATCATTGGAGGGATCTTCAGCCAAAGGGCCGGATGATGCAAAAGCGCTTGCCGGGTCAGTTAAATTGTATCTCGTAAACGTATTTGGAATCGATGCGTCAAGAATTGCTGTTGAGGGGGGCTATAAAGCGCACCCGTCATCCGAACATCCGGGCGGTACAAAGGATCTGGGATTATTGCAGGCGGAAAACCGCAGGGTTGATATAGAGACTACCTCACCGGAATTGTTGGTTGAAGTGGGCGGCGGAATGATGAAACCTGTTCAAATCAACTCCACACAGGTTGATCCGCTTGATAGTCATGTTGTATTCAACATCGACTCAGCTCAGCAACTGGTTAAATCATGGTCTGTTGATGTGACAGATCAGAATGGGGTTGTCCAGCATTTCGGTCCTTATACAAGCGGCCCGCAGAGTGTACCGGGAGCAACCATTTTAGGTACCAATGCTGCAGGAGATTATAAGATAACGATGATCGCCGAAATGAATAATGGTTCAACTGTAAAAAAGGAAAATTCAGTTCACCTGGTACGCCAGGACGAGACTATTGAAAAAGGTTACCGCTACAGCATTATTTTTGATTTTGATAAAGCAAAGTCAATAGCTGAATATCATAAATTTTTGACTGATATTGTAGCGCCTTTAATAGTAGATGGTACAACGGTAATCATTCACGGCCATACAGATATTATTGGAACGGAGGAACACAATCAAAAATTATCAGAAAACCGAGCGCAAGAAACTCAAAAGATACTTGAGGGTGCATTAGCACAATCTGGTCGGAGCAATGTAAAGTTTGAAACTTTCGGTTTTGGCGCAGATGTAAACCATTTGCAGTTTGATAACAATTTTCCCGAAGAGCGTTTTTATAACAGGTCAGTTATTATTGATATAGTGCCGGCTAAGTAAGCACTCCATTTATTCCTGTTAAAATAAAAAGCGCCGTTTAAACACTGCCCCCAAAAAGTTATACACTATTTGGGGGCATTTTTATTTATCCTTTTTATTGATTTACACCGTCTTTTCCGATTTTCTCAGCTTCTGCCAGCCAATTATTATTATTGCTGCTGTACCTCCTGTTATACCGATTAAAATTGGCCCGCTGGTGTAATTGAAGGAAGGATAAAAACGTAGAATAAGGTATTGAATTAGTAATTCTGCAAAAAGGATAATTATTAAAGCCCAAGCGTTTTTATATTTCATTATCACCTCATTTGTGTAAAGGTAGTAAATTTTATAAATGGCAAGTTTAACTGCCGCCTTTAAAAAAGCAGCACATCGTGCCGATTTATTTCGGCATCCCAAAGGATATTCACACCTGACAGATTGCCGACTTGCTTGTTGCATACCTGGCCGGTGTTTACCTGTATGGTGGGATGCCCCAATAAATCGGCACGACATGCTACACGAAAGGATGTCTTAAATTGCCCGAATCATGCGCCAATAAAAAGGCCATTTCATCTTTTTTGACGAAATGGCCTCTTTTATTGACTTACGAAATAAGATTTAACTATTCACCCAATCAACTCACCCAATAGCTTTCGGCTCAACAACTCACTTCTTATCTTAAATCCTTCTTTCCAAAGTCTACAATTATCGGAGTCGCTACGCAAATAGATGAGTATGTGCCGAAACAAACCCCTATAAGCAACGCAAAAGAGAACCCGCGGATAACATCGCCGCCGAAAATAAAGAGTACCAGTAATATTAATAATACCGTTAACGCGGTAATAATGGTGCGGCTTAATGTATTATTAATCGCGTCGTTAATAACGTTTTTAGGGTCATCGGTTTTCGCATGGTGCAGGTTCAGGAATTCACGGATACGGTCAAATACCACCACTGTATCGTTAATGGAGTAACCTATTACAGTAAGTATGGCAGCTATAAATGACTGGTCAATATCAAGCGAGAACGGCAGCAAGTCTTTAAACAAGGAGAAAAACGACAATACCATTAACGCGTCGTGCGCGGTAGCAACCATCGCGCCCAAACTAAATTGCCATTTACGGAAGCGGATGAGTATATAGGTTGATATAATGATAATGGCAAAGATTACTGTTAAAGCAGCCGACCTTTTGAGCCCGATAGCGATAGTAGGGGCAACTTTTTGCTCATTTACAATATTCGCTTTCGTTATAGCTGTTTCCGGTTTAGAATCCAGCGCTTTTATTAGTGCATCCCGCACTTCGGCATCAGCATTTTTTGCGGTATCGTTAATCAGGTATTCAGTGGTTACACTTAATCTGTCGCTGCCGTAAGTTTTAACCTGGTTATTACCTTTGCCTAATTTGTTTTCAACAATCAGTCGTACGTCTTCCGTACCGACGTTTTTACTATTAAACTTTATAATATAAGTACGGCCGCCCACAAAATCAACACCATAGTTAAAACCTTGCGTATACATTGATATTAAACCTGCTACAATAAATGTACCTGAGAAAATATAATATTTAAAACGGTTTTTTACGAACGCGTAATGGGCATTTTTAAAAGTATGTGAACTCCACGGGTGAGAGAACTTAATGTCCCATCCCTTTTCGATCATATACTCAAAAATAAGCCTTGATATCAATAAGGAGCAGAACAATGAAGTAACGATGCCGATCATTAAAGTAATGGCGAAACCTTGTATGGTACCTGTTCCAAAAACAAAGAGGATTAAGCCCGTTAGGAAAGTACTTATGTTCGAATCGAGAATGGAAGACATGGCATGTTTAAAACCATCGGCAATTGATATGCGCAAAGATTTTCCCAGGGCGAGTTCTTCGCGCACACGTTCATAGATCAGTACGTTGGCATCAACAGATATACCGAGGGTTAAAACTATACCCGCTACACCAGGCATGGTTAAAGTCGCCCCAAGGCTTGTTAATACCCCCATCAGGAAAAATATATTGATAATAACCGCAACAACGGCCACCGTGCCTGCGCGGTTATAATAGGCGATCATAAACACCAATACCACAAGCAAACCGATAAGGCTTGATAACAGGCCATCATGGATCGCTTCCTGTCCTAATGAAGGGCCTACAACCTCTTCTGCGACGATATGGGCAGGAGCGGGCAAACGGCCGGCCTTTAATACATTGGCTAAATCTTTCGCTTCTTCCACAGTAAAGTTACCTGAAATAGATGACACGCCGCCCGAAATTTCATTTTCAACTACGGGGGCCGAGTAAACGTTGTCATCTAAAACAATCGCTATTTGTTGTTTATTATTTACATCGGCGGCGGCGGCGGCGGTTACACTGCGCCATTTTTCGGCACCCTGCGAGTTCATCACCATTACCACTTCAGGACTCCCTTTTTGGTCGACATCCGGACGTGCATCGTTAATCACAGTGCCCTCTAGTACAGGGCCGTTTCCGGCGCCAACCAACTTTATCGCGTAAAGTTCAAATATTTTTGTTTTGTCCTGTGGTTTTACCGACCAAAGGAATTTCATACTTTGCGGAATAATCGCCTTCACCTCGGGACTACGGAGGTATTTGTTTACCTTAGCCGTGTCTTTTACCTCCGCACGGCCAACGATTGAACCATGGCCTATTTCTGAGCCCTGCCCATTTTGGCCTTGATAAATTGTTGGTCTTAAAACACTGAACAAAGGATTCTCTTCAGCCAGCTGAGATTTATTAGCTAAGGCTGATGTATCTTTAATATTGCTTTTTTGCAATTTATTCAATAAAGCCAGTGCGCCTTTCGCCTGGGCGGCTGTATCCTTGCTTGATGCTAATTTTTTAGCTTCTTCAACAGTAGTATCTTTTTTAGCCGATTTAACTTTAGCCGCTATTAAACTATTGATGTTTTGAAATAATGGGAAAACCTGCGCATTATCATAGGTTTGATAAAATTCAAGTTTCGCGGTTGCCGATAAAAGCCTGCGAACACGGTCAGGGTCCTTCTCACCAGGAAGCTCGATTAATACACGACTTGTCCCTGTTTGAAGCTGTATATTTGCATTAGTAACGCCAAACTGATCAATACGATTTTCCAGAATTGTGTAGGACTGCTGCACAGCAGTGCTTGCCTCGTCTTTAAGGTAGGTTGCAACCTCGCTGTTGGGCGCATTATATTTCAGATGGTCCTGGTTGTCCTTGGTTGAAAAAATAGCTGCCAGCTTACCGTTGGGGTTTAGCTTTTCGTATTCGTTCACAAATAAGGTAATATAATCCGTTTGACTCGAAATAGCATCAACAGTGGCGGCATTCAGCGCCTGGTTAAATACTACGTCGGGATTATTGTTTGATAATTTTTTAACAAGTTCGCTCAACGAAATTTGCATAGTTACGCTCATCCCGCCTTCAAGGTCTAATCCCAGCGCAAGCTCTCTTTGCCTAACGTATTGGTAATCGTGCTTTAACAGCGGGTATACCGGCTGCGTAGCCATCGAATCCAGGTAAACTTTCTCTTTAGTTGTATCGCCCTTGGCGTAAACCCTGGCATCATTTTCAACTTTATGCCCCACCCATGTAAACGAAAGCTGGTATAAACATACTAAAGACAGCACTATGGCGAAAAATATAACAACCCCTTTACTTTGCATTGTGTTTAATGTATTTGTAATTAATTAGTTTATAAGCTTTTTAAATAAGACGGCAAATCTAATAAAATTTCCTAAGCATGAAATTTTATATTGTTAAAAAAGAGGCGAAAGGCGAAAGGTAAAAGCAGAAAGGTGAAGGCAAACACTAAAAGTATTAAATCTTAAATTCAGCAATCTGTTTTATTTGGTTTATAAAAGGTATATTTAACGGTACTATAAGCGGTTTTGGGTTTGGAAAAATATTTTCATACTGGACAAAGATATTTTGGTATTGCTCTCTTAGTATGTTGCAAAGGCAGGACAACCAAGCGTCAATTTTAAAGGATCATACCTCTATTTTGAAAAACCTGATTGAAGTAGTCAGGGAGTCAAATGAAAGTATGGTTAGTTTTTTTACTGAACAACGGGAATTTATTGCTGAACAACGGGAATTTAATGCTGACCAAAGAGAATTCAATAAACAGATTCTCACTGAAATAAAAGACATAAAACCTCGCTCTCCGCGTTAGTACGATTAGACAGCCGGTTAAAGGCAATTACGGAAAGATAAAACAGATTTGAAGAAAAACTGGCGAAGGTAGAAAACCTTTTAAAAGCATCTTAAAAACATGGTTTTTTAAACATGTTCCAGCGTAATAAAAGAATATGCTATTGGATTTTTAGCATCTGGCTGATAATCTTCACGGGAAACTTCTATCCATTCCACTTTACTAATTTCAGGGAAAAAGCTGTCCCCCTCGAATTCCTTATGTATAATGGTTAAATAAATCCGGTCTGTCAGGTTTAACGATTGTTTATAAATTTCGGCGCCACCCACAATAAATACTTCATCGTGTCCTGCACACAAGGCTAACGCAGATTCGATTGAACTTACCACTTCGCAGCCTTCAATGGTAATTGGTTGCCTGGTTATGATAATATTTCTGCGTTTAGGTAAAGGTTTACCAACAGAATCATAAGTTTTACGCCCCATAATAATGGTATGGCCGGTAGTTATTTCCTTAAAATGCTTAAGGTCATTTGGAATGTGCCAAAGCAATTTATTGTCTTTACCGATAACATGGTTTTCTGAGATAGCTACAACGATGGAAACTTTCATTAGTTCATTGGTTCATTGGGATTTGGCTGTTTTAGATTGAAGCCAAAGTTTTATTTCATCAAATCGTATTTTGCCTTTACTTGCCGATAAAACCATTTGATATTTTTCACTTTGACTTGCTTTGATAGTTATGCTATTTTTAAATAACAGGAACTTCATCAATACAAAAGCTGTTCGTTTATTTCCATCAACAAAAGGATGGTTAATAATAATATTCTCAAACAAAGCGGTTGCTTTATCAACAGGCGAAGTATATAAATCATTCGAATCAAAAGCCGCAAAAGGGCGGTTTAATGCGGCTTCTAATCCACCAATGTCCCTAATGCCCTTACTACCGCCAAATTTGTTAATTAAATTATTATGAATATACAATGCTGTTTTTGATATCTATCATTGAGCAAGTTTTTCGAGCAGCTCCCTATCTTCTGATAGGGTTTGTTTCATGAATTTGGCCAGTTGAACATTCTCCGACGGTTGTTTTTGTAATTCTTTCAAATATTGCAAAACATCAGTCAATACTTCTTCCGGCACTTTGTCAAGTACTTTTTGTATTTCAGTTTTTACTTGTACAGAAATCATTTACAAATTTAATGTTTTAATTTATCAAACAGCAACGACTGCCTTAATATGCGGCCAGGGGTCATAGTTCTCCAGCGTAAAATCTTCAAATTTAAATTGAAAAATGTCTTTTACTTCCGGATTAATTTTCATCGTGGGCAATGGCCGTGGTTCGCGGCTTAGCTGAAGTTTGGCTTGTTCCAGGTGATTATTGTATAAATGCGCATCGCCGAAAGTATGAACAAAGTCACCATAATCCAGATCACATACCTGAGCTACCATCATGGTTAACAACGCATAGGACGCAATGTTAAAAGGTACGCCAAGAAAAATGTCAGCGCTCCGCTGGTACAACTGACACGACAGCTTGCCTCTTAGCTCCCCCGCCGACTGGCGTGGGTTGGGGAGTGGGGGTTCTACATAAAATTGAAAAAGACTGTGACATGGAGGTAAGGCCATTTGGTTAACATCGGCGACGTTCCATGCAGAAACTATCATCCGGCGCGAATCCGGATTTGTTTTTATCTGTTTGATTACCTGGCTGATCTGGTCGATATGCCCGCCGTCGGGCTTTGGCCACGATCGCCATTGATAGCCATAAACCGGCCCCAGATTACCATCGGCGTCCGCCCATTCATCCCAAATACGTACGCCATTATCCTTTAGATATTTAATGTTGGTGTCCCCGCTTAAAAACCAGATCAGTTCATGTATGATGGATTTGAGGTGCAACTTTTTTGTAGTCACCATTGGGAAACCATCCTGAAGGTTAAAACGCATCTGGTAACCAAACACGCTGAGCGTACCGGTGCCGGTGCGGTCATGTTTTTGGGCGCCTGTTTCCATTACATGGGCCATCAGATCGAGGTACTGTTTCATTTGTTGGTTGATTAAGTTGATTGGTTGATTGGTTGATTAGGTTATTTAACATACGGGGAGTTAAAACCATTCACTAATCAACTTAATCCAGCTCAATCAACTAATTTAAAATGCAAATAAAAATAATCTATTTTTGGTATCCTACGATTGTTCAAAAATACATAGATGTTAATGATTTCAAATTATAGCGGCAGGGATTCTTTTCACTGCTCACTTAAGCAACTCAGTCAACTATTCAACTAATCTGCATGATCATATTCCCAAATGCTAAAATAAATATCGGCCTAAATATCGTCAGTCGCAGGCGGGACGGTTATCATAACCTGGAGACTATTTTTTATCCTGTAAACATCAAAGATGCATTAGAAGTAATTACTTCAGACGTTTTTAAATTCCAATTTTCCGGGTTGGAAATACCTGGCCGGGTTGAAGACAACCTTTGCGTTAAAGGTTATAATTTGCTAAAAAAAGATTTCGGCCTGCCACCGGTAAAAATACACCTCCACAAACATATCCCGATAGGTGCGGGACTTGGCGGCGGATCGGCAGATGCGGCATTTTTTATCCGTTTACTAAACCAGCATTTCGGCATTGGCCTTACTGATGATCAAATGATGGCCTACGCAAGGCAATTAGGCGCCGATTGCGCTTTTTTTATCCAAAACAAGCCTGTATTCGCTTTTGACAAGGGCGATGAGTTTGAACCCAT
>Ga0302185_10002810_pt1 | contig 11124 bp, 3 predicted proteins | sample II_Bog_E1_1_FD_200231 | JGI IMG/M metagenome (GOLD analysis project Ga0302185, IMG submission 200231) | Peat permafrost microbial communities from Stordalen Mire near Abisko, Sweden - II_Bog_E1_2 | ecosystem: Environmental > Terrestrial > Soil > Wetlands > Peat | place: Sweden: Abisko, Stordalen... | reverse complement strand
TATATGTTTGTCTTGTATTTTTTCAAACGAACTAATAATTTATTTATTATATAATTTTGAAGACAAAAACATTATATTTAAATATATGCGTTTATCAAAATAAATATAACATTGAACAAACTGCAAAATTGTCCACAACTCAAAATTTCCGGAATTGGATAATAATTAAATTTTATATTAGAGATGAATTAGATTCAAATTTTCATTTACATATTACATAAAGAAAAATTATTTTGAAAATTATCTCATGGAACCAATCAGCTATGAGTTTTCTTGTGTAACTTAAATTCCATGCTGTTGATTATCTCTCAGCACTGAGTATTTTTAGGACTTTAATATCCTTTGCATTTTAAGATAAGAGGATAATTATATCAAAATAGATTAGTTTTTTTCATAATCCGGATGAACTCTTCTTCATTGATTTCACCATCTCCATCACGGTCAGCTTCGTCAACCATCTCTTGCAGTTATTCATCAGTCATGGTCTCTCCAAGTTAGCGCGCTACCCTCTTTAGATTTTTCAGAGAAATCTTTCCAGTTGTATCGTCATCGAACAAACGAAAGGCTTTAAGAATTTCCTCTCTTGGATCTCTTTCAGCTATTTTTCCAGTCATTAACTCCATAAAATCCCCAAATTATATCACTCCCTTGCCCTCACGATCCACCTCAGCGATCATTTTTTTAACTTCCTCCTTCTTTGGTTCAAAACCCAACGCTCTCATGGCAACTTTGAGTTATTTGGCGTCGATATATCCTAAATAGCTAATGAGATACCTACTCCATCAGTGTCGAATAGATCGAAGGCTTCTTTAATTTCCTGCTTTTGTTCTTCTGTGAGTTCGTTCCTGGCTTTGCGCGTGGGTTTGAGTGGAGCTTTTTCTTTTTTAAAGGTGGACATTTCAAATCAAATAATAACTGATCGCCACATTTGTTATCATGCAATTCAAATCATAAACTTATGAGAGAAATAATCAACTCAAGGTAAATCGATTATTATTTTTAAAAACCGACCAGCTACAGCTTAATCTCTTCAAGCCTATTTATTTAACATTCCTTGTCTATAAATTGGATTGAAAGGAGTTGGATTTGGTGAATTTAATTTGTATTTTCTCACCATAAGGCATGAAAGAACAGTCAAAGACTATGCATAAATATATTAACTTTACAATGAATAAAATTGATGAATGGCAAATGTTGATGAAAATATAACAATAATTAATTCTCTATCAATTCCATCTTAATCTCATTGAAATCCAGATGTCAATCTCATGCTAAAACCCCACATCTCGCCCTCGGGTTGTTATCCATCCATTTATTTTTCGTCTATAAGTTGGTCCAATAAGTAATCATTTTTAATTTTTTAGAGGATATTCTCTGACTCTTCAACTATCTTCTAAGACGGTTGACTTTCAAATCTTAACTATCTTAAATTATTCAATAACACTTTTTTAAAGTCAGTTTCCTTTTACTTCGAGATGATGCCTCGGTTAACTTTTGTTTATAAACAAGCTTAGACCTATTTTATCAGGTGATGAGTGTCCAGCTATCTTATTCTATAGTAATCATTATAAAAAGAGTAGAGGATATCGATTTAGCTGTTGAGTCCTACTTTCTTTTTCGAATGATGAGTACGACACTGTTTGCTGTCTTTCTTCGCCAAAAATTTACTCATCTCCCGATAGAGTTTACTATGTTTTTTATTGTTCTACTTCAAAGACTGGTAGTGAAGAATGAGAAAGAAATGATATTCTAAATTTAATTTTTAACTCCAATGAAAGGACTGTTATCCTTTATACAACTCCATAAAAAGTAATTTAATTATACGAATCGTTTCATAGCACTTCGTTTTATTATTTCTTTTTCTAATCAATACTGATAATAAAAAAATATAAAGTTTGGGGAATCAATTGATAAATGAGGATGTTTCAGTCATTGGCAATTATTGGTTTTATTTTTAGACATTAAAATTAATAAAAATATAAAGTAAGAAGAAGATGGGCAACAATATTTAGATAGAAGGAAAAGAGACAAAACTGCAGAGTACTCACTCAATAGCATCTCCTCACATCATGCTCAGCAACTGCAAAGTCATTTTCGGAAATCATTAAAATTTTATTCAGGCCGAATGGCCATTTAGCGACAAACGATAGTACGATAACTGGGAGAAGAGTTATAAATAGTTTCTGGATAGCCTCTTTAAAGTCAACGAAGCACAACTCATAACTGATTAAATAGCTAATTACTTGCTTCTCCCTCACCACTACAGTTATTCCAATACAAACATATGCACTCCCACCGGAGTCACAGTCATTAGCTATAGTTTCTTTTAATAGCCCTTGATCAAAGACATTTAGTCCAGAAGCCATTCAAATCAACCCTATTCAGAACAGTAAATTTGGATTATGCTGCATGAACTAACATCCACAGCCAGTTATATGCATGAGCGCAGCAAATTTTTAGGAGATGTCAGATCGGAAAATATTTTTATGAATCCGTAGAATAAATCAATAAAGATAGCAACAGAAGTCTCCTGGATCGGAGAGAGAAGCTTGCAAAGCAAATATGAGTCGGGAGAAAACTTATATATAACCTCGTAAATGGCGTTATATCTAAACAAAAAAGGGAGTCTCCCCTTTACTGCTTCTTGCAGCAATGACGACTTTTCAATTGGAATGACAATAGCTGAGTGTATCTTGCTCTAAGACCTTTCCACAATCTACTAAACAAAAGATCAAGTCCGTCTTATAAATGAACAAAAACACCAATAGGTAATTTAGAATTTGCTGAGAATTAAATATTATCCGGCTAAACTGTTGCTCATAGTGGTTGGCATGATTCAGCTGCAAACCAGCAAACGATTCAGCTGCTAAGAGGTGAAAAATTGTTTGAAAACCTTTAAAAACTCCATTCTGATGTAAGATAGCTTTAGTTTGACCAAATAACACTACTCTCGCTTCTTTAATAAGAAATATTTGGCGCTGGATGACTTAGTGAGCGATTATAAGACGAAAAGCAACTAAAGGATGTTTAAAAATGGTGAGCTATCATTGTCTCATGTGTATACCATTAATGATTTTTCATCAGTGAGAATGGTCAAACGAACTCAGAACGAAACCTTCAATCTTGAAATATTCGATGCCTCCAATTGTACTGCCAAAGCCTATAAGAAATCGCAAGCAGAATCGATTATTAATAAGAGCTGGAGTAATAACAATCAGAAAAGCAGTGTTCAAAAGAATAAACTGGAATACAGCAACATTCTTGAAAAATTATCACCGAGCATATACACTAGCAGAGTCGGGTGTGACAAAGAGACATCAAAGCAGAAAGACCTCAAAGTAGGACAGTATAGTACTTTGGCTTCTAAATTTGTAGAGTCGCACGTAAAATAAATCGAAGAAGATACAATGAAGTCAAACATCAATACTGCATCTCCACTGCCCATCACTAACTTCAACGAAGTTAGTAGTATTCCCTGCTCCCCTGAATTAAAAATATTCTAGGAAAATGACTAAATTGTCCATAATTTCAGTTTCCATTCTCCTGAGTCGAGAATTGAACAAAAGTTTAAATATCAGATTCCATAGCATGATGAACCAAATAAGTTATCAAGAAATTCCTCTTCGGTAGAGTCCTTAGTGATGCCGAGTCTATATCATCTCAGTCAACCTCCATCCTCTTACGTTTCCTACCAATACAGCAAAACCTCTTTCACAAACCCTCAAAAATCTATTACTTAAATATCACCAATGAAAAGTTCGAATACAAATGATTTGAGATCAGGGGGAGCATATTTCGGAGGAAGTCTTCGTGAGAATGATTCGACAAGAGTAGGAATAAATCTCTAAGGATCAGTATGATCTAATTCAAAATATATATTATTAAATTCACCGAAAATATTTGTTTAAATTATCATTTCCATCAAATCATTTCAATTATTCCAACAATATCAAATGTTTAACTTTTGTAGATAGAAATAAATTTGTTTTACTTGTCATAGGCAAAACGTTTGAATATTGAGTTAAGATACTTTAATAAAAATACATTTGACAATAAATTTTGGAATTATCAATCTTTTATCTTCTAGAAAGCCATAATACAGTCTATGGTCGCTGTATTGGGAACTGCATCTTATTTCCCTTCTCGAATTTTTATTCCTTCCTTTCGACGCCTTATATTGAAATATTTCGGCCAAAACGTTGACAAGTCCAATTGAATTTCACTCCACTTGAAAACATGCATTCCAGGAAACATCTTTGATGATTCTCCCACCATTATATAGAGTTCACTGCCTTATTCGCTTAATTGATTTGTTTAAAATGTTTCTGATTCCGATTATTATTTGGGAATGAATTCATATCCAACAGGACAGAAGTAATGATCATGAGCATGGTATATAAAGCAAATATTATCTTTGTTCAGGCCCTCCAACAATCCTTTTTTGGCATGAAATTCATCTTTATGTAAACTTCTGTCCGAATTTATTTTATAAAAATAGTAAGACCGCCCACTTCCACCGTATATACGACAAAGAAGTCGGTACCACCTTAAAAGCGTATCATTTCCTGTAAAATATCCGAAATCAATAGAACTAATGTAATCCCGAAGATTTGAATCATTGAAATAAGATTAATTGCTTTTATTCGACTCGGCATTTATATTAGCTTCAGTTTTCTATGCATTTTCAGTCAGTTAGCTGACTTTTTTGTAATTTTTTCGTAAACTCTATCCGATGGATCCTTTTCCAATGAGATTAAGTTTAAGCATGGCCTGTTCGATACAAATTGGCTCTTTGGTGCCTAACCCTAGTCGAGAAAATTGATAATTCCAAATTGATACCAATGCTGAAATTCCGCAAGTCCTTTAATATTGTGGCCTCGATATAGTGAGCCAATGTTCCTTGAGATATCTCAAAGGAAGAGTTATTGACGAAGGCTGGATGATATTTGACACCTCCTATAAACTTTCCTGCTATTCTTTGACTTCTTATGGAGAAGCTTAAATTATGCCTTACTAATTCATTTAAATTTTATCATTGCGATTACTTTCATTTGATAAATATGTGATTTGACAATCCTGATAAGTTCTAATAAGTTCTCTAAAAAGTTAAAACTCACGTTCAATATCATTCACTGAAGGGAAGAAAGATAATTAACAGAAAATATAATCAGTTTACTTTTTTCTTCTTCTTTATTTTTTTTCCCTTGTTTCTATATTGCTGCCTCTATTGCTATCTTTGAAGTTTCTCTCTTCGACGTTTTTATTTTCCTCTATCATCTAAAAGAAACTAACTTTCTTCACTCTATCTAAACTGTTCACTCGAAAATGGTTATCGGTCAATCTCCCTTATATTTATTTGATTATCTGGCACACGATAAGTAAACACAGGATTTTATGGCTTTGGACGGTGATTTACAATCACTGCTGGGCTACTTAAATTTACAAATCCAAGTTCCTCAATCATTTCATCATAATCTAATATTTTCTTTGGTTTCTCCTTAATTTAAACATTATTTTGCTTAAAGTTATCTTCCTAATGAGAGAAAATCAGACGACTGTCTTATTCATGTTTGATAGCATACTCTAGTGATTATTTTTTCGTCATCTTTAATAAGTTTTTCTCTATTCTTGGTTTTTCATTCATAGATTAATTTTAAGATAAGCTAAGCTTAGTTTGTCTTGAATTATTTGTTTTTTCAGTTCTATCCTTCATCCTATCCCTTAACTCTTTCTCTTCTTATTTAGGTATTTCCTTTAAAAGTTACTTAGGTAAGGGATCCACCTTGTCAGATTTCTTTTTAATTAATGGCTATTGATCACTAACTTCTGCTAAATCTTTTAAGATCACTTTACTTTCGAAGAAAGCAAATAGTATTTATGGATACTTATTTTTAAGAATTGGATAACGCAGATAAATGGGCTCAGATCCCTTTTTGACTCTGACAAAAAAGATGGCCGGAATGCCGCTTTTTGCGATTTTTCTGTTAGAACCCTCAAGTGGAAAAATCTTTATGACTCCCACATATTGATTTTTTTGTTCCTCTTCTTTCATCGATGGAAAATATTATCAAAATGCGCTCCTTGATTAGATACTAAAAGATATTGACTAATTTATACATTTAGGCATAGAAAATCACCTGAAATAACTTCTGGAAAATAATTAATATTTTCTCTTTATCCATTTTGTTGTCCTAGATATATAAAAGTATTGAAAGATAGCTCAATATCTGATTTTGGCATGTTGAAGTCGAATTCAATATATTTCTATTGAATATAAATAATAAATAACTTTGGTAATATACTTCCTAAGACAGCCGTTCAAGACTTTAAGATGTTTATTAGAAGTAATACAATTATTATCGTATTTATTTTAAAAAATAATATAAATAAATGCAACAAAAATGGTTTTTCCTTGATAGTCAAACACGTAAAAGATAAATAAACGAATTCTTAATTGTCCTTATAGTGCGGTTTTATACAATTTTAATTTAAAATTTGAAATATTTCATTTATGCGGAAAAAATATTATTAGGCGGATACTAATTTGATGAACGAAAAAGATTACGAATCTTCCAAGATGGAAGTCAACTCATAAAACAATTAAGCTGAGACCATATTTCTTTAAAAAACAATACAAGAAAGTCAGCCTAAAATGGAAATACAGTAAAATTATTCACTCAAAGTTCTTACCAAAAATCACAAAAATTGTTGTAAAAAACCCCAAAAGAGAAAAGTCATCTAAAAATAAGTAAATTATGCTTCGTATGCTAATTTGATTAAAATTACAGTTTGGAAATCAAAAAGATTACAATAAAAGAGAAACAATCTGGAAAATCAATTTAAAATCAATGCTAAAAATGCTGAAGTTGCTTAGCTTTAAAAAAATCGACCAATGTGCCCACTGACTAAACTGAACTGTTTTTCTCAGAAGAAGAGCCTTGGAAATAGAGTCGGTAAGCAAAAGGATCAAATGAGTTACATTGTGTTCAACTCCATAGAGGACTATTTTTTATGATTTGTATTACTAGTTGGTCTTTATTTACTTTTTGCAATCATTTAATGGCATTAAAGATAAATATAATATAATCAAAAGATTGGTTGTTTATCAGTCAATATTGGCTGAAAAACTAGTCGATTTCGAAAATCAGAATGACTTCTAACTCGTTAATCGTGGGCTTGAGAAAAGAAAATATCCACATGTCATAAACTTTACTTGTAGTTGCAATTTCAAAAAATACAATGAATCAATTTGAGAATTTATCATGATGTACTTTGATACAATTGTGGATTTTATGTCCTACGAGCTATGATTGGAGCACAGGGAATATAAGACAGAATATAAAGAGATGATGTCTTTAACTTAGAAATGAGATCCGAGATAGCACGACCAATCATAACTATACATCATAATTTGCCCTTTAAACGGATTCAGTTCGAGCAGAACACGCTTTGGAGAATATCTTAAAAGCAGAACTAAGTTAAATTTCTCTTTAAAAAGAGTCGTTATAAAGTTCCTCCCTAAAATAATAAAAATCGATATTTCTGCAAATGTATTTATTAAAAGGAACATTTGAATTATGGAATTCTCTCCAACAATGATTATCATAAAGATGATTATAAAGATAAAATCTTTGAAATATTAATGCGAATTATTTTGACTAACCTCACTTGATATATATATACAATTTGAAGTCAATTGTAAATCATAGTTTCCATTGAATATCTTCAGCATCCCATTGCAACGATAAAATACGAAAAGGATCTGATTAATCTACAAAATAAAGTGGCCTTAACATTCATACTTCTCCTCTTTTGTCAGTTATCCTCAATAATACTTTGATAAAAAAACAATATGTATAAAGTAATTCACTATGAAGAAAAAAGAGATGAAATAGTATGCAAAGAGCAAATTGTTGACTATAGAAGAAAATGAACAAAACTAACTAAAATATTTAAAATGTTAATATTTCATACAAATTTATTAAATCAATGGAGGTGGTGGAAGAAAAAACAAGTTCATTTGAAGAACCATAGAATGGCAATGAAGTTAATAATATCTCAATCTGCCAACAAGAAAAAGAATAGGAAGAAAACAAAGAGAAAATTCCAGATAACACAGTTCCACATGAATAAAATTCCTAATTGAAAGAATCCTTCTAATATGGATATTCTCTTTTTAGAGACTAGCAATCAAACAATATAGGATAAGTAGTGTTGAATTTACATGACGAAGAAGAAATTTTAAAGGAATGCCAAAAAATTGACAGCATTAATACAACTTAATAAAATATAAACGCTCTAATTTAAGAAGAAAATTCATTGACTTTTTTGCTTTGGTCACTGAGTAGCAAAGGTCTATTGACCATTTAATTTATTGAATCCATTGAAAAAGTTTTTATAAAAAAGATGATCCAACTTCATCAATAAGGTCGACTGAAGGATATTGATGATAATATGAGAATGGTCTTATGCCTACTAACCGACTTACAATTCCTCAGATATCCGCAGATGTAGTTTTAACCTTCATTTCTAATCAAGGAGTAAGATCCGCACAAAGACAATCACGAAAACTAACTTAATCTCCAGAAGGTCAACGATAAATTACTCCCGAAATAATCATATAATGGCGATCTCAAGCGCAAAGAAATACAGTCTCAATAATTGACTATAAATTAGGGTCCTCATAAGCATTCAAATATTACTTCAAAAGCCCACACAAAATTTTTTTTCTTCTTGAATAAATCAATGGAAAGATTAAAAGTAAAGAAATTAATAATATAAGTTTGCATTAAAAATCAAGCATGGCCATTAAGATTCTGTTTAATAGATTTTTTTCGCAGATTAATAGCAATAAAATCTTTTTTTCCATCATTATTTCCGTCAATAGTAAATCAGTTTAAGATTATTATTGGTGAATTTAGCCTAAAAAAAACATAAAAATTACATTAAAATTATGCTAAATAGATATTAACCTCCAGATATTTAAAATGCCTTAAAATCTATTCTGAAAGTGATGACATTTTAGAGGCTGCACAATGTATTTATAGTATTTCCATAAAAAAATCTATAAAATAAAAAATAAGTAAATTGATGCATGATCAAATGGTTCTGAGTGCTAAGGCCTCAGCGTGGTAATAATAAATATATAGTAATTACGAAAGTACAAATGAAAAGAAACTATCAAAATCATTGTAGAGAAATTCCATGGAATAAAATACAATGAAACTAAAATATTCATCAAAAGAAAAATAAATAAATATTTCATAGAAAATATTCCAAAAAACTAAATTTCTTTGGAATCCAATTATAAGGCCTAAGTATTTCAATCTTTAAAATTTATCAGCAAATCATATACAATTTGATTAGGCCATCCATCCATAGTTGAACCTTGATAAATCTGAATGATAGGCTAAATTGCATATTAAAATTAGCAACCAATTAATACCTATTCAAATATAATCAAAGCTAATTATTCTAAAGTTTTAATTTACATATTTATGATTCTCATTAGAAAAATATAATAATAATAAAATAATATCTCATACCAATGGTAAAAATCTCCAAAGAGAATTTTAAAAAGGAGATTTAACTCCAATAGAGTAGTAAAACTTTTATTATATTGTAAAAGATTGAGGTTGATTAATTAATCATGTTTTTGCATACAAATTCATAGAAGCTAAAATTTAACTCTATTTTTATGCCTACAATTTCCGAGCTTTGCGTTTCATCTAAACTTGATAGTCCTAAAACAAGAGTATTTTAGTTCCAAAACTGCTTAGTCTTGATTTTTTATAAAGTTATTATGCAGCTGTTAAAATATCATCATTTTCAGTATAAACTTTCATGCAATTTTAATATCGAAGAGTTAGAGTTTTTTTTGCATATTTTTACACTTCATTCTTTGTTTCCGATAAATTGAATTCTTAAAGAACTCTCAAGAATTATTTTGAAATTTTATCAAAATAATGAGGAAAAAAGTTCTTTATTGCTATTAATTTGTTTAGAAAGGATGTAGCACTGTGGACTGAACTATGACCCGATGTCCATACTTTTATTGATTTACAAAATGGTTTCACTATATCTTCAACGTTTAATCTTTTCATCGAAATATTTAAAAACTCAGAACACAATTGATAGCCTTTATGACGGATAAATTATTTGCTCATTTTTCTTTAATTATTTATCGAGAATTGCTTAAAAATTATTTCTTTGCGCTTGAGATCGCCATTATATGATTATTTCGGGAGTAATTTATCGTTGACCTTCTGGAGATTAAGTTAGTTTTCGTGATTGTCTTTGTGCGGATCTTACTCCTTGATTAGAAATGAAGGTTAAAACTACATCTGCGGATATCTGAGGAAGTGTAAATCAGTGAGCTTGCTCAAAACCATTCTCATCTTATCGTCAAGTAGATTCTTTTGATCCATTTTAATAAATTCTTCAATAAAACCTTGTTAAAGATCTTGTATATCTTAATTATTTAAAAGACCTTTGCTGGCTATAACATATAAGATCGCCTATATTGAGTTTGCTGAGTTACTTTTTATTTTTAAGGAGCCATCAGACGTATTGTAGGCCCTCGTTACCTATTACTATTTCACTTCGAGTTTGACCTATATCTTTGTTTACAATTCCTCAACTTCATTTTATTTTAGTTACTTCTGCATCTATCAATTCAATAAATAATAAATAATGAAAAACCGAATATTTTTGTCAACTCTTCAATTTAGATTTAATTGTTTTGCTAACTTTATATTTAATTAGATTTATTAATATTTTTATTATAATCTTAATAATTAAACTCCACATATTTTATAATAATGGGAAAATTCATGCTTCAACGAGCAGCAAAGTACCTTCGCCCCCATCCCCGTCCCAGTCCTAGTCCCGGTCCTCGTCACCATGCCCACCAGATTAATTACACCGTTATATTGACAGTTCTGGTGGTAATTATCTTGATCATGATCATGATGCTTTGAACAAACAAATTATTCAAATATTTCAAACAATTTATGTATTCAGCCTTTCCCCAGCCCCAGTCGTTGATGCCCTGAAGAATCTCGTTATTTCCAGACCAAATGGTAAGTGCAGGATAGTTTCTCGCTCTCCTGATTTGCTGCTTGA
>Ga0302185_10002808_pt1 | contig 11129 bp, 9 predicted proteins | sample II_Bog_E1_1_FD_200231 | JGI IMG/M metagenome (GOLD analysis project Ga0302185, IMG submission 200231) | Peat permafrost microbial communities from Stordalen Mire near Abisko, Sweden - II_Bog_E1_2 | ecosystem: Environmental > Terrestrial > Soil > Wetlands > Peat | place: Sweden: Abisko, Stordalen... | reverse complement strand
GCAAGCTGACGCGCGCCAAGCTGGAGCAGTTGGTTGAAGATCTGCTTGATCGTTCGCTTGAGCCTTGCAAAAAGGCACTGGCAGACGCCGGCATTGGCGTGGACAAGATCGACGAAGTGGTCCTGGTGGGCGGACAGACGCGGATGCCCAAGATCCAGGAAATGGTGAAGAAGATGTTTGGCCGGGAGCCGCATCGCGGCGTGAACCCCGACGAAGTGGTTGCGGTAGGCGCAGCCATTCAGGCGGGAGTACTGGCCGGCGAAGTGAAGGATCTTCTGCTGCTTGACGTGACACCGCTGACCTTGTCGATTGAAACGCTGGGTGGCGTGGCTACTCCCATGATCCCGCGCAACACAACGATTCCGACCAAGAAGACGGAAACGTTCTCGACCGCGGCCGATAACCAGACTGAGGTTGAGGTGCATGTGCTTCAGGGCGAACGGCCGTTGGCGGCACAGAACCGCACACTCGGCAAATTCAAGCTGGCGGGCATTCCTCCTGCGATGCGCGGGATTCCGCAGATCGAGGTCACATTCGACATCGACGCGAACGGAATTCTCAACGTGAACGCGAAGGACAACGCCACCGGCAAGGACACGCGCATCACCATTACATCGAGCTCTGGTCTGAGCAAGGAAGAGATTGACCGGATGGCCAAGGACGCGGATTCGCATGCGGCCGAGGACAAGGAGAAGCGCGAGGAGATTGAGGCGCGCAATTCGCTTGATGGGCTGGTCTACAACATCGAAAAGATGTTGAAGGATGCCGGCGACAAGCTCCAGGGTCCGGAAAAGACGGAAGTGGAGTCGGTGCTGGCGGATGCGAAGAAGGTGCTTGAAGGAACGCCGAGTTCCATCGAGCTGAAAGCCGCGCACGAGAAGCTGACACAGGCAAGTCACAAGCTTGCGGAAGTGATGTATAAGGCCAACGCCGCGCAGGCCGGGGCGGAAGCGGGAGCACCACCGGCGGCGGATGCCGGTTCGACCACTAAGAAGGACGAAGGCGTCATCGACGCTGAATACGTGGACGTTGATGAGAAGAAGTAGGACTGGGTGTCCGGTAGAAAACTTCGGGGTGGGCGACGGTTTGTTGTCCACCCCGAGTCATTTCAAATGGGGTGAGCATTGCGAGGAAAGTGAGGGAGGATGAGTGTCCTGCAAAACGAGGTAGCGGCCGACAATAAGCGACGGAGGCTAGAAGAGACCTCCAAGTCTCCTGTCGGCGGTGTGATTGAAGACGCGGTTTCCCTCGCGCGTCCTGCGCTGGCGGCGGCTTCTGCGGTTGTAGTCGCCGGTGCCTCGTCAGGAAGTGGGCTCGCTATTGCAGGAAGCGTGGTCGCAGGACTTGGCATCGTGGACTGGTTCCGCAAACTTGGGACCGCTAAAGTCAACGAGAATCTTGAAGCGCTTGGTGAGGCCACAGAGGACGCCCTGAATCGAGTTGAGCGCGTCCTTTTGGAGCACGGCACGAGCATTGATGAGATTAAGAGCCGCTTGAATAGCCAGGACTTCAAGGACGACATGGCAAGTGCATCGCTTCAAGCTTTGCGCACGACTCAGTCCAACAGACTGAAAAGGTTGGCTCTGATTCTCGCCAACGGAGTGAGAGAAGACGATTTGGGGCCTGAGAGTCTTGACGACATGATGCGGGCCGCTGTCGAGCTGAAAGAAATCGATGTCAAAGTGCTGCAATTCATATCGTCTAGGCAGGAGAGCCTTTTGGCTGGTGCCGAGAAGGCGGTGGATGGCTGGCCCCATGCGTGGTTGGACAAAGTACAGAGGCTTTGGCAGGAGTCCCTGCGAGAGCGTGGAACCTTGTACGCCCCCGGAAAATTCAACGGAAGCGAGTGGCGAAGCTCATTATCGCGACTTCATTCATTTGGATTTATCATTCCTGTTCAGCCCAATATGACGACTAATTCTCTTGGAGAAGAACCCTTCGGCCTATTGCTGGACGGCCGGAAGTTCTTGGACCGTCTAAGCGAGATCACGGGTTAATTGGCTGGATTCATTTTGCACGCGACCAGAGTCACACCTATACTGAGCACACAGCGGCGGAGAGTGGAGGTTCATGTGAATTACTCGCAGATCATCACGATTGACCCCGGCAAGCGCAGCGGCAAACCCTGCATTCGCGGGCTGCGGATCACGGTATACGACGTGCTGGGGTACCTGGCTGCGGGAATGTCTCATGCTGAGATTCTTGCCGATTTTCCGGATCTCACCGAGGCAGATATTCGAGCTTGCTTGGCTTTTGCCGCCGACGGAGAACGCAGGTTTGAGATTGTCACTTCGTGAAACTTCTCTTCGATGAGAATCTTTCGCCGCGATTGGTGCAGGGGCTCGCAGACGTTTATCCCCAATCGGTTCACCTGCGGGACTGCAATCTTCGCGGAGCCTCGGACGTGAAGATTTGGCAGTACGCGCAGGAAAACGGATTTGCGATCCTATCGGAGGACTCTGACTTTGCGCAAAGGAGTGCTTTACTGGGCAGTCCACCCAAGGTGATTTGGCTGCGAATCGGCAACTGTACCACGACGCGAGCGGACTTCATTCTCCGCAATGCAGCACCACGGATTCGCGCATTTCTGTCCAGCGAGGAAGACTGCCTTGTCTTTGGTCATCCTCGACTGGCTGCAGGGAACTAATGCGATGTGTTCCGAGTTTGTTGATTATCACTAAGGAGAACCGGCTATGAGTATTCCGCGGAAACACGAGCAGCCGATGCCGCCGCTGCATCCGGGTGAGATGCTGCGCGAAGACTTTATGAAGCCGCTGGGTCTGTCGGCTAACGCATTGGCCATTGCGCTGCGCGTGCCGGTTACCCGGATATCGGAGATTGTTCGGGAACGGCGGGGCATTACAGCGGACACCGCGCTTCGGCTTGCCCGGTACTTCAACATGACGCCGGAATTCTGGATGCGTTTGCAAATGGACTTCGACCTGGAGTCGGCGGCTGACGCCGAGCAGTCGGCGATCCACGAGCAGATTCGCCCGTTGCCGGTAAACAGCCGGGAAAATTCGGAGTCGAGGGCCATGGCCTGAGACAAGCGCAAACATTAGCGGTCTCTTCATTCGAGCCTCAACCGATGAACGCGTGAATTGCAAGAGAGCAAAGAGAAGGCGAGTTTAACCACGAAACGAGTTAACAGAGACGATGCCCACAACACAGAACAAAGATTATTACGGATTGCTCGGCGTGAAGAAGACGGCGACGTCGGATGATATTCGGAAGGCGTTCAGGAAGCTTGCGCGCAAGTATCATCCGGATGTCAATCCCGGCGACAAGAAGGCGGAGGAAAAGTTCAAGGAGATCTCCGAAGCCAACGACGTGCTGAGCGACGAAAAGAAGCGCAAGGTGTATGACCAGGTCGGCTTCTACTCCGACCAGATTGATCCGGCGACTGCGGAGGCGTATGCGCGGCAACAGGGCGTTGGCGTCCGGCCCCCGGTGGATTTTGACGGCTTCGATTTTTCAGGATTTCAGGGCGGTTTTGGCGGACCCGGGCAGCCTGCGGGCGCTCCGGCGGGCGCAGGTTCGGCGTCATGGGGCAGCTTCAAAGACATTTTCTCCGGCATCTTTACCGGGGCGCAGCAGCCGCAGCGGCCGCGTGGCCCGCAGCCGGGAACTGACCTTGAGTACCAGGCCACGGTCGACTTCTGGACCGGAATTCGGGGCGGGCAAGCGCGTATCCAGGTCAATCGCCAGGAGACGTGCCCTACCTGCCATGGACAGGCACACACGGGCGGCCCTGTGCAGTGCTCCGAATGCAATGGCACGGGACAGGTAACGCAAATGGGCGGGCGCATGAAGTTCAACATTCCCTGCCCGCGGTGTAATGGCTCGGGGCGCATATCGAACGACTGCGCTACCTGCCAGGGCGAGGGCGTGGTGAACCGCACGGAGACGGTCGAATTCCGAATGAAGCCGGGCACGCGCGACGGTCAACGCATACGGCTGCAGGGCAAGGGCAATGCGGGATTGAATGGCGGTGCGCCGGGCGACCTGTTCGTGATTGTTCGTACGGGGACGCATCCGGTTTTCACGCGCGTGGGAGATGACATCCAATTAACGGTGCCGATCACCATTGCGGAGGCCACACTCGGGGCCAAGGTGGATGTGCCAACCATCGACGGACGTGCGCAGTTGAAGATTACACCGGGTACACAGAGCGGGCAGAAATTGCGCATGCGCGAACGGGGTGTGGAGAATGCGCAGCGTCCTGACCAGCGCGGCGATCAGATTGTTACGGTCGAAGTGGTTGTGCCCACCTTGCAGGATGAACGAAGCAAGGAAATCATGCGCGAGTTCGCAAAGTTGAACGGCCAGGATCCGCGGGTGGCGTTATTCGACAAAGGCAGCGAGTAGGGAACAGGGAATAGTAAACACGAAATACATATCGGTGCGGTAAGCTGATTCGAGAAAACAGATGGCGGCAAAACGTAAATCAAAAGGCGCGTACATGATCTCGGCGGTTGCCGAGATGTACGAGATTCATCCGCAGACGCTGCGCCTCTATGAGCGCGAGGGCCTGCTGAAGCCGTCGCGCACCGAGGGCAACACCCGGCTTTACACCGATGAAGATTTGGAGCGCCTTGAATTCATTCTCAACCTGGCGCGCGACCTCGGCGTGAACATCGCGGGCATCGCCATTGTGCTGCAGATGCGCGAGCGCATGGAAGAGATGAACCGCCAGATGCAGAGCTTTGTGGAGTACGTGCGGACGGAGATGCTCGCGCGTTTCCAGCAGAATGCTCCCGGGGCCTCTGGAGCCATCGTCCCGATTCGCAGACCTTCGGTGGTTGTGAAGTCGACGACCGCGCGCAAACCGTAGCATCTCCGGACCCTTGTCCGGTTATGCTTGTAACTGCATGCTCCACGCACTTCTTTTTCTGGCGATTGCCGGACTGGTGACCTCTACCGGCTTCGCCTGCATTGTTCTGGCAGCGGTCCCGCGTTATCTGCGTGAGCGCCGGGTTGCATTGGCACAGTTGCAGGCACGGCCGGGGTTTACACCGCCCGTGACTCTGCTGAAGCCAGTGCATGGAGCTGAGCCCGGACTCGAAGCCCATCTCGCAACATTCTTCGAACAGGATTATCCCGAGTACGAAATTCTATTCTGCGCGCGCTCTGACCAGGATGCAGGCCTTGAGGCAGCGCGTCGCGTTGCGGCCCGCTTTCCGCATATCCCTGCGAAGTTTCTCTCCACTGGCGGCGAGCCCGATTACATCAATGCGAAGGTTGCATCACTGGAGCGCATGGAGGCAGAGGCTGCTCATTCCATCCTGGTGATCAGCGACAGTGATGTGCGCGTCGGACCCGGCTATTTGCGGGCCGTGGTTCTGCCATTTGCCAGTGAGTTAGTGGGGGGGATGTGCTGCCTCTATCGCGGCATTGCTGCGGAGGGCGGTCTCTGGGCGCGGCTTGAGGCGGTCGGCATGAGCGTTGAAATGACCGCCGGCGTGCTGGCGGCGCGCGCCATGGAGGGCATGAAGTTTGTCCTGGGGCCGACCATGGCCTTCCGGCGCGATGTGATTCGACAGATGGGCGGCTTCAAGGTTACGGCCGAGTATTGCGCAGACGATTTTATCCTTGGCAATGAAACCTGGAAGCTGGGAAAAATCGTTGTGTTAAGCCACCATGTGGTGGACCATATCGTAATCAATTCCAGCATGATCTCTTCGCTCAAACATCAGGCGCGGTGGATGCGGTCAACGCGGTTCTCGCGGCCTGCGGGGCACTTCGGCACGGCGCTCACATTCAGCGTTCCGTTCGGCCTGCTTGGATGGGGGGCGGCTATGGCGTTAGGGCATCCTTGGTGGGGGCTTGCGCTGTTTGGCTGGAGCGTGGCGACGAGACTGGCTTTGGCGATTGCGGTCGGTAGCTTCGTGGTGCAGGATCGAAGCTGGTTTGGGCTGATTGTGCTTTATCCCTTGCGCGACCTGATGGGCTTCGGCTTCTGGGCCGCCAGCTATTGGTCAAGCAAAGTGCTGTGGCGCGGAAGGGTGTTTCAGCTTCTGCCTGGCGGCAAGATGCGCGCCGCAAAGTAACCCATGCGGTGGGGCATTTCCAGCCTGGGCCGCCTGACAGCCTCACGGAAGGTGAGAATGCGAAGACTCTTGTTCCTGTTCTTCTTGTTTGCGATTGGCACTTTCGCCGCCTCGGCCCAAACTTCCAGCACGACCACAGACGTCAGTAATGCAGACATACCTGAATCTCCATATGTCCTTCACGTCACCACGCGCGAAGTATTGGTCGACATCATCGCCGTCAACGCGCGCAATCAGCCCATCGCCAACCTGAAACCTGCCGACCTGCAGGTCATGGAGGAAGATGGCCCTTCCGCCGCTCGAGTCAACATCTCAAGCCTTCACGTCATCGATCCCACTGCCGCCAACCCCGGTCCTGTTCCCGACAGCGGCTTTCGCATCGCCGCCAATGAGAGCTGCCTGCAGCGCCACACAATCCACTACGAACTCGCCTATAACCCCGGTCCGCAAGGCCTAACCGTCGGCGATCATCATGTAATGATCCGCGCCACGCGCCGCGGCGTGCGCCTCTTTTATCGCCACAGCTATTACATTGGAGCCACCACCCCAGCCGACGCTGCTCCGCAAAAATCCCCATCCGCTATTGCACGCGAACTACAAGTCGACGCCTGCAGCCACCCCCTCGTCCCGCTTTCCATCTCTCTGCGCGCATATCGTATATCCACCGGCTCGCAGGACCAGGTTCGCTATAGCATCAGTATCGAGTCCGGTTCGCTCGACTTCATTTCCTATCCTGAAAACCGCCGTCAGCTCCAGCTCGATTACGGCGCCTGCAACTTCAACGCCGCCGGTCAGCCCATCGGCTACATGAATGCCTCAACAGACCAGGTTCTCACTCCCGTGGAGTTCGCGCGCGCCCAGGCACACGGTTTCGATCGCCTCTTTGATTTCGCTCCTCCCAAAGATCTGGCCATGACGCGCTTCGTTGTGCGCGATCGTGGAACCGGCAATCTCGGCCTGGTCGATGTGACATTCCCTCTGCCGGATTCGCCGCACGCCAACCCTGCGGTCATGCGGCAGCTCCGACACGAGATGCTGTTGAATGGGGAAGCTGTAGTGGAACAGGCGCAGACCGAGGCCATTGACGGAGCTGCCGGTGTCAAATCGCCTCCATTCCACTCTTACGGTGGTGCTCCACCCCAGGGCCCCATCGGCTCTTTCGGTTCTGTCGTGCCGCACCCTAACGCATTCTGCGGCGATGTGTACGAACTGCAAGCCGGCATTCTCAGGCTGCCCGATTTCCGTGCGCTCGATCCTATCGGTTCCATCTACACTGAGTCGTTCGCGGTGCCGAACCAGATTTTCGAAGGCACGAATGGTATCCCTGGTGTCACCGACCGCACCATCTGGTTTGGTGTCGATTACCACGCAAGTTTTTGGATTAGCAAAGCCGGAACATACAACTTCGAAATGACATCGGACGATGGAGCCATCCTGCAGATCGACGACAAGGTCGTCATCGATCTCGACACCCTTCACTCCGCACTGACCAAGCCGGGACGCATCAAGCTTGACGCCGGCCGTCACACTATTCATGTGCCCTATTACGAAGGCACGCCGTATGCGGTTGCGCTCAGCCTCTGGGTCCGCACTCCCGGCGATGAGGAATGGAAGCTTTTCGACCTGCGTGACTTCGCTGATCCGGAGGCGCATTCAATCCGCACCCAACCCTGATTTGGGTTGGTGGCTCAGGAATTACCATATTTGCATGGCAGTTCAGCTCGACAATCGACAATGCAAGAGAGGAGCGTCCCTTAAATGTTTGAACGGTACACAGAGAAGGCACGGCGCGTAATCTTCTTTGCACGATATGAAGCCAGCCAGTTCGGTTCGCCGTATATAGAGACCGAGCATTTGCTGCTGGGCTCGTTGCGCGAAGACAAGGCATTGACGAACCGTTTCCTCCGTTCTCACACTGTCGTGGAGTCGATCCGCAAGCAAATCGAGGCGAACACCGTGATTCGCGAAAAAACCTCAACCAGTGTGGATCTGCCGCTTTCTGACGAGTGCAAGCGGGTGTTGGCCTATGCAGCGGAGGAGGCGGAGCGGCTGGGACACAAGCACATCGGCACTGAGCATCTGCTGTTGGGCTTGATGCGCGAGGAGAATTGTTTCGCCGCAAATTTGCTGGCGGAACGCGGAATCGAGCTCGCCAAAGTGCGGGAGGAACTAGCCAGGGTGACGGTTAAACCCGCCGGAGAGAGCTTTGCAGAGACTGCGCCACCCAAAGCGCTGACCCGCGATCTCACGCAAGCGGCACTGGACGGGAAGCTTGACCCTCTCGTAGGCCGGGAACAGGAGTTAGAAGGGGTCATCGAAATTCTTGGACGACGGAACAAAAGGAACCTTGTTCTGGTGGGTGAACGCGGCGTGGGTAAGACTGCAATCGTAGAAGGCCTGGCAAGACGCATTGCGGATGGGGACGTTCCATCGTTCCTTGCGGAGACACGGATTGTGTCTTTCGAAATCAAACAGATCCCTGGCACGGCAAAGGGGGCGTTGCAACTTGGTCCGCATGTGATTCAAATTGCGCAGGTGTTGGCGGATGCTCCTCATGCCATTCTGTTCATCGAAGATCTGCTGGCATTTCTGTCACCGGTTTTCGATGCAGGATCGCAAAAGGGATTGGAGATCTTCAAGCTTCTGATGTTGGGGGAGGCAAGGCAATTCATCGGTGCCGCTACGCCCAGCGAATATAAGGAGCTAGTTCAAGCAGCGCCATGGGTGGCAGATTGTTTCAGGGCCGTTCATGTGGGGCCGTTGGATGAGGAGACGACTCTTCAAGTGCTGAAAGTTCGCAAGCACCTGTATGAAGAGTTTCACGGCGTAACTTATTCAGACGAGGCTCTTGATTGCGCAGCACACTGCGCTAATCGATTCCTTCCGGAGAGCCCGCTTCCAAGCAAGGCGCTTGAACTGCTTGACGCTGCTGGTGCGCGGATGCGTTTACGCCAAACCCCGATGCCCGAAGAAATTGTCGAGGTTCAGAAGCGCATCAACTTCATCGTTCACCGCATGGAAGATTCGATCGCTAACCACGAATCCATTAAGGCTCGGTTTTATGAGCACGAAAGGCAAAAGGAAACGGAGAACCTTGCGGCTCTGCGGGAGAAATACAAACTCAGTGATTCTCCCGCGTGCACAGTGACACGCGAAGATGTGGAAGAAGTGATTGCACGCTCGTCGGAGTACCCGTTTAAGCCGTAAGGAAAGAGCGCATTTAATCAGCCAAGCACATCGAGCTATTCGGAACTATCTGGCAGAATTTGGCACATCGCAGCGTTGGTTCTCTACTTCAGTGGCCGGTCCGTCCATAGTTCCTTGTCGGCCAGCGACTGCACGGGATATAAGCGCCCAGCAAGCAGGCTTTCGGCTTTTTGCTGATTGATGTCCTGGGCGAAAAGCCATTTGCGCTCGCCTGTTCCCCAGACTTTGGAAAGCTGATCGTCCGAAAGAAAAATGTTCGGTGCATCGGGATAGCAGGATCCCCACAGCAGTGGTGTGCCTTCGCCGTGTTTGCCGCAGCGCGGAAGAACAAGGAACGCCGGTTTGCCTGCAAAGAACTTGTGCGTGTAGAAGACAATCGATGATGCATCAGACTGCTCGCCATAAATGATGACCGAGTCTGAAGGAGAGCCATCGCGGATGATGGTGTCGGCTAGTTGCTTGGAGCCGAGCATGGGATCGAATCGTGCGAATGCGATGTGTGCGGCGATCAGGAATACAGCGGATGTGAGGGCCAGGCTGACTGTGGCCGCGATTTGTTTTCCCTTGAGGCGCAGTATCCAGCCCACGATGGGGCCAATGAGCAAGGCAACCGCAGCAAGCGCGGCGGGTAGGCGCAGCGCAGCAAACGAAGCGCCTGTCAGATCGAACAAGTGAGACATGGACAGCGTGTAATCGCCTACACCGCGGTGGGCCAGCACCGTGCCAATGTCTGCCACGTACGGCAGATTGCGCGAGTCCCACAGTCCCCATGCAAGAGCCGCCGCAACCAGCGCGCCCACGATAGCGAACACAGCTTGCCCGCCTGTGAGCCAGCGTGTGGAGAGCAGGGGATGTGGACTGTTAGCGCCTTCGTTCGGCGTTCCATCGAGCCCACGCTTCTCTTCAATGCCAGCCACAACGCCGGCGATCAATATGAACAACGGAGGCCACACCGGAAACGTGTAGTACTCCTGGTTGGTGGAGATGCAGAAAAACAGGAGGCTGAAGGCAGAGAAGATGCTCAATAGCCATACGGTGCGGACACGGAACTTGAGGCGGGTAACGTAGCTAGCCACGTCTTCGCGGGCTGCATGGTCGAGATAGAAATCGACTGTGGCGCCGGCGTCGTGGTGCAGATGCTGCAGCCAATGGTGACGCGTCTTCCAGGCCACGGCGATAAGCGCAGGGAGAAACAGGCTCCACGGAAATAGCCAGACCAGGTGTGCAAGCCAATACCACGCAAATGGCATCTTGTTGTAGTCGTGCGGATAACGCTGGCCAAAGAAGCGGAGCACATGTTCGTTGATGAAGTAGAAGTACCAGAAGCCGTGCACGTTGCCGAGCGTGGGATGGTTGCCAACGGGATGTCCCTGGTCAGGATTCGCGAGGCCGCAGAGAATATGCCACGGCGCGGCGATGGCAAAGAAGAGCAGAAATCCAGTAACAGGCTTCATCGCGCGCCAACGTCGCCACTGGCCGGTCAGCAGCAGGTATGGGATAGCCGCGCCACAGAAAAACACGGGCGCAATCAATCCCTTGGTCAGCGTAGCCAGCGCCACACAAGCCCACATGCAATAGAAGCGCCTGGGGCTGATTGATTCAAATCCAGTGAGCAGGCAGTACAGAGCAATCAGGAGAAATAGTGCGAGTTCCGCTTCTGGAATGATGAAGCGCGTGAACAGAAACGGCCCAATAGAAGTGAGGACGCCGAGTCCGGCATAGAGCCCGGCGCGCGGTCCCCACGCACGGCCAGCCCACACCCATGCAATCCAGGCCAGGCCAAACATCGCGAGCGAGTTGGGCAGGTGCGTGGCGAAGGCGTTCTGGCCAAAGATGCGGTACGATCCGGCGATGATCCAGTAGGGCAGCGGC
>Ga0302185_10002802_pt1 | contig 11154 bp, 10 predicted proteins | sample II_Bog_E1_1_FD_200231 | JGI IMG/M metagenome (GOLD analysis project Ga0302185, IMG submission 200231) | Peat permafrost microbial communities from Stordalen Mire near Abisko, Sweden - II_Bog_E1_2 | ecosystem: Environmental > Terrestrial > Soil > Wetlands > Peat | place: Sweden: Abisko... | reverse complement strand
AAAAAAGAAGGATCCTCTAGAAAGTCATCAGAAATAAGAATTTGTCTGTGAATAAAAATAACCGTTCAGGACTCTATTTCCTTGTGAAGAAACTGATTCAAATCTAATCTAAACTGAACGGCAGCAATATTGTGACAAAAGAAGTTTGTTAAACTCTGTCCGTGAATGCCCAAGTTTTAAAAAGCATCCATGAGTTATGATAGTGACAGACAATGTTTAATTTAATCTCTCTTCTTATTTAATTGCTCTCAAATATTTTCCTAATTTTGATTTATCATCCAGCATCATCTCTCATATAATGGCATTTTAATTATTCATATCCTTATAATTTACTATTTAGCTTTATTTTCTCTTAGTTTCGATAGTCATTTTTCTCTCAATTTTCAAATTTAAATGGAATTGATACAATATGATGATAAAAGATATTTCAAATATATAAAATTACTTTCGTAGTCTTAATTTTAATGTTTGCTCATAGAATATCAATTAAAGTTCGCTGTTCGCGACATTCCCCTTCATACCAAAACCCTTCGTAATTAGTACCTTCTCTATAAGAGTAAACTCCAGAGCCATGCTTTTTATTTCCTTTAAATTTTCCTTTAAAACTCGATCCATCAGCATAGTAAATTTAACCTTATCCATCCATTTTATTCTTATGAAACATTCCTCGATATTCAAATTCATCCTCTTGCTTTAAGATTCCAAATCCTTAAAAATTATGATCTTTGAAGAAGCCTTGATATATTTGTTTACCATCAGCGGACACTCTAATGCCTTTAATAATTTCGTCGTTGTGGAACTATCCTTAATAATGAACTCCTGTTACCATCTGAAAAGAACCTTTACCTTGAGCTTTTCCTTACAAAAAGTTTCCTTCATAAACATCACCGCTGGGCCATGTCATTTTCCCCCAACCGTGTCTAATTCCCTTAACTAAATCTCCTTCGTAAATCCATCCTGGTTTATATTAGACTTTTCCTTTTCCAATAAATTGCTTAACAAAATCAGGCACTTACATCTCAGCCTATTTATGATTTGATTTATTTAGAGCATTGACAATGGTAATGACTTAACGTTTCTGAATTGGTATTTCCCTTGAGATTTAGTTAATTTCTATATTTTCACAGATCCTACATAATTACTAGTTGCCCATACGTTAAATCCAAGTTTAAATTGATAAATTATAATATCGTTGTTTTTGTTTATAGACTTTGAATTGCCTTTTTTAACGATATTTATTAATAGTAAAGAAAACTCTTCACTTGTCTAATTTAAACAAAACTCCATGATTTTCATTTACCAACTTATTTATATCGTATAAATTTGCAAAGAAAAAACAAGCAATAGAATTGTAATTTTACTGAAACACAAAGCTAATAACTTCAATGCAGAATAAAATAAATATCTGTAGATCTAATCAGCCCAGAAATAAATTTAAAAATAAGGATAAAACTCAAAAGGTGAATAAATTGATTAATTTTGTTTTAGAACACGACAGATAAATCAGTCGCCTTTTACAACCAATATCACTTGGAAATTTTTATCGTATTCTCTTATGAATGAATTATATCATCTTCGATCGATGAATAACATGACAAATCGTTCAGCAATTCGAATCAGAAAACTCTGTAAATTCGCAACAGATAGAGATGAGCCTTTCTTTCATGAATTACATCAGGAGAGAGCCGAACCTCTAAATCAAGCGCATACTTCATTCATGAAAAAAATTAAATCTTAACTTAAAAAAAATCATGCGTTTTTAACTGAAACCTAAAGTTCAAGTTAGTGTGAAAGTGAAGATAAAGATTGGACAGTGAGCAAAAGAGTAAAAGCTCCTGGGGATGAATCATAATATGAAGTACTTCGAAAGAGGGTGAAACCAAACGAATAAAAAATGGCGACAGTGGATTAAACCGTTCGTGCTGCTTATGATTTCATCAGTAAAATGCGCAAAAATATCGGCTGAGAGGCAATGATTATATTTTGATGGTGTGTATTCCAAGAAGGGATTATTTATTACTGATTAGCTGTTTAAAAAATAAGTTTGAGGTGACAGAAGCTGACAGGATAAAGTTTCATTAAACAATAGTTAAAAATACATCGAAAATGTATTATTAGTAAAAACGTATAAAAATGACTGGAAGATGGATCTATTTATAATTTAAAAATAATATAAATTAAAAAATTTAAGATTCATTCTATATTTTATTCCCCTCTACAAGGTAAATAATTAAAGATAATTATTAACTAATTACTTTCAATTTTATATTTATTTTAATATATGATCCGAACACTCTGTTCCCAAAGAATTATTCTAATATCGCGAATACATTTTTCATCACCGCTCAAATTTATCACTCTTTCTAACAGTAATCTTTGGCAGAATCGGACTTTGTTTAAGTTCTCAGAATAAAAAAAATCTCGTTTGCCCAGGAATAAATAATAGCTATGGATGTAACAAGAACAAAAAAATCTCAAGGAAAGTCCACCTTAGGATGAACTAGCTGGTAAAATGCACGACAAGATTTCGAAGACTAGTGTGATTGGTTTTTCAGTACTCGCACTGGGGCTTATATTCCTGTACAGCTACTCTCATAACAAGGGCAAATCAAACTTGACTACCCTTTCCAATGACATATCTGGACTAGTGTAAACTAATGAGGAAGATTCTCTTATAGGAGGTGATTGGACTCTTATAAATTCAGAAGGCTAGCCCTTTTCAAGTCGAAATCTCCAAGGTTCATACTATCTTATATTTTTTGGATATACAAAATCTCCTGATATCAGTCCAAGCACTCTATTTTACCTGAGTTCAGTTTATAGGATTATTCGCAATCTTCCTGAAGGAGCTTATCTAAAGTTTAAAATTGTATTCGTATCATTGGATCCAGAACGAGATACGCCAAAAGTTGTTAAAAGGTATTTGTAGAATTTTGGTAAGCAAATAATTGGAGTGACTGCGAGTAGTCCAAATGATATCGAACTGTTGGAATGCTTAAGGCAATTTAGAATTAAATTCAATCGTTAACCAGTTAAAAAAGGTGAGCCTAAGGATCGTTATCGCATTGACCACACTAGCAGAGTATTCTTGATGGATTCCGATAACAAATATCTCGATTACTTGGATCCGAATCTAACTGAACAACAAACTGCCCTGGCAATTATGAGCAAAGTGGCTAAGAATTAGCACAAAAAAGCGAAATCTATATAAAAATTAACAGTATCATGATCACATGCTATTCTTCTGGTCAACTCTTCAATAATTTTCCTTTTATTTTACATTTTATTTTCTGTAATAATTTTTAAGCTATTAGTATGTATCTGATAAAAACAGTAGCTTATTAGCAATTAAAAATGAGAAATGGAATGAATATATTAAATCTTAGTAACAAAAGAATCTTAAAATTTAGTTGTATATAAAGAAATATAGAATAAAATAAATGAAAATAAAATATATTTTTGTCTTGAATTATTTAAATTTATTTGCAGAAACTATAGTCTTTTGCATTTTTATGCCAAAATATTCGAGCCCTTGTTTTAAATAAAATATACAAATTAGGACTGAATACTCTTTTGATATAAAGCACACATAATTTGAGTTTAGTAAGCCGAAGATTTATTCACATACCAAGCTAATTTTAGTTTTATGTTTTTAATTTATTTTGGTTGTATTATTTTATAGAATCCTATCAAAACAGAAAGAAAACATGATTAGTAAATTTGCCATCATCAACAAAAAAATTCATTCTCAATTATTTTAATAACAGTAGCCATCACCTTCCATTAAGCCTCATCTTCATCAAAAAAAGACTAGTTTATCTCCGGAATTTCTTCTTCGCAGTCTTATCAAAAAAGGATTTACTACCTCAATAAAAAGTTCAAAAAGTAGACTTAAAACAGAGGAAAATAATTTTAGAAGAAACTATGAACACAGATATTCAACTTCAAATCTAAAAGCAAATCTAAATAGAAAGCGAGGGCAAAGCAATTATCTTCGAAAACGGTCGTGCACCCCAGTGTAAAATAACGAACCCTAAATAAAAAGAGCAAATCAGCAATGCAATTAATTTGATATAATAATGAGTCGTTTATTGTTATAACATAAGGAGGAAGCCTAGAGAAAAAAACGCAAATTATAGAAGTATAGCATGAAAAAATTTAACTGTGTATGGAAGAAAGCACCAATGACAAAATACGCGTAAAATATCATAGAAAAAGTTGAAGATAATTGATCCATTCATTTTTTACTCTTATTGCATAATTTTATTGAATTTTAAATTGCTTTTTACCTTTGAAAATTGTATTTAATTGTTCATAAATATTTTGTCAACACCAAATGATTGAAACTTATTAAACTTTCAAGGTACTAAAGGATATATGGAGGCACTGCTACAAACATGTGATAAGAATATAGGATATAGTAGTAAATAGAATAGGGAAAATATTTAATTATATGCTTTTTATACTGGAAGAGTAAAAATGAACGGAGAAAAATGCTTACAGTTAAATAGAGGATGAATTGGAAATCACATGGCAGAGTGGAGACGATTACCTGTTATAAATAATAAAAATATATATCATTTGACAATTAATTAGGTTATCTTTTATCGTAGGCCAAATTCACTCATATTTCGAGACTACTTAATTTTGAGTATAGAGGAGTGAAACCATTTAGATTGTACCTTATTTGTGTCATTAATTTAATCCTAAAAGCTTTTTCTGAAAACATGTTTTTAAAGAAATGGTAATTTTGTAAAAAAGATATTTTGGTTATAGATATCTTGGATTATTAATTTTATCATGGCCGATAATTTTGATGTCAAGGACTCATTAATTACCAAAGAGGGAAATGAAAGCATTGGAAGACCCGTAAATGAGAAACCAAAAACCAAAATCAGCAAGAAAAAAATCATAATCATTAGTATTTCAATCGTAGTCGAATTAGCTTTGATTGCAACTGTTGTATTGCTCACACTGGCCAAAGCAGATCACGACATTCAACCGCATAAAGTTCGTATTGCCTTGCCTTCTGGGTTAACTCAAATCGAGTTAGGTCGAAGTCGAGTGCTGGAAGTATTGCTTTATAGCGGAAGAGATAACAGGACAGCTGATGATTTTATGAATGTTGTGAATCGAGATGTGAGATGGTTCACTAATCCCTAGGGTATAATTACTGTGGATCCATATGGTCGGGTCGAAACGTTGGCTTTAGGAAAAACAGTTGTAAAAGTGCAATCAGTGTCCAATTCAAATGCTTTTTATTAAAGCACAATTGAGGTAATTTCTTCTGATAAGACTATAAGATAAATTTTGCCCAAGAGGATAGTAAATTTTAAAGGGGTTCCTGCCGCACCCAATAAAGTATTGCAAAAGGTTATCACTAAATACACAAAGGATTAGGTTCAAAAGGTTATAGAAATTCCAGATTCGATTAAAAAAGTCAGTTAAGATCCAGTTCACGCAATCAAAACAACAATCATATGGCAAAATAATAGGATGACTAATTGGACAATCACACAATATGCTGATGGATCTAAAGGAAAATTTTATATCAAACGTGTGGATAGAACAGCTGATAACCCCAAAGATTCCTCCATGATGATGATAGGTGATCGCTATTTGCCAGGAGATGGCAGCAATGTTATATCCATTGAGGATAATGGCAAATTAGGATTGTGGCTGGTTAATGATAAGGGTTAGGTTAGTCACATTGAGATGAAGGAAATTAGCTATACTTCAAAAGCAAAAATATTGGTGGAAGAGACTCAATAAAAAGTTATGAGGCATGGACTTGCTTCTGACTCATTTTGGAATGGTACTAAATGGACTAAGGGTATAAGTGATAATGACGGACTTTGGACAAGCATGTATGCGGCTGGTGAATTTATGCGATATGCATCAGTCAAATAAGCTCATTTTTCAGATTAGGAAATTGCAGCAGCGAAGGCTAGTGCTCTCCATTCTTTGAAAGCAGTGCTGCTAATTTCAAACATTGCAGGAAGGGATAAGGTTGTGGATGCAAGAATAAGGCACCTTATCAATACCAGAGTAGGTTAAGGAGCCTTTTTATCCTCCCAATTCTTAAAAAAAGGAAAAAGCTACGCAATAGACAATTATGCTGGATCTTCAGTGGATGGCGATGGATTTTTTGGCAAAGATGCAGGTAAAATTGTGGATGAAAGCTATTATGGAGGCACCCAAAAGTATACTTTTGAAGCTTTTGAGCCAAACGATTGGAGCAAAGATGCCATTATCGACGAACCAGCAACCACCAAAAGAACTTTAAATGGCTTCATAGCTCGATCTTTTGTTATTCCAGATTTAGATGGTCCACCTCCCGGAGGCTTATTCTTTAAACACAATGAAAATGGGTCTCAAACCGTCCTTTCGTAAGCTCATCTTCTTTACGATTATAATGATACTGACCACCCTGTTTTAGATTTGGGAAATCTTCCCCTTCCTCAAGTACTTAAGGAATTTCTTAATATTAACGGGGTACAGTATAACAAATCAGACTTGATCTACAAAGGTGATACAAGCTCTGACTAAACCATAGGCCACCTTTTTCTCTATAAAATTGCTTATGATATCTTAAATGAATCTCTTGCAGATTAAAAGATTCTAAAGGAACTGATTCGAAGCACAATGTAAACTTTTTGTCATTGCCTCAGCAATAATGGTTATAATATGGTTGATGCCACAGGATAAGGAACAAAATGGGGTAAATTGGTTCGGGATTTCATGATTACGGACTCAACCATAGAGGATGCACCAATTAAAAGTATGATTCTGCTTATGAGCTATAAATTATGCTATTATGTCACAGGCAAAGATATTTGGCAGAGATAATATACTTTTCTTCTTTAAGACCCCTCATTTAGATATCTGGACTTGATTGCAGCTGTTTGGCGAAGATGGACTTGGCGTGCTTATAATGAGGATTACATTCCCGAGTCTAAGCTACTCCACTTGAACTCAACTTACAATTACAGTCAATAGTAAGTGACTCGGCATATAATGTACAATATTCATTATTCGGACGAGGAGTAAGCAATGCTAGGCTATTATTTGGCTTTTCAGTTGTAAGAAAATTAATAATATCTCGCCAAATACAGGGAAGGATTATAGGGATGGTGGCAGTCGATCTCGCGCAGTGAAAATTCATTATGGTATTATATTTATCAGCTTGCTTATCCATAAAAAAAAATTAAGGATCATTTTGGTAATGACATATTGGATATTTCATCTTGGCAGCTTAGTAGGCATCCTGTTTCAGCTAGAAAAAGCAAAGCCTTTATTGAAGGATCGAGAAATGATGTTCTACTTTAGGGTGTGAAACCGATAATCACTGTTGACCCAACTAAGCCAATCTCCAAGCGAAAACAGGAAACTGATGCTATATCTGCTAATAGACCACTCAACAAAGCAGTCTTCAAAAATTTTGATCCCTCAGTTTTTTATGAGATAAAAATTCTGCCTGCAGATGAGCGTTCAATCCATAAATTTAACGGAGCTACATTTTAGCAACCTGATGAAGGCAATTACAACTCAATGTAACCATCAACTTCCTATACACTTCCGTATTGGATGGGAGTCTACCACAAAATGTTAAAAATAGACTGATATGTTAATTAGTATTGACATTGATATGTATAAATACTATAAATACTATAAATACTATTTTGATCGGCAAAGAATCAAAACAACTAAAATATCTTTTGGACACTAGCATGTTCGGAAAGGTAGACAGGATTAATTTTTAGTGATGATACAATGAAATCACATCAGCAAGGAGGAACACCTTAGTGCTCATGAGACTAAACGAAAGTCTCTTTTGAACCATTGCATTACTATTCAACCACTCTTTCATGAATAGTTAAAAATGGAGATTGTTTATGAAATACAGTTTATTTTAGAGGTGGAAGAAGATGTAGTTGAAGTTGAAACAGTCAACGTGACTGATATGGTCCAAAAATATTTTATTTACAGTTGCTATAAAGATTCATTCGGAACAAAATTTGGCTAAATTGAACTATTTTAAAGCCTGTCTGGATTTTCCTGTGTCTTTTCTGTAAAATTAATGGTCATTTGATGTAGTAAAATATCTATTTGTATGGTATTCGTACACAAGTTTCTTCATATGTCATTGAATTGTACATTCAAATTATTGATCAATATTTTAAATAATATATTAAACATTTATCCAAGATTGCCTATAACTTTCAGTTCAGACAATTGATATAAAATAATAAATTATGATGATAATTTTAATCTGCAAATTGAATAAGTTATCATTGGGAAGATAATGCACTCATTTGTATAATTTATTATTTCTAACGAATTTATTATATTGATGAAGATAGATTAAGCTCAAATAGGAAGTCAAAATAAACTACATCACAAACCAACTAAAAGTTTTAATAATCGAAACTCTTCCAATCAGATGCAACCCTATAGTAAAGAGTTTATTAAAACAAAACTTAAAGCTTTCGAAAGATACAAACAGTTTTATCCAGCCCAAGACAAATAAAATTTGTATTAAATTTCTAAAACACCTTGCGTTGGCTTCTATGTAATGAAGGGATATCGTAATAAATTGACTACTTTAAAATAGACGAAAGAGCAAAATAGACATACCAAATCAAAATCATCTGACAAAATCATTCATAATATGATCAAAAAATATCTTGATCGGAAAGAACATGTCAATCTAAAATAAACCAACATATTGCCAAAGATAAAAGACTCTTTGACACTTTCAACTCCCGTTAATCGAACCTCACTTAATCTCAAATCCACTAAACACAATGCTCGATTTCGTACAGAGTATTAGGATCAAATTTTAAGACCAAGCGCAACTGCAAATCTTAAATCTTCTCATCTTATTTGAATATACTTTAATCAATAATATCTAGTTTAACTATCAATTTAATACTTTTTAAAAAATAAAAATATATTGTAAAAAGAATAAAAATGATGAGAATTATGTTCAATTTAATTTTTTGATAAAGAAATTCCTTTTTTAACCAATATTTATCAGAGAATATAACTCAAGTATTTTAAATCTAATTATTGATAATTCAAAATATTTTTAAATGGACTCACTCATAGCTATTAAAGGAAAAGATTTTGTGATAGTAGCCGCTGATACCGTTAACGCCTACTCAGTGTTGCGCATGAAGGTACTTACTCAACCACTTAGAACTACGATGACAAGATTTGGGACCTCGATGGTGAAAAGTTGTTGGCGATAGGAGGTGAACATTCAGACATCTTAGTCTTTGGAGACTATATTCAAAAGAACCTTGCTTTTTTGAAATACAAGAATGGATACAAGCTTTCTATTGACGATACTGCTCAGTTCATTCGTTCATAACTCGCTGAGGCAATCAGAAAAGGTCCATACAGCGTCAACTGCTTATTGGCTGGTTTTGAAGGTGATGAGCCCCGCCTCTACTGGCTCGATTATCTGGGATCAGTATTTGAGTGCAACAAAGCTGCTCATGGTTATGCTGATTACCTCGTATCCAGTGTGATGGACACCCTTTAAACTAAAGATATGACTGAGGAACAAGCATTAAAAGTCCTGCAAAGCTGTATGAATTCTATGAGGGAGAGATTTATAATGAGTCAGGCAGTATTCACGATCAAAATTGTTAGAAAAGATGGTATTAAGATTATCAGAGAAGCCCAAAAGCCACTTGGAGCTTTTTGATTGTAAGTTCATTATAGAAATAATTCGATGATAAGCCTATAAACATGAAATACTATTTAATCTTTGAAAAATAGAATTTAAATTAGAATAATTAATAAATAAGCTATCAAAAAGTTATTATAAGAAAATAGAAATCTGAAACTTTATTTTGGAAACAGGATTTATCTAAATATAGATACATCTACGCTTGGATTGAATTTATGCTTTATCGAGCAGGTTGTTTCGTAAAGTTTATTTTAATTAGTAATCAAAGTTTTATAAATACCATCTTAAAATATTAAAAGGAGTAGTATCTTCCATCTAATCTTTTTCATATTAAGTTATCTCTCTTAAATATTATCATTAAGCTCAATTTAAGAAGTAAAAACTATAATAAAAGCATGATCAGACAAAAATAATTATTAAATATTTGAGAAGATAGAGTGAGCGTAAGTAGATAAATAAATTAAATAAGGAAAAGGATTTTAATCAAAATAAATAAATCAAAATGATTTTTTGATTAAATCATTTGTTTAATGTAAAATTGGATTAGACTTTGTGTATTTCTTTTATACATTTTTGCCAGATCATAGAATACAGTTTGAGCAGTAATCATGTCATTCGAAGAAAGGCATGAGGACAGTAATAAATCATTTATCAATTGCTTCTTTAAAGAAAAAGAGCTTATATATCCCCTCTTTTCAACAATTGATAATCTCTTTCTTTGGGCATAAGGCGGTAGTCAAGATAGACAACTAGCTTGCTTTCTATCAATGCGAGGTCCTTTATAGGCACTCCTGTTATCAAAGAATATGCTTCCATTGTATTTTCCTGCTCCTCCAGACACTTCTCGGCCAATATGATACTGACAGTTATCAATCTAAATTACAACGGTCTCACCTGTAGAGAAATTTTTTTGAAATTCGTAAATTAGTATCCACGACCTTTTTGGCTAGTAGTAGGGCAGCCAAGACAACCTCTTAGGCCAGCTCAAGTACCTTCATTAAGTTCAAAGTAAATTTGATGGGGCAATGCTTAGATGCTCTCTGACTGAATTCCTGAAATTCATCTGACTTCCTGGCAGATGAATCAAGTAGGAATTCATAAAATTTGCTTAATAATTAATGAGAAAGCATTCTAAGAGGTTCTCAAGAATATTAATTATAAAGGAAGCTTATATCAGTTGACATAAATCAAGAAATTACTTTGAATTGAATCATTGCCAATAGATATATTGAAGTTTAACAGATAGTTTTACTGAATTGTTGGTATTTTGTCTGAAAATCAGAAGACTATCAATAGAATAAGAACCATCCGATTTAAACTTTGACGAATATTAAATCAATTCAGAGGATATTTCTTTTAGTTTCACATCTATAGAGTTTTTCAAAAGATCAGGCTTGATGTTTTAGAGATTCTATGATTAAGGGGGCTGCCTTGATTCAATTTTATTTTTTATA
>Ga0302185_10002797_pt1 | contig 11171 bp, 8 predicted proteins | sample II_Bog_E1_1_FD_200231 | JGI IMG/M metagenome (GOLD analysis project Ga0302185, IMG submission 200231) | Peat permafrost microbial communities from Stordalen Mire near Abisko, Sweden - II_Bog_E1_2 | ecosystem: Environmental > Terrestrial > Soil > Wetlands > Peat | place: Sweden: Abisko, Stordalen... | reverse complement strand
CCCCAAAACCCCAAAACCCCATAATCGACATATTTAAAGTTGTATTAATTTGACATAATTTAATTAATATAAGAAATAGTAAATCTCACATTGGTAAATCTCACATATTTTAGTAAATCTCACATTTCAAAAAACTCTCTTGGAATTCTTCGGCGCAACTCACCCAGACTTAACCATAATAGATATTACCCATTAAACTTGACCAAACAATAGCAGTATAATGGAACTACTTGTTGAGAAAGTCAATTTGACACAGATGCCTTTAAATCTGGAAATAATTCGAAAATACCCTGTTTTTTGGAAAATGTGAGATTTACCGTGATTTTTACCATTTTCTCTGAAAAACTTGGCCTCGAAAAAAAACTTTTTTGTCAATGATATAATTCGGGTAAATTTTTGCGGCAATGGTACATAATGAATTTCTAAAGCATTTAATCAAAGAAAAAGAAGGAATCGATAAAGAGAATTTTTGTTATAGAAGAAACAAAATTGGGTCCGAGGAAAAAAATGGTAAATCTCACAAAACTTCTGGCACAAAAAGGCTCAAGGGTTCCCATTTATCCAGAACAATAAAAAGTATACCAAAAGACGTCAAATGAATAGGGGAACAGCTTCCTTAAGGTAAATATTGGTTTGACGATTTATAGAAAAAGTTATCTGGAAAAAACAGCTAAAATGGCCCTTTTTTCATGGTAAATCTCACATTGTGAGATTTACTTTTGGTAAATCTCACATCCAAATAAATACGAGTTGGTTTCTTAACACATAAATTCAATTATAAGTAATTTACTTTTTATCATTTTTATGCTTAAAAAAGAATCAGCAATAGCTCAGTAATGCAATTAATTATCGCTGTAATAACCAAATAAAGTTGCAGGGACTATGAAGGCCTTCACTTCAAGCCCAAATTCACTCGGTGATTAAAAACAGAATTTTTGCTCTGAAGACATTAGTATTTTTGAGGGAAAAAGAAAGTGTCACTACAACGCCAAATACCTAAAAAAGAAAAGTGGAAATTATCTGCTCACTGCATTGGAACAAGCAAAAGAGTTTGTTAAAAATAACAAACTGGACAGTGCCGAGGTAAAGAAGTAAGTTATTTGGGGTTAACTCAAACCTGACGAGATTAGTAAGCTAAATCAGTTTTTGGCCAACGAAAAGAAGAAGCTCAAAATGGCAAAATCTGAAAATCAAATAACGTCGACAACTGTCGAATAAAAGCTTACAATATCTGAAGAACAACAAAATACTATCGGCAATGTTTAATTAAGTCGAAATGAAACAATTTCTAAAGAGCTGTGTGCTTCTTAAATTTTTGAAACCCAAGTCGCAGTAATGTTAAGGTTGAACCGCCAAAACCATTTAGCCATATTTGATTTTTTGAAAAGTCTTCAATAAGAACCCTTTGAAAAATTCTTTGAGGTCCTAATTGAGGTTATATAAGCTGTAGAAAATTGTACCTAGCAAGTGAGACTACTTATAGGGCTCTTTGGAATATACAATGGGTAGAAGTTGAATCCAGGGTCAGATTTGTGCTGTTTAACACTCAAATACTTGGCAAAAGAAGATGGGGTCACCTCTCAATAAGTAATAGGATTCTTAAAGTTTACCTTTGCCACAAACGGAGACCTTCACAATGCCGAACTGTCTGACTTGGTTGAGTTTGATAAGCGGCACAAGTAGTGCTTTGTTGGCTTCAAACAGTGGTTGACCATGACTTTTCACCTTCCTCACGACCTGACATTAGTAATTCCAAATTCATGCTATATACTTGGGCTGCCTTTCGCAAAAATGCTCCAAAACGAGAGTAACATTCTGACCGAACACATTCCCTCAGAGTTTCTTCCACTATTCATTTAAATACTGGCATTTTCATTTGAGAAAGACGAACAGTCCTTCTTGGACTTCTTGAATGTGGCAAAAAATGGTTTCCTCGATTTTATAGAAAAAATTAAAACAACATAGCTCCTTAACCTGTTTAATGGGTTACTAGATGAAGTGCGGTCACATAACAAGCTATGGTATTTAAATATCTGCAATTCTAGAAGATTAATCGAGGGAGCTTTGGTTTTGGTCAAAGAAAGCAAAGTCAGCATTTTCGATAATGTGGTTTGCTAAGACCTGCTTTCTGAAGTCACTAAAGTCTCCGAGTATTTATCTGTTCCTTCATTAATCAAGAGCGATGCCAGCCAAGCAAATGAGGGACAATTCAAATAAATTCTCCAATTGAACTAACAAATTAGGGTTGCTCGGAAGTTTTTGTAGGGCTTTGATACAAGCCAAAGCTTGACCGATAATATAATCAGTAATTTTTCTGCCCTCTAAATCAAGCCTCACTACATTCAAGAGTTAGCAATGAAGATAATTTCTCAAAAAAAGAGTGCCCATTGCTTTTTAAACATTGCTCCAGGGCTAGGAAAGACTAAACTCATTCTAGCTGCTGCCATCAACCTTTTCCAAACAACATAATTGCCTGTCTTTGTCCTCAATTCCAGCAAAACTCTTTTAGACAGAGACTTCGAAGAAGCAAATTTTCCTTTGGATAAACTTAAGATACCTTACGCTTCAGTCATATCAAACGAAAAAAGGATAACCTTCTCAACAACTGATAATTTTATTGAAAGGAAAGAAGATTTACCTGAAAAGTACCATACTTTGCTTGATGAATATCAAAATATTTTCTTCAAAGATGATAATTTCTTTGTCTTTGTTGAAATTTTGAAATAATGCGAATCTTTTACAGGCTTTTCAGGTTCCCCCCTCAGTTTTACGTAGAAGAAACTTCTTGGAAATTGTTTTGATAAGTAAACATTGGTACTTTAACTTACACCACATACTGATTTGGGGGATTAAGAGACTACCATATGCAAAACTCAGAAATAACATGTTAAAGAACTTTCAAAAATTGCCGACAAATTTCGAGGGGACGTTCCTTAAGTTTTTATTTTGGATCCCCAAACAGCTAAAGCTTTGATTAAAGGCAGAACAAAGCACCCATACATATCACTCTTTGAGAAAGATCCAAAAAATTTGAACAACATTTTGGCAGAACTGTTCAACAAACCAAATGATGATGGAGTTTATGGGACTTTTATCATAAACGAAGAAATGGGCACTGGCACCGACTTCAAAACTTCGGCTGATATTGAAAGTAAAGGAGGATTAGTGTTGGTTTTTGGTATTTAACCTACTAGTACAAGTACATTTGAACAGCTCAGCTGCAGAGTGGGCCGTATATTCAACAAAAGTCGAAGGTTATACATAATCAATGATGCTGCTTATGTTGGATCAAGCCAACACTACCTTGGATATAAGTTAAAAATTGTAAAACAGAAAGAAAATGAAGAAGCAAGGGCCTTGTTGAGCATACTTAATCTTGATCTAAACTCTGAAAATGATGAAGAAACTATAAGCGAGTCTTATGATGCAAATAAGGATTTTAAGATGCATGATGAAAATTTAAGCAGTGTTGGTGACAGTGATTCGTCTTTTGAAAGTTAAGAATGGGAAATTGAAGGTGCTCAAAGTTTCAAAAAGAGATAGAGAAGACAAAACAATGAAACACAATGTGTAAATCAGGTTAATAAAAGAGAACAAAAGGGAGCAGATAAACTGAATTTTAAGAAAAACAAGTTATTGCAAGAGAACAAAGAAATTGAAGAATGCAAATTTTGTGAAAAAACATTAGTTGACCCTCATATTTGCAAAGAAACAAAGGAGAGCTTCGGACAATTACAGTTTGAGATAAACCAAAAGAAAGAAATTGACACAGATGATCAATAAATGTTGTTATAAGTGAATGTTGGTCAGGGATTCGATCAAGTTATTCCGAAGCAATACGAAGTAATGGGCAGTCTAAGTTCAGAAATAGGTTTTTAAGAAAACTTCCTTGGAGAAAACAGCGATATTAATATATCTGAAGGTTTTATACAACCAACAAAAGACAACTAAACTGTTAGGAAATCCTCTCGAAATTAAAGATAACAGGTTGAAGTTGTGGAAAGCAATCCAAAAACTCGAAAAGATGAGGTTGATCAAGGTTATTATGGAGGTTATGGCAATATTATTGTGCACAAAAATATGTTGAATGATAAGATAAGGGTTGATACGTATGAAAATGCTATCAATTTTTCATGTGTTGAAGGAACAACGGTATTAGATTTAGGAAGTGGAAGTGGAATATTGAGTATTTTTGCTGCTAGAAGAGGAGCTAAAGTTATAGCGATTGATAATGCTGACACGATAAAGTTTTGGATTGAAGAATTTAAGAAATTGGTTGATCAAACTTAAATTAAGCATATTAAGAACACTATTGAAGCATTGAAAGTTGATGAAATAGCCAAAGTTGATGTCATTGTATCGGAATGGATGGGCTATTTCTTGTTTTTTGAAAATATGGTTGGGTCATACATATATTCAATCAAGACATTTCTGAAACCTGGAGGGACTATGATACCTTCACAAGCGGCCATGCACTTGAATGTCGCAGCTTATGATACGAAAGTGAACGGAGTTGCAAAGAAATATCTCCGAGGTGTTCGTAAATTTGTTAAGATTGCACAATGTGTGCCTGAAAACCTTGTTTAAGAAAAGTCAGTAATGATATATACTTTGAACTTTACTGCTGAAGACTTGCAAAATCCCTTGGATAGGGGCTTTTCTGCTGAGTTCAAGATTGTCGTAGGTAAAGAAGGTTTGTTTAATACATTTGTTGGGTCTTTTGAAGTTCAACTTTACGAAGGAGTCTTTCTTAACACGACACCTGCTTGTCCACAAACTCACTGGAAGCAATCTCTCTTCTTTATTGACAAACCCATTTAAGTGGTAAAGGGTGACACTATTGAAGGAACGATCTAGGTTAATGCTGGTGAAGAAAACTACAGAAATTTAATTGTCAAATTCACTTACAAAGTAGAAGGTAAATGCGACTCTCAAGGCGAAGAATGCTTTACATTTGAGTGAGAAAGAGAACAATTACTACATAATGAAACTTGCTGGAGTTAAACCAGCCTCTTTTAATAATTACTTAATTCAATTCAAACAACTTTCATCATATCTCATTATTCTATTTCTCTTACACAATATATTTATTGTCAATTGTAAAGGCTTCGTTCTTCAAATTGTTTTATTACATTAAACACAACTTTTTAGGATAAATTGTTGATCTTTTAATCAAAAGATAACATCGGTAAGTGGTTAAATAGTATATCTGAAGTCTGGTAACATTAATTTCATAAAACATAATCCTCCGTTACCATCAGTTTAAATGGCCTCGAACTGAAGAACACTTTACGTTTGAGTGATAATAGTTAAATGTTGAAATTTAACGGGCCAACCTTTTGATAATTGTCAGCTTAACATCACCAAACAATTCCATTCATTGACATTGTTAACTTTCGTTGGCCTTCACAATTTAATATTTCGGCCAGCCTCGCGTTCCATTGTTCTAATTATTAAATAATAAATTATAATAACAAAACTCTTGTTAATCAATATTTACTATTTTGCTGCTTGGTAGGAGCGACTTCAGAAACATCGATTAGTTAAATCACTTAACTTAATATCTCGCCTCTGACAATATTTCACACACAGCGTATTGTTCGCCATTTAAATGCTCTACATTACAATTTCTAGTTGTCCAGTCATTATCTATAAACACTTCAAATAACATAAATGAACAAAATTTACAAGATAAAGCCAAATATTATTGCGAAATGTAAACTTTGAATGAAAGATTTATTGATCAAAACCAAAATAATCCTATTTTAATATGTTCACACAATTGATCATATTTTTTAATTCAAAGCAAAATCCTTCGAAATGGTGGTAACTTTACGAAAAAGATCTTCTGAATTTACGAACTGCGGTAAATTCAAAAAATACTTTTGGACTTTGATGTGTTTTAAAATTTAAGCCATATGCTGGGAATTGCAATTGTGTTGTTAAAGTGCAAAAGAAATAAACCCAGCAAAAATTGGATTTAATGTGGAAGGGAATGCAAGAAATAGAGAAAAATTAGAAGGAAGTCGCGATTCGACGATAATATTTGACAGACTGGAGATTTGAATGATTGGAATATTGATTAGTTTGAGTGATCAATGCGTTCACATTTCAGTCCGTAATTCGTACTTGTCCGGAATTTGTATTATAAAATAAGTGCCGCCTCTAGGGAAAGAAAAAAGGGAAAGAAAAAAGTAGGTATTAACATTTTAAAGATAAATAGAGGTCCAGTTCGGCTTACAATACCAGTCTCTAACGGTTTTTTCCATGCATCCCGCGTTAAATGTATGCGGTCAACGCGTGTTTCCACTCAAAAGTAAACACAAAAATCATTTTCCGATACTTCGTTGATAAAAAAAGAGGTGCATAGATACCCAGATTTAATTTTCCTTCACTTTGAGATACCTTGACATAAACAAACATCACAAGTTGAGTTCATTAACGTATTATGTCTAATTATAATGCGAACCTAACTACAAACCAACCGTGGTAAGTTTCATAGGTGGGTAAATTTTCCTTTGTTGTGTTGATATGCTGATCTTCTTGTCTTTATTACTTGTCAACTGTTGATTTTCGTACCACTGGGGTACTTTTTGTCAATGGCCTCAAGTTGAATTCCCTGTTGCTATGTTTTGAAAAGAGCGAATAGTCTTTCAATGTCTGCGCAAATTATGGAACAACCTCTTTACGCCGCTATTCTTTGAGTTGCAGATGTTCAATATCAGAAAACGTCAAATGAGTGGGATGGAGCTGGTGCATGGTGTTGTTGAAATTATTCAAAACTCGACTTGTGTGTCACTTTTCAAATGTTAACCGCTTGTGACCGAACTTATTCTCGCTTGTCTCTACTTCCTTAAAGTTAAAGAATTAATGTTATCAGATAATATTAATAACCACGTTCAATTCATAAGTCATTTCTTCTTCTTGCCTTTCTGAGGTTTCTTCACATTCTTTCGTTGAATGTCTAAGATATTATCTTCTTGTCCAACAAGATTTCTGGATACAAATGAATTTGGGTCCAGCAGTTGAATATCTTTGGACAAATTATCTAATGGCTTGCTTTCGATAAGGATGATAGGTAAACTTTGCTAAGATCTTTCCTGGTCAAGGATACTTCCTTAAACCTTCATTTACTATTTTAGGTCTCTTTTTTTGCAATTAAACTAACCCTGCTGAAAGTCAACAATAACTTCTTTAGCATTCTAAGGCGGGGTGGCCCCGCTCTGTATAAGTTTATTGTTAACTCTTTGCTCAATATTTTTAAGTTATCTATAATGTGCCTTGATTTCTTCATATATACAACTAAGCATGCTCTAACATACTTCTTTTGAAGGTCCGTTGTAAAGAATTATAGTCAAGTCTCTCTTAGAAAATTCAGAAGACCTCATGAAAAATGGGATAAATGGCAGTAGCTTTTCTGAAGAACCTGCTGGGTAGATTTTTTCGCTCAAAAACTAAGGAAAAGACTCCTTAAATTCAATGATGAGAGAACTATATGCAAGTATCTTATTGAAATCTTCAACGTTTTCAAATTTAAGGAACTATTCCACCGGATTGAGGTTGTCAAGTCCTTTTTTTAAGATTGCGTAGACTTTGACCAGACTCTTTTATAGTTTCTGTATTTTCGAATAAACGAGTCTCTCATTTCTGCTTAGTAGAAAAACCATCCGCTTTCTTGAACATCCTAACAGTGATAAAGCTCTTAAGTGTCTACAAGCATCAGACATCCATTTTTTAGTGGTTTTTTTGCTACTTTGAGACTTTTTTTACTCTTCAGTCTCTTTGCTTGGACTGAGCCGACTTTCCACAGGTTAATTATTTTCGATAAGAACTTGAGTTGCAGACTCCTAAATCTGAGGGGTTACAGCTTTATCTTTCACTTCAATTACTTTTTTGTTTTTGCTGACAAGCCCCAAGTGATGGGTCAATTCGGGAAACTGAGTTATTTCTAAAAGGTTTGTTCGTTAGTTATTCCTGTTCTGCCCTTGCATAAAATTATCAAATCCTTATTTTTGTTTGTTTTCATCGGTCATCCTTTCGTTTGTGTGTTTTATTATATATTCAAACTCCTTTGGGATTTCGAAGATCTCAATAACGAAAGATTATGAAGCAATGTTTAGTTTTTCAGTTTAAGTTTTAGAATTTTAGTTGTTCATGGGTCGAAGGGAAATATCTTAAATTATTGAATCTTAAATTAATGAATCTTAAATTAGTGAATCTTAAATTAGTGAATCTTAAATTATTGAATCTTATATTTAATTAAGGTATTTAATATTTTTCAGTGGTCCAAAAATGAACTTTGGGGATACTTTTCCGATACCAAAACAGGGACTTTTTTGCCCTCAAATTTGATTTTACGTCGATTGAGACTCTCAGAAGTAGTGAAAAGGTATCATTTTTGTCCGAAAGGTATCGATCAGGTACGAAAAGGAGTACTTTTTTGGTATCGTTGGTGTTTTAAAGCAAATTAACACGTATATAAATTTAAATTTTCACATAAACGGGTAAACCCAGTATTAATAGGTTATAAAATGTTAAATTTGGGATTGATTTATTAATTTTATATTGGTCAAATTATTAATGGAAAACAACGTTGAAGAATCGCAACTTATACTCGCGAAAGAATCGCATCTTGTACCAGCGAAAGAGTTTACTGCACTGAGTTTGCACTAAACTTAAAGTGAGGTGCAATAAACCAGATAAAATATGGAGAAAGTGATAGGAGTATTTGCAGAAACCCAGAATATCCCTAACCTTATAAACGAAGCACTTGAGAGCTTGCCCTCTGATAATTTCATAGAACCTAACACCCCCAGCAAGCAGACTAGAAAATTTAACAATCAATGGAGGAAGAAGAAAAAGTGGATAGAAAAGAGCACTTAAAACTATATTAAGCATAGGCATAAGATGAGGATTTGCATATATGGGAGGCATCCCCAGATGAAGAACAGATAATCACTGGCTCTGTAAATCTCTAATTTAATGGTATGATAGTTAGCACAATATAAGCTGGTCATAAAGAAGATACACACTTTGCTGGGGTGATTGCTATTAATCAAAATTTGATAATGTTCTACAAATATAAAACTATCACTTTATATAACAGGAATTTTGAAGTGTTAAAATAGCAAGATCTTAAATAAGAAATAAGATGCGCACTCGCTTTTGATGACAATATTTACATTGGACAAACAACTTAAGTATTAATTATGGATGGAGTCACTTTAAAAGAAATAAAGACTATTGATATTTAACAAACTTTAACAAGCATGACTAAAATAAATGACTGTGTTGGTATTGCCTCAAATGATGGATATTTCAATATAATATCCCTTTCAACATAAACAGTGGTCTTTCAAAGTCAGATACTGTCATATTCTATAGTTGAAATCAAGGAAACTAATAGAGAAAATAAAGAGTATGCCTTTGCTACCGATGGCGGATTATTTTTTGGAATATTCAATCCTGTTAATCAAAGTATGACAATAGTAGAAGACGACAAATATTTCTCTGATGAGTAGGTTTTAGCAATTGATGTTATAAACGAAAAATATATGGTTGCCTATGTTATTTCAAGCTTCTATTTGATCGAAAGGGGGAAAAAGTAACCTATAAGCACTCTATTTTATCCTACACCATGTCTAAGTATATAGCGATTTGAAAGACTACAAAACGATAGTTCGATTAACTTTATAATAAAAGACCTAACAAGTATTAGCGTCTTAGAAATTAACAATCAAAATGATATGACTTCAACAAAACTGTTTGATTGCTTATATGATGACTTTAGTTATAACTCTCTGCTATTGTAGTCATTTCAAGGAGATAAGATTAGAGGACTTACTTGTGATTATAGTCAAGCTGAGGAAAGTGGAAATATTATTGAATTTATTGTTAAACTTCAATGATTTATCCTTAATAATTATATATTCGTGAGATGATTTGGTCAACAAGCGATCATCATTATGTCTAGGGTTTATCTCTGATAACATTAATTTCATAACTTTAACTTTTATTCTTGAGATTATTTCTGACAGAGGGGTTTTTATATATACATATACCTATATTTTACCACACCACACCACACCACACCACACCACGCCATATAATTCCGAAGTTTTGGGGTTTAGTGTACTTACGCCTCATCATATCACTCTATCACTCTATTTTTATTAGCGGATAGCGCATTAATTGGTCCTGAGGTATCATTATTCAGACTTTTCTTCAGTAGAGTATGTTAGCAAAGTTAGAATGTGAGTTGGTCTTTCTTGGTGTTGAGAATCTTACAAGGTAACTTTGGAAACATTTTCATGAAGTCTCTGAACTTGCTTAGTCATATATTTTAACGTAGATTACGAATATGTAGTCTTTAGGTCTTGGATAAATATGGATCCCCAAAAGGGTTTTCCGCGACTTTCTATCCACCATCAAGTTTTGGGTTTTGATGCAAAGTTTTAATAATTAATTTAAAACTTTAATCTTAAACTTAACAGGTGTTAACTAGCAATGGTTTAATGTCACTTTTTTATTAATACTTGTCAATTACTTGTGTTTTCTAGCATGGTCAGCTTTCTTCTTTGCAGAGTCAAAGGTCTATCCACAAATTTGACACTGATGCACCTTGTTTTTTGGTCTTCCAAGAAGCTTCTTGGGGAATTTCTCCGAGTAATGGGAAGCTCCTTCTTACAGTCTTTAAAGTTAAAGTTAAAGTTATGAAATTAATGTTATCAGGGATAAACCCTAGACATAATGATGATCACTTGTTAATCAAATCAAATTCACAGTCTTTAAGTAATTAATACTATGCGCATCTCTTCTCATGTGTCTTTAAGCTTCTTTTGTAAGAATAATTTCAGTTACAAGCGTAACATTTGAATTTCAAGCTGTCACAATCTGTTATAGCCTTCCGTAAATGTTTGGGCACATCGACACATGGAGAATCTTATATGGTGCTCTTAGAAATGCTTGAATACAATTTCCTTAAAAGTGTATTCTTACATTTCAATGTAGATCATAAATATATAGTTTTTGGTTCGATACCATTATTATTTCTGTTTGGGTTTTGCGGCGACTTTCTACGCACTGCTTTTTCTTTCCTTTTTCCCATTAATTTATGATTAAACTTGTATAAATTTATCAACTTGGTGTTTTGGGGTTTTGGGGTTTTGGGG
>Ga0302185_10002795_pt1 | contig 11179 bp, 9 predicted proteins | sample II_Bog_E1_1_FD_200231 | JGI IMG/M metagenome (GOLD analysis project Ga0302185, IMG submission 200231) | Peat permafrost microbial communities from Stordalen Mire near Abisko, Sweden - II_Bog_E1_2 | ecosystem: Environmental > Terrestrial > Soil > Wetlands > Peat | place: Sweden: Abisko, Stordalen... | reverse complement strand
GATGTTTTGCTGGGCAGAATTGTATAGTACATGCACTACTACCGGTATAATGTAGGGGGGGTGTTGAGAAGTCGGGGTCAATCCATCTAAAGAATAGCCTTTGCCTTTTTGATAATTTTGAGTGAAGGTTTCAATCGCAGCGACCCCGGAGGCAAGGCTTGGGTTGTTTTGCAAATACTCCTGCCTGTGTTCAGTAGTGCGACAGATGTTCTGTGCCAATAAAATATATTGCCCAAACAGCAATACTTGTAAAAGTAAAAAACGTTTCATCTGAACTTCTTTTTGTGGCAGTTCCTTCAGAGGGCATTACAGAAGTTATCACGGGATTGAATTTTATTCATCAACGAGCGGCGTATCGTAAACCCGTCAGGCCAAATACAGGACATGACGAACCAATACACATCAACTCCATGAAATTCATCAATAAAAAATAGGAGATTGGCAAGGCTTTATTCAGGGGACATGGTTGACTTCAGGAAGGAATATCACCAATGAGAAATATAGATTAACGTATGGGCAGAGGTGGTATTCAGATAATAAGCTTCCGTAAAGTACAACATTTTTGGTAAACCCTGAAAATGATTAAAGAAAAATTTATGATAAGATTGAAACTATTTCACCGAACTGAACCTTATTTTTGTTGCTTATCAATCAATAATGAATAAGACGTTACTCACTGTTTTTGTTATCGCGGTTTTATCTGCATGCAACAATCATAATGAAGATACATCTGCCACTAAAGATATCTCTGCTGAGAAAGACCCTACGCCTCCGACCATTAATTATAGTGTGGTAAACTCTTTCGCTCATGATACATCATCATTTACGGAAGGGCTTCTGGTGCACGATGGGCAATTATATGAAAGCACCGGATATGACTCCGGTATGCCTGAAAACCGTGGCTCACGCTTCGGGATTGTGGATTTGAAAACAGGGAAAATCCAGACAAAAGCTGAAATAGATAAAAAAAAATATTTTGGAGAAGGAATTGTCTTTTTGGGGAATAAGGTTTATCAGCTTACCTGGAAAACTAAAATTGGGTTTATATATGATGCAAAGACATTTAAAAAAATAGGTGACTTCACTTTTCCAAGTGAAGAGGGATGGGGAATGACAACAGACGGCACTCATTTAATAATGAGCGATGGCACAAGTAATATCAGTTATCTGGACCCGAATAATTTTAAGCTGGTAAAAGTGCTTGGCGTTACCGATAATAACGGGCCTGTTGCAGCAATCAACGAATTGGAATTAATCAACGGATTTATCTACGCAAATAAATACCAGACAAATTATGTCTTAAAAATAGATACCACAAGCGGTAAAGTAGTCGGCAGGCTTGATTTCACCACACTTGACAGCGAAGCAAAAAACAAGTACCCCGATGCTGCAGAAATGAACGGCATCGCCTATGATTCGGTATCAAAGAAAGTGTATGTAACCGGCAAGCTCTGGCCAAATATCTATGAAGTGAAATTCAGCTATTGATTATCATTTCCCGATGATATAGATCAATGAGCTGCAATGTTCTTTATCCACAAATGCTTTCAGGTCTGAAATGAGTGCAATAAAAAATCCCCGAACCAGGTTCTTTTTTTTCTTTTTATATTTTTCGCTCAGCAGGCTGATATAAAAAGCATCATACCACATTGCACGCGTTGCCAGCATCTGAAGCCCGTGGATTTTCAGCAATTGAAAAATTGCTTCCGGTGAAAAATGATACAAGTGGCGGGGAACATCGTACGCTGCCCAGAAATCTTTATAATAGCCTGCATCATAGCTCGTGTAATTCGGCACAGCAATAAATATCTTTCCTCCGGGCTTCAGTATTTTTTTTAGCTGTGCCATATAAATATGCAGGTCATGCACATGCTCCAGCACATGCCACATGGTGATCACATCAAATGAATCCGGAGGGAAATCAAAAAAAGTATCAGGAGTTAACAAATCTACATTGTTGACAGCCAAAGCATTCTTACGGGCGGACTCATCAGGCTCCAATCCGGTTACCTGCCAGCCATTCAATTGCATGTGGCTGACAAATGCTCCTGTGCCGGCACCAATATCCAGCAAGCTGCCATTGTCTGTTTGTGTCACGGATGCTATCAACCGGCGCTTATCCGACAACGTTATCTTGCGGACTGCATGGTACAAGCTATTGATAAGTCCTTTGTTAGTACCGCTGTGGGAAATGTAATTGTCGGATTGATAATACTGTGAGATGGAATTGCTGTCGGGAACGTACTGCGTAAACCGCAGTGTGCAATCGGCACATTCCCATATTTCAAACTCTTTTTCTGACACCAGATTATCTTTTGCAATTATGGCTTTATTCAAAGCAGCCGAGCCGCAAACAGGGCACGAAGAATATATGACGAAATGTGATTCCATTTTATAAAGCTGCAAAGAAAAGAAAGAAAATTGGGTTAAGGAAAGGCAAGATGATTATTTCCCGATTTGAAGGGTTTGCTGATTCCCCGTTGATTCCTGTTTCCATCCATGGGAGGAAAAATGGAACAGCAATGTGACCACAGCTAAAGCAGCCACTACCAAGGCATAAACCCACCAGTTATTTTTCTCAGAAACAACTTCTTCGGGATAAGAAATCTCGGTTGCTGCAATAATATTCTCATCTGCCTGAACCGGGAGGCCTGATGGCGTATTGTTGTGGTTCAAATATTCCGCAGGCACTGGGGCGAGGAACGCAGGAGTTCCTGCTGTGGATTCAAAAACGATATTGCCTTCATCATCTTTTTTTAAAATGCCCACGCCTTCCCACTCCGCTTTTTCTTCGTGGCGGATTTTATTGCGCAGTTCGTAGGAAAATTCATTATACCATTTTATGGCTTCATAATCCGGTATGTTTTTCTCTGCTGCGAGATGGAGAAAGAAATCTTTGTCCGGCGCATCAAAATATTTATCAAAGCGAAAGTGATAGGATGGGGGCAAGATGTTTTTTCCTGTTGCATCGCCTTGCGCAGGAGTCACTTCAAGATAAATGGTGCCAAGCCCCGGCACACTGATGCTTTTATGCTGGAATAAATAATTGTTTAATACATTGAACATAGCCACACATTTTTCAGTTACGAAAGAAAGAAATTTTGAGTAGAATTAAAAGCTAATGCATTCTTTTTTTATTTGTTACTTCCTGATAGGGGGCTTTACTTTTTTTCAAAGGTATTTTAACCAGGCTCTTTTACGTTTGAAGCGGACAGCATTTATTAAGAAAGTCGAATAGGATTAATTGGCCAGGGTTAAAAAATTCTTTTGTATCGGGAGTTCTGATAATTATTTATCAGAAAACGAAAATACAATTCCGCCCAGAATATTGAACCCATAAGACTGGTACTGGTTCCAGCGCTGATATTTGTCATTGAAAATATTATTCATCTGCAGCCATAAATTCAATTGTTTTGTCAGGCGGAATTCCACGCCTGCATTGAGATCGAATGCGGGATTGCTTTTCCCGGGCTGCCCGTTCGATGCAAGATATTGCGCACCATCCCATGCCCACAGATCGCTTTTGAACCAAAGGTCTTTTAATATTTGCCATCTTAGATTAGATGTGAACTCAAGCGGCAATAATCCCCACGCTCGAAGTTCCTTTTGCAATGAATACTGGTTGATATTAAGCCCGGCTGAAATACTAAACTGCTCGCCGGTCGTATATGCAATTTCACCATGCAACTGCAATGCCTTCAGCGAAGGCTCATATCTTATCAGAAAATCTTTTCCATAGTTAGCGTAATCATTTACGAACAAAGGCATGTTCCAATACTGGTTGAAGCCAACTTTTGCCGAGTAGGTAACATGATCTGTGATAGATCCTTTGAATCCGGCAAAGCGCTCCTGCACTCTTGTGTTCAGCAAACTATCCGGCTGCGCAAGCCATGGATTGATGGAGGCATAGCGCTGGTAAGAGCCTTTGTCATAATAGCTGATCCATCCCAACATAAAAGTAAAACGCTTATCATCAAATGGATTGATATCTGCAGTGAAATTTGGCAACAAATGAAATACTTGATTGTCCCAGGATGGCGTAAGCTCCGCATGCACGTTCACGTTAGGCGTTTTGAAAATCAAAGCAGGCGAGACATAAAAAATATTATTATTGATGGATGGAGAACTTAATCTGTAATTAGTAAGATTTGCAGTAAAGCCAAGATCGAATGCAAATGTTTTCCCAATTTGCTTTTGCAATGGCAGATTCAAAACGGTGTTTGCTTCGGAAGCCTGTGGCGAATGGTTATCGCTGAAAACAGAAACACTGACATTGGGATTATAAGTGAGACCAAACTCAGTAGGCACGGTGTTCCGCAAGCCCAGCCTTCCGTTGAAGGTTTGAAAATTCTGCTGCAATTGAGACTTGCTGAACTTTAGGGTATCAGGCTGATAACCGTATAAATAATAACCATCGCTTTTATAGCCCAATGCTCCGTTCCATTCCAGGTTATTCTGTGTTTTTACTGTACCTGCCAATTTGATATTTGTGAGGCTGTTTTGCTGATAGGACAATTTCCCCTTGGAAATGAACTCATCAGCGAATATGTTAAAGAAAGTCCTTTTGCCGTCGCCAAAACTAAAACCCGTTTTGATATATGGCAGATGGACATTGCCAACACCCAGTTTTATATAATTGTCATTATGCCATTCAATCACTGAATCCGGCTGCAATGCAACTGGCTTCAGTTCGCCTGGCTGATAAGGCACTAATAAAAATTGTGAAGGGATATCATAGGTAAGCTTTGGTTTTGTTGTATCCGGTGTTGAAGGAGATGCATGAAAATTGATCTTCGCAGCTTCTCGAAGCACCGGTTTGAACTGAGAAGTGATATCAATGGATTTCCGTTTAGCGGAATCCTGAGCATTTGAGGAAATTTGTAATATCAACATACACAAACCTGTGAGCAAACATAATTTTGTATAAAATAGTTTGAGCATCATTTTTTCAATTCTGAGTTTTATTGATTGTCAGTTCCTCCCTTTCCATTCTTGCTTTCTTCATCCGTCACCTGATTTAATTTCTGCTGTGCCTGCTGCCGCAGATCTTCAATTTTTGCGTTATCTATAATGCTTTTATAGGTGGCCTTGGCATTGAAATAATCTTTCTCTTTATAATAGATATCGCCTAATATCAGATAAGCTTTGGTGACCCACAATTCGTAGGAACCTGCTTTATTGATCACTTCAAAAGCTGCCTTTTCGGCATCCTTCAACTGGTTTTGCTGGAACAGGCAATTGGCAATTTCATATCTTGCTTCAGCACCATAAGCTGCTTTGCTCAATGAAGCTGCAATGCGGAAATATTGCAGCGCAGTTTCGCACTGGTTGTTCGATTGATAAGATTTTGCAATGGCCATATTCGACATCACTTTATCGTCTGTGCTGAGGCTTTTTTGATTGAGCAGCTCTTTCGCATTATCTGCTGCGTCGCCCCACTGCTGCAATTGATATTGGCAGCGCAACAAGCCGCGCATTGCTTCCAGCTTGTTTTCCTGTGTGCTGGCAAAATCTTTGAGCCTTATAAAATATTTTTCTGCTTTTGCAAAATCTTTCAGTTCGAAAAAATTAAGATGCGCAGCCTGCAGCAACGATTTCTCCGCAAATTTATTTGGCGCTTTATCAGAAACCGCTTCATAACCCGGAGCGGCTTTTGCCCAGTCCTTTTGATTGAAATAAATTTCGCTTTTATAATAATTTGCTTCCAGAGAATACTTCCCGTCAGGGAATTTGCTTAGGTATTGCTCAAATTTCTTCACTGCATCTGTAAAATTGCCATCATTGAATTGCACTTCCGCTTCCTGGTAGGCAAGCTGGTCTTCCTGACTGTTTGTGATATCGACACCCAGCGATTTCGCGAAGTTTACATACTCACTGCTTCTTCCCTGTTCCACATAAATTGATTTTGCATTCTCCAATGCATCCTGTGCTTCTGCAGAATTTGGATACTGCTTGAGCAATGCATTATACTGATTCAACGCTTCGTTGCTATTGTTCAGGTTATAATATGCAATACCTGCTTTCAGATATGCCCTTGGCTTTAATGCATCAGTGCCGGGAGCGCTGATGATATTTTTAAGATAAGGGATTGCCTCGCGAAATTGTTCGTTGGCAAGATAAGTGCTCGCGATTTCCATGTTTGCATCAGGAATCAATCCGGATGAAGGAAATTTTCTGATAACAGAATTCAGCAGGTTTATCTTCTCATTGCCATTGTTCACGCCTGCGATCATTGCTTTTTGAAAAGTGGCATAGTCGCTTGCAGCCCATGAAAAATCAAGTACCTTATTGTACATGGCAAGCGCTGTTTTAAAATCGCGGTTCATGTAAAAACAATCAGCATTGCGGAGATAAGCATCCTGTTCAAGCGAGCCCGAATTGATTTGCGGCGTTCTGACAATTTGTTCAAAAAACCCCTGTGCCTGGCGATAGTTTTCCTTTTTCAAAAAGCAATAGCCGAGATTATATTTTGCATTTGTTGGGTTTGCCTCACCACCGATATTCCCACTCTTAAGATATTCAAAATAATAATGAATCGCATCATCTGTTTTATTCAGGCGAAATGAAACCTCTGCTTTCCAGAAATTGATAAAAGGAAGAACAGATGCATTGTTCGGATCCTTCAAAGCTTTATCCAGCATGTCATTCGCAGCAAGCAGCAACCCGTCGTTGATCAATTCAGTTGCACGCCCGTATAAAATTCGCGCATACAAACGCTTGGTGCTTTCGGAAGCATTACCGAGATTAGCTGTAAGGTTGAGCGCATCTTTATAGTTATTGGTGTTCGCAAGCACACTCACCAATAATTCCTTTGCCTCTTTGTTATAAATTGAACTGGGATATTTCTGCAAAAAATCCTGCAACTCAGATAAAGCCACATCCTGATAACCTAACTCGTATGATAACTTTGCGTAATTATATTTTGATATTTCTTTTTGAGAAGGATTGCTGCTGTTTTTTGAGCAAACCAGAAACGCATTTCTTGCATTTGTTTTTTGCCCTGTCTTTAAGTAGGCATCTCCTAATAAATACATCGCGTTTTGTGAAAGGGAATCTCCATTTCCACCCAATTGCTTGAAACCCTCAATGGCTTTGTTCCAGTTTTTCGTTCGGTAATAGCAATAGGAAAGCTCGTATAAATCGGTGCGTGTGGTTTTCGGCGCGTTCTTTACATATTGCTCAAGATAAGGCAATGCTTTACCGAAATCCTGCTCTTCATAATAACCGTGCCCAACCATTTGCCTCATTTCATTGTCATAATACTGATTATTTTTTTTCAGTTTGGCTTCCGCATATTGCAACGCTTTCTCCTTTTGATTCTCCAACAAATAAATATTAGCAATATAATAGGGGACTACTTTTTCATAATTAGGCACTTCTTCTACTACTTTAAATGCGGTCAGTGCTTCGCTGTAGTTTTTGTCATTAAAGGAAATGAACCCGTAATAATAATTTGCATCCAGATAGTTCGGGTCTTTAGGCAACTGGCGGATGGCATTGAAAAGTGGTTTCGCTAAATCAAATCTTGCATGCGTGAAATAGCAATAGCCTTCATGAAATTTTAAATCCGCAATCTCACGGTTGTCGAGGTTCTCTAAACTAACATGCTCGTATAGCCGAACGGCAGAAGTGTAATCTCTTTTCCGGAAATAATATTCAGCCAGGTGAAAACTCATCATCTCGACCCGCGGATTATTATTTTCCAGATCAATGAATTCATTAGCACTTTGCTCGGCCAGCGTTTCATTTTGTTTCAACGCACAAACGATGGAATAATATTTTACCTCCTGCGAAATAAGCGACTGGTTGCTTTTATCTGCCTCGTGCATGTTCAATTCAAGCTCTTTGAAAAGCGGGTATGCAAGGCTGTAGTATTCTTTTTGGTAAAATTCTTTAGCCTGTTTAAATGTTGCCTGAGGGTCATTGATGAACTGGGTTTGTTGGGCAACTAAGGAAGATGTTATAGTAATAATATAGCCTAATAAGATTGCTCTTTTCATTCCAATGTCCTTATGTTAGGTAAGTTAACGTGCTAAAGTTTCTAATTATTTCACCGTTTACCAAACATCATTCCAAACACCTGTGGATAACTGAAAGGATTAACATTTCTTTATAGAGTTGCAGCAAAAATCAAATCCTTTATTTTTGTCGAAATAATAAATTCTGATGAAAAAAATACTTTCGACGGGATACTCAGATACTGCATTCAATATTGCTGCTTTATTTTTGCGTGCTGCTTTTGGAATACTGATATTTCTCAATCATGGGTTATCAAAACTGAATAAGTTCAGCGAACTACAGCATAATTTTTTCGATCCGATGCATATTGGTCACAGATGGTCACTGCTACTGGTGCTTTTCGCAGAAATAGTTTGCGCATTGCTCTTGGTCCTTGGCATGTTGAGCAGGCTTGCTGCTTTTGTATTGTTTGTTGATATCGCTGTTGCTGTCTTTCTTTTTCATAAAGGACAACCGGTTGTGCAATATGAATTGGCGATTGTTTATCTGGTTGCATTTTTTACGACACTGCTTATAGGCCCCGGTAAATATAGTGTCGATGCAGCAATGGGGAGGTGAAGAAGTTGAGAGTCAACAATTTTTAATTTGCAGTTGAATCTTTGACTATTTTGTAATACTGTTTTTGTTAGCAGCATTATTTGGTGCCGAGCGATATTTCTAATATTGGCATTCTTACGCCGTGGCTGACCTTTGTAAGCTTGGCGATTTTAATGAGCAATCTGGCAAAAGCCTGATAAATACCGCAACAAACTATCATTAAAAGCCATTTATGAATAAATCATCTACCATTCAACTTGTGTTCGTTATTATCGGTATCATTTCGTTTTGGGAAGGTTTGCAATATCTGACTGGGAACCTGATATTTTTATTATTATCTCTGTTTGAGGATAGTAGCGGGGATTATTTTTCGAAAACCATTTTCTTTTCGGTCCTGCAATGCGCAGCTTTTTTTGGCTTGGCGTATTTGTTGATTAAGAATTCCCATAAATGGTCAAAATGGTGCGCAGAAAAAAGTGAGCTAGATAATGATTTCAAAATTGTTGCTTCAGTTTCCAATATATTTTACGTGCTTTTTCTCCTGATTGGTACGTATGCTTTGATGAAAAACATCCCTTTTTTTCTGGAGAAAGCTTATTTATCTTTTGCAAGCAAAGCCAGCCGTTCGTTTTCAACAAATCGCGTTGATTCGCCTTCGGCTACTTCTTGGCTTATTTCATTCCTGAATATACTTCTTCCTTTATTGCTCATCTTGCTCGGAAGAAATATCGCGGATTATTTTTCAAATAAAATAAATAAATCCGAAGTGATTGAAATAACTGAAAATAAAGACTCATCATCTACTGATATACTATAAACCAATGTTTGTTTCAGAAACCCAAATACGAGTACGCTATGGCGAGACCGACCAAATGGGTGTTGTGTATCACGGCAATTATGCGCAATATTTTGAAACTGCCAGGGCAGAAAGCATACGTCAGTTAGGCTTTACTTACAAAGACATGGAAGCAATGGGCATTGCGATGCCAGTGGTAGAACTGCACACAAAATTCCTGCGCCCCGCACATTATGATGAATTACTAGCAGTAAAGGTTATCCTCAAAGAGTTGCCGGCAGGCCACCGAATAGAATTTCATCATGAAGTGTACAATGAAAAAAATGAATTACTGACTGTCCGAAGAATTGTTTTGTATTTTATGGATATTAAAGCAATGAAGAAGACAAGTATGCCAAAACAGTTGGCAGAAAAAATAGAACCTTATTTTGCTAAACACGATGATGGTCAGCTTTCCAATTCCTGATTTCCTTTTTAATATCCTTGCTGCTTAAGCCTTCGTCTGCAGCTTTTTTTGCCAGGTCCGCAAATTCTTCATCAGCAGCAAACCGCAAAGCGATTATCTGGTTTATTGTCAATTTTGCATCCAGCAATTTGCCTGTAAATGCAAAATGCCGCAGGTTCTCTTCTGCGCGGATGGCTCTGTCCTGCGCTTTCAGGGGAAAGTTTCGCACCCAAGCAAATAATAATGCCAGTATCACAGCAACGAGGCAAATGAGAGACGCAGAATAAAGATTGCTTTCATCAGAATGAACGAGATTGATGATCGAGCCAATCAGCAGAACAATAATTGCTAACGCAGTAACGATATGAAATCCTGGCACCAAACGCCTGTGGTTCTTATACTCCTGAATTTTCATGAAATTATTTTTAGCATAGTTACAACTATAAGCAACATGCATGAAAATTATAGTGGATTAAAATTTCAAATAACTCAAGCGTCGGTATTCGTTGCCTCGTTTTGTGAAAAGAAGAAATTATTTTTCAAATACCAGCATTGGATATTCACCTTTCAGACCGCATTTTTCCGGCTCCTTTTCTTCCTTGTTATAAAGCCAGTTTAAAATCTGTTTGCCAAAAAGCCATGAATGAATATAGCCTTTCATAAAGGGAACGCTCACAGAGCGCCACACTTTCACTTTGAATGGGGGGAGATTATTTTTGAAATATTCGTAATTGTGTGCATAGAAATAAAGCATCCGGCCTTCTTTTGCAGAACCGGACATTTTGCGGAAAGCATTTACAGTCCTGTTTCTTATGAACAAAGCACCGCGGAAAGGCAGCAGCCAGAAGTTCATCCACGAAGAATGTTTGTACCATTCATAAACTACCACGCCTTTGCCCTTCACAGCCAGCAGGCGATACAGTTCCTTAATGGCGGTTGCCTGCTCGTCTTTTGGAATATGATAAATAGTGTTTAAAGAAATAAACCCGTCCATCACGTTATCTTTAAAAGGCATCTTGGTCATATCGCACAACACGCACAAAGCCTTATCTCCCAATTTTCTTTTTACTTCGCTTAATGCCTGGAATGAAAGATCAACACAAACCCTGTATTTGTAATTGGCGGAATATTGCAGGTAATCTTCGTATTGCAATGCCCCGGAAGCCGCGTCCAGCATGTATTTACCGCTTGGGTTCAGAAAATTACCCACGCGGTCATGGCATTTTTTCAGATAATCTTTCGACACATCACGAAGATCTTCAAATATCACTGCGTCTTCATAATTGCCTGCTTCGTCTGTATGCCAGCCACGCTTGTTGTAGAAATCCTGCACCAATTTTTTATCATCACTGATGGTGTCTTTAATAATTTTATCTGCAGAA
>Ga0302185_10002791_pt1 | contig 11195 bp, 13 predicted proteins | sample II_Bog_E1_1_FD_200231 | JGI IMG/M metagenome (GOLD analysis project Ga0302185, IMG submission 200231) | Peat permafrost microbial communities from Stordalen Mire near Abisko, Sweden - II_Bog_E1_2 | ecosystem: Environmental > Terrestrial > Soil > Wetlands > Peat | place: Sweden: Abisko... | reverse complement strand
AACCGAACCCATAGGCTGTTTTATTATAATAAATTTCAATTGGTTCGGATAAAGGCATATGCGAATGTACTTATCCCGGGTGAATTAATTGCAAACTGCGAATTTAAATGCTGACATCAGGTTTCCTGGTATGGTTTGTTATGTTCAGTCACCAAAATATTCACAGATTAGTTTGTAATCCATTGCGTTTGTATTTAAGGCGCATAGGTCTTATTCAGCCAGGCCACAATTTCTTCCCAGCTTTCCAGGGGAATTTTAGCATGTGTCGCATTTTTCATCACAAAAAACTCCTTTTTGTTACTGGGTATTAAATTATAGAAATCCTTCACTTTACTGATTTCAAATAATTCATCTTTATCTCCTACGCCTACCAGAATCGGGATATTTAAGTTTTTCGGAAGCCTCAGTTTTTTCACATCCATCATGGTGAGAAACCGGAGCGTATACCTGAAATTGAACAAGGTGTCCGGCGAAACCGTCATGCCATCCCTGTAATATTCGACAGCCGGGTAAGAAGGGCGGAAAATAGAACTCGCCAGGATTTTAGCCTGCTTAAATAAGGGCACCGGTTTAGTCAGTCCTTTCCGGCCTTCATAAGCACCTGAGAGCAGTATTAAACCTGCAACCTGATCAGGGACTGCGTTGGCCGCAACGATGGCATTGGCTACGCCCAGGCTATGCCCCAAAACAATCACTTTCGAAAAACCCAGCCCTTTGATATATTTTACCGACTCCGCCAGATCTTCGGTCCATTCATTTATCCCCGGGCTATCACCCCGGTTACCGTCTGATAAACCATGCCCCCTGTAATCCAGCCCAAATACGGTGTAGCCGCCTTTCGATATAGGTTCACCAGCCATTTTGTAGGGGCCACTGTAGGCAGTAAAACCATGAAAGATTAAAACGGCAATGTCTTTTTTTGAAGGAGTGATTGTATCAGGGTTCCATCTCCGCAGAAAAAGCGTTAACCCATCTTTTGTAATAAACTGGTTATGCGGGCCTTTATATTCCTGCCTTAAAATTGCGGCCTCTACAGGCGTTATTCCCTTATTTTTTATCCTCGACGAGCTTGGAAGGTAGGCCAAAATCAGTCCAAAAATGATTACAGCTACAATCAAAAAAAATAGCGTATAAAGAACTCCTTTTATTATTTTTTTCATACCGGTAATTTTTATTTGTGGTTTAATTGGTTTTAAAGCAATTGTGAATAACTTACTTTAGACCTTGAAATTAACAAGAAAAATGCAATTAACCTAAAAAGGACTTCCCTTTATGAAAAGGAATATTTTTGCGAAAACAGCCGGGGTTAGTCACAATATTAAAATAATAAATCGTTTATCTCTTCAAAATTATGACTTACGCATAAAACTTGATTTTGCAATACATTTCAGTTTCTTACTTTTACGCTACATTTATATCCATCACCTGTAAATAACAACGATTTTTTATGGTAATTATACAAAACTACACGGAATTTGAAGCTTTGCTAGGGCAACAAATTGGCATATCCAGCTGGCATACCATTACCCAGGAGCAAATAAATAAGTTTGCCGATGCCACCCTCGACTATCAATGGATACATACTGATCCCGAAAGGGCTTTAACCGAGAGTCCGTTTAAGGCAACCATTGCACATGGTTATTTAACGGTATCGCTGCTGCCATTCTTCTGGCACCAGATTGCCGATGTTCAAAACCTGAAAATGGAAATCAATTACAGCATCGAAAACATCAGGTTTGCGCAGCCGGTATTGGTAAACAACCGGGTAAGGTTAAAGGCGAAGCTCGCCGCTATTGTAAACTTAAGAGGCATAACCAAAGCCACCATTGGCGTAGAAATGGAAATAGAAGGGCAGAAGAAGCCGGCCTATAATGGGGATGTGGTTTTTCTGTATCATTTTATTAGTTAGTTTATTGAATTGGAATAGGTTGATTGAGCTATAAAATATTTACGAAATTTTAAAAACCTGAAAATTTAACATAAACATCCTGTTCATCCTAAAATCCTGAAAATCCTGATTCCGACAATAATATTTACAATCCCACTACAACCACTTCCGTATTTTTGTGTTATTAATTTACTATGGACACAAAACATATCCGCCTCAGCGTACTCGATCAAAGTCCGGTACGCAAAGGCGTTACAGCCGAACAAGCTGTAAAGGAAACTATTGAACTAGCAAAATATACAGATCAGCTTGGCTATACCCGTTTTTGGGTATCTGAGCATCATAATACAAGTAGCCTGGCGGGTTCAACGCCGGAGGTACTCCTCGCTTATTTGGGTAGTCAGACAAAAAATATAAGGATTGGCTCGGGCGGCGTAATGATGCCCAACCACAGCGCGTTAAAGGTTGCCGAAAACTTCAGGATGCTGGAAGCGCTGTTTCCGGGCCGGGTTGATTTGGGCATGGGCCGCGCGCCGGGTACCGATAGGCTAACTGCCGCCATGCTTAATCCATCGAACCAATTCAGGGAGCAGGATTTTATTGAACAGCTTTACGATTTACGAAACTACTTTCATGATACCGGCGAACTGGGTACGCCGCAATCAAAAATAAGAGCTATCCCGCAGGTTAAAACGGTGCCATCCATGTGGCTGCTCAGCTCCAGCGGACAAAGCGGTATTTTCGCGGCGCATTTTGGAATGGCCTTTTCATTCGCCCATTTTATAAACCCCACTGGAGGTCCGGAAGCCGTGGCGGCTTACAGGGAACGTTTTCAACCCTCAGACGATTTACATGAGCCGCAGGTAAATGTGGCCATATTTGTTTTTTGTTCGGACGATGAAGAAAAAATAAAGCGCCACCAGACCTTAATGGATTATCGCTTTAACCAGTTTGAAAAAGGCGGAGGCATTACCCCGGTTGGCTATGAGGATATAAAAAATGTTTTCTATTCTGCTTACGAACAGGAGCGCATTTTAATTAACCGCAAAAGGGTTATTACGGGCAGCCCTGATGAAATAAAAGCGAAATTAACCAGGCTTGCGAAGGACTATAGTGTTAACGAAATTATCGCTGTTACCATCACTGAAGATTTTGAAGACAGGCTGCAATCTTACGAATTATTAGCCCAGGCGTTTGATTTAAAGCAGGCTATAAACTTCGCCTAATTTTAATGTTTAGTGGTTTTATGTTTGTTAAATTAATTTAATCGTATCTTTGCCGAATTATAATAATTCCATTATCTTTTATCGTATTACCCCGTGATCATTTTAATATTTTTTCTTGCCCACTGGTTCCTTTCATTGTTCTTTCAAACATTTTATCTGCACAGGTACGCTTCTCATAAAATGTTCAGTACCAACAAGTTTAACGAACGTATGTTTCACCTGATGACCTTTATTTGTCAGGGGGCCTCCTTTTTAAACCCGCGTGCCTATGCCATTATGCACCGCGAACACCATGCGTACAGCGACACCGAAAAAGACCCGCATTCTCCTTATTTTTTTAAGGACGTTTTTCAAATGATGTGGCGTACCGCTATTAGTTATAAGCTTTATGAAAAACGTGTGAAAGAACCGGAAGCGCAATTTAAAGGAAATTATCCTGAGTGGCGTTTATTGGACTACTGGGGCTCAACCTACGTTTCGCGTATTCTGTTTGGCTGCTTTTATGTAGCTTTCTACATAATTTTTGCTACGCACTGGTGGATGTTTTTATTACTGCCTATTCATTTTATGATGGGACCTATACACGGCGCTATTGTAAACTGGTGCGGCCATAAATATGGATACGCTAATTTTGACAATGGCGATAAATCAAAAAACACCACCCCGTTTGATTTTTTGATGCTGGGCGAATTGTTTCAAAACAACCATCATAAACGTCCAAACAGCGCCAACTTTGCCGTAAAATGGTTTGAGTTTGACCCGGTTTATCCAATCATGAAATTTATGCATTGGATCCGGCTGATAAAACTCCGTGAAGCGTACCTGTAGTTAAAAGAAGTGTCGTAAAATAAGGAAAAAATTAATATCGAACACCGAATTTCGAATATCGAACGCCGAAGTTTTACGTCATAATTCTTTATTCGAAATTCGGTGTTCGATATTAATTCCTTGAGTTAATGACACTGGATGCAACGGAGGTGTTTAAAATTCAACGTGCGCCCTTAAGCCCAATACATTAACAGGGCCGCGGTCTTTATTATAGGCAGGGTTAAAAATGAACTGGTAATCGGGTGAAATGAAAAACTTCTTTTGGAAGGCGTTTATTCTGTAATAAAATTCCGCTACCATTTCTGGCGCATAGTTTAGGTGCCCATCCCCTATTATGAAGCCATAACCACCATCAGCCAGGTATTCACGGTGGGATGCAGATAATCCGTCGATAATAAAGGCTATTCCCATTTCGTCATCGGCCCGGTGCCATTGCGTACCGCGCAAAGATCCGCCGAAAGTAAAAGAGCGGTCAATTTCGGTAAAAAACCAGGTTTCAGTGTGCCCATCGTTCCAGCTTGCTTTGGCAAAAAGGCCAAAATCATTTGTAATATATTGGTCTGTATTTATTCCAAAACCATATTTATGGCGGCCATAGTGCTGGGTGGAATCTATAACAGGCGCTTTGGGGTTTTGGGCTATAGCCAGATCATAATTACCAAATTTGCCGTTGTTTAAAAAGCCTAAAAGCCGTAAAGTACCTTTTTGCCCGCCGATGCTGTATCTTTTTTCATATTCAACTGTTTGGGTGTTGGCCTTTAGCACTTTAGCATCCCATGTAGATTCGTTTTCATGGGTAACCACCATAGTAAGCGCAAAACGGAGCGTCCAGGTGGGCTGCCCGAGTTCAGTATGAAGGCCAATAGTATAACCGCGGGTATTGGCGGGGTAGTCCCATGCCCCGTTATCCATCAGGGCCCAATTCATAAATTGCATACGCGGGTCATGGCTTAAATTGTTCCCGTCGTAAAAATCTGCCATGCCAAATTTTCCAACCACGAAAGAGAAATACCGCCGGCTTTTTAAACCTCCCAATACATCGGCGTCGTCAGCGATGGTGTCTTTTTCTTTTCCCCATTCAAAACTCTGCTTAAAATACATACGGGCTATGTAAATTTTATTTTGCACGCCGCCCACCCTGAAAGTTTCCCCATTTGGGAAAGCGGCGACACCCTGGGTAGAACTTAAACCAGCCCCACCTGATAGTTCCGGGTCAAAATGCACCTCTGCCCCTTTCCATAACCGGGCTGCCCAAAAAAATGTAGTGGTAAGCGAGGTTTGAGTTTGTGCATTTGGCGATAAACTGTTTTGCCCGCTGTAAAGCGCTGTAAATGGAAGATCACTTTGTGAAATAATAGTTTGCTGGAAGTGAAAGCTGAAAGGCTGTTGCTTAACGGTATCCTGTGCTAAGGCTGATTTTATAATATAAAAAAATAAAAAAAGGATTAGTAAAGTTTTTTTCATCGATAAATTTCGCCAAAAGTAAGTCTTTAATTTAAACAGGATGTTGATTTTAAGTAAATTCCATAAAAACACAAACTATTTATACAAACCTAATATTATTTTTAGACTTATCTAAATAAAAATTCGAAAATGATGAAACTTTAATGCAAATCACTTTGCCGCATTCAGAAACCCAAAAAAACATCAGGATTTACGCCGGTGTATTTTATTTCAAATCTAATTTTCCAGGGGTTCCACTTCCGCTACAGCGCTGAATAAATAGATTCGACGGGAGTTCACTTCAATACATTTAAAGCGTTTTCGCAGCTTTTCTTCTTTTCTGAATACCCTGCCGTCCTTTAGTTTGAAGAGCGACTTTACAGGAAGTTTTTCAACGGTTGTTACCGAATCTTTTGGAATATCATATTTGCGGAGCGAACGGTACAAAGAAAGGTCAGAACAGCTTGAGGCCGCCGGATTATCCAGGTAACCAATAATGGCATATTTAACATCAGCCGGGAAAATATCTTTTTCGAAAAATGGCTGCATCATTTTTTTAAAATTGGCTTTCCATTCTGCACCATGTGGTTTGGCTTTATGTTTATGCTCATTCCAGGTATGCAGATGGGCAAATTCATGAACGGTAGTAACCAGGAAAGCATAGGGGTTAAGATCAAAATTAACGGAAATCCGGTGTCCTTTACCCTGATGCGGAGGGCGGTAGTCCCCAAATTTGCTGTTACGGTTTCGGGAAATTTTGAATTCGCATTTAAAGTAGTCGATCCACCGGCCGATTAGCGGGGCGGCATCCGGCGGCATGTAATTTTCAAGAATTTTTACTTTGTCCAATTTTATACCTCAAACGAAGATAAGGATTTAGACGGGAAAGAAAAAAGAATCCCGAAAGGTTTGTCAACTTTTTAAAAGTTGACAAACCTTATACCTTAAAAAAAGATTTGCAATGCATTTTCGATTTTTCGAATAAAAACTTATCCTTGTAATATGAGAAAGGTCATCATTGTTTTTTCATTAATCATCTCAGTAACGTTATTTACGAATTGTAAACAGCCTGCAAAGACACAAATATTTTATGTTAATGAAAGTTATATAGGTATTCGGGAAGGGAGGGCTGTAAAGTTCTATAAAACCAAAGACCAGGTAAAGTGGGTATATAATCCCAACAGGGACTTTGTTAGTCCCGGGGATTTTGATGATGCATTTTATTTTGTAGGCGCCTACATTGGGGTGCGGAATGGCAGGACTGTAAAATTTTATAAAACAAATAAACAAGGAAGTTGGAATTACGGCGGCACGGAAAGGGATTTTGTCAGCCCTGACGATGTTGATGGTGCATTTCATTACAACGGCGCCTTAATAGGCGTGTGGCAGGGGCATACAATAAAATTCTACCAGGCGCATAAGGATGGCAGCTGGAGCAGCAGTGCCCTGGGCGATTTTACCAGTCCCGAAGAAATTGATGGCGCGTTTAATCCAACTGGCAGCGATCTGGCAATCAGGGCAGGAAGAACTGTAAAATTTTATGCGCTGGACGGACAAGGAAACTGGAGCCATATTACAGGCAGGGATTTTACAAGTCCTGATGAAGTTGATTATATATTTTACCTTGAAACGGGCGCTATGGGACTGGTGAAAGGCAGAATTGTAAAATTTTACCAGGTAAACGCAGATGGAACCTGGAGTTACAGATCTGGCCAGGATTTTAGTTTTTGACATCCATTATTTCAAAAGATGGTAAGCCACAAAACTGGCCGCATAAGCCAGCACCGTCATATAAGCAAACTGCACGGCCGGCCAGCGCCAGTCTTTGGTTTCGCGGTAAACTACGGCTACGGTACTGGCGCATTGCATAGCGAAGGCATAAAACATCATGAGTGAAAATGCTACTGCCAGAGAGAATACGGGCTGCCCGGTTTGGGGGTTTACGGCTGTTTTCATTTTTTGTTGTACCGATTCCATTTTTTCTGCACTCCCTTCAACACTGTATATGGTGGCCATCGTACCCACAAAGACCTCACGTGCGGCAAAAGAAGTAATGAGGGCTATCCCGATTTTCCAGTCGAAACCCAGGGGTTTTATTACCGGTTCGATGGTATGCCCAAGGACGCCGGCATAGGAGTTCTCGAGTTTTTCGGAATTCATCGCCCTGGTAAGATCATCTGGTTTAAGGCCCTGTGTATATTGAGGCTGGCTGAATTTTTTTTCGATCTGTGCAAAGCGATCTCCAGGCCCGTAGGACGCCAATACCCAAAGTATAACCGAAACAGCAATAATGACTTTCCCCGCCTGCACTACAAATGTTTTTGAACGCTCGTACATGGAGAAAGCCACATTTTTCCATCTTGGCATCCGGTAAACAGGTATTTCCATAATAAAATAGCCACGTTCCCTGCCTTTCAAAATGAGCTTAAACACGTAAGCCACAATTACCGCTGAAATGAGGCTGAATACGTACATCCCGGTAAGCGCCAGGCCCTGCATGTTAAAGACCCACCAAACATTTCGGTTGGGAACCACCAACCCGATGAGCAAAATATAGATAGGCAGCCTTGCCGAACAGGTAACCAACGGCGTTACCATAATAGTGATCATGCGGTCTTTCCAGTTTTCGATGGTACGTGTGCTCATAATGGAGGGAACAGCGCAGGCAAACCCGCCAATTAGGGGTACGACAGATTTACCGTTGAGGCCCACTTTACGCATTAGCTTATCCATCATGAAGGTAACCCGCGACATATATCCCGTATCCTCCAATATGGAAATAAAGGCGAATAGAATTGCGATTTGAGGTATAAACACCATTACACCGCTCAGGCCGCCGATAACCCCGTCAACTAAGAGGCCGGTTAGAGGGCCGGCCGGCAGCATATGGTGTAAATTATTCTGTACCCAGACAAAGCCATCGGCTATCAGCTCCATCGGATAGGCTGACCACGAAAAAATTGACTGGAACATAAACAACAGGATACCAAAAAAGATAATAAAGCCAAATACTGGATGCGTGAGCACTTTGTCTATCTTATTGCTAGTCGTTTCTTCCTGTGCGGTTATTGGCGCTTTAACAGTATCGTATAAAAGGTCGTTAATAAAATTATACCTGGCAATGGTTTCAGTGGCCTGGGCCTTTTGCGAGTGGAAGGAAAATTCTTTTTCAATATCTTCTATGCGATCGCTTTCGGCCTGCGAAATAAATTTTATAGTTTCGTGCTGGTGTGCTAGCTGTAAAGCGTAATACGGATTGTCGAGATGAAGCTCTTCGCTAATCTGATCAATCAACTGGGGGGCAATTGTTTTAACATCAATTGACTCACGCTGTAAAGGCACCTTGTTGGCGAATGCTATAACCTGCTTTAACCGGTCGATCCCTTCATTTTTCCGGGCCGAAATAGATACTACGGGTACACCAAGTCTTTTTGAAACCAAATCAACGTCAATGACTATCCCCATCTTTTTGGAAAGGTCTGTCATATTCAGGGCTGCGATGACCGGAATTTTTAAATCGGCAACCTGTGTATAGAGCAAGAGGTTCCGTTTAAGGTTTGTCGCGTCGAGTATTACTACGACAAGATCGGGGGTAAGCGGGTTTGATTTATCGGCCAGAATTGAAAAGACAATGGATTCATCCTGGCTTTTTGGATACAGGCTGTAGGTACCCGGCAAATCAATGATTTCGGCTGTGCGGCCATCAGGCAAAAGGCAATACCCGGTTTTCTTATCGACCGTTACACCAGGAAAATTTCCAATTTTTTGATTTAAACCGGTTAGTATATTAAAAAGAGTTGATTTACCGGTATTGGGGTTTCCTACTATTGCAACTCTTGTATCCGCTTTCAACGTTCAAAATCTATTGCAAAATAATAGTGGACGCTTCAAATTTACGCAGGCTTAACTGGTAGCCAGACACGTTAATGGCTATTGGGTCGCCAAGCGGGGCTACACGGCATACGGTGACTGCTTCACCAGGCAAACATCCCATTTCCATCAACTTCACCGACATTTCAAGGTCGGTAAATTCTTTAACAATTCCTATTGAACCTGGTTCAAGCTCTGAAAGCGTCATATTATCTTTTAATTTGATCAAAGATAACCCTTATTTATATTTAATCCAAATAAGATTTGTGACCTATGTCACAATTTCACTTGATCTTTGTCATTTTTTATCCGGAAAGGAAACCAATTTGAAAATTTGAAAATGTGCTAATTTGAAAATAACCAATTCATTTTCAAATTACCAAATTTTCAAATTATTCATCAGCACATCTTCAAATTTTCAAATTGGTTTTTGTTTTTTCCGAATTTTGGACAATTGCAGCCTTTATGGAAAATACCGCAGGATGATAGGCAAACAACCAGGAATAATCCGAATAGTATCCATTTATTTTTTAACATAGCCACTATATGCGTTAACTGTTAATATTATACTGAAGGCCCCCATTGATGCACCTACAGCATCGGCAAAAAGGTCTGCCCACTCGCCGCTTCTCCAGGTAAAAAAATAGAATTGTAATAACTCAATAGCGCCGCCGTATACAATTGCGGCGGCTGTGAACATCAGTATTGCTTTATACGAAATATAAGGGGTGGATTGTTGCCTTATTAAACCATAACTGTATAAAATAACCAGTACAAAAAAGAAACCGCAATGCGTGAGCTTATCAAAGCCAGGGAAAAAAATAGGTGCGTGGGTTAAACTTTCACTAAGTTTAATGCTGCACATAATGAAAATAAATAAGGCCCACAAAATAGCAGGCCCGTAATATTTAAAAAGTATTTTCATTAAACCCCAATTAAGGATTCATAATCGGCGGCTGATAATAAAGCGTCAAGGCCGCTTAAATCCTTTATGCTTACTTTCACCATCCAGCCTTCGCCATAGGGATCGGTATTTACAAGTTCGGGCTGTTTGTCGAGCGCTGCGTTAAGTTCTGTAATAGTTCCTGTTAAAGGCATAAACAGGTCAGACACTGTTTTTACAGCTTCTACGGTGCCAAAAACCTCGTCTTTTTCAATTTCTTTTCCCAACGAAGTGATGTCGATGTAAACGATGTCCCCAAGCTCGTGCTGGGCGAATTCAGTAATACCTACATAGGCATCATCGCCAATAATTTTTATCCACTCGTGGTCTTTGGTATATTTTAGTTCTGCCGGAAAATTCATGTTTTTTAATTTTAACGCGGTAAAAATAGTAAAAAGAAACAAGAAGCAAGAGCCAAGATTCAAGAGCCAGCCAGATTATCTGGAAACCCTGTAAAACCTGCGCAGCAATCCTGATACTGCTAAAAATCCAATTCCTATTAAGATTCTATATTCTTTTAAAGGGTTTGGATCAAGAATATTAGTTAGCGAAATTATCAGTAAGGTTAAAAAGGCACACCAAACTAAACCTGAAAATAGGAGCACGTATAAGTTAACGGAAGTATTTTTATTTAGGTAAGCCATTTTTAAAATGTTTAATTATTCAAGGATATTTGTTAAACCAAGTTAAAATAAAATTAACAATTTTCCCATTGCCAACATCGTTGGGGATTGTAGTAAAATTATTCCTCCACGACTTCGCTGTTTGGGCTGCTAATCTCAGGCAATTCATGTTTAAAATACCGTTTTTGAAACAGCAATATAGTTATTACCCCTACGGATATTGCCGAATCGGCCAGGTTAAATATGGGCTGAAAAAATTCAAAATATTGTCCGTGCCAAACCGGGAACCATGCAGGATAGGTGCCCTGCACCAATGGGAAATAAAACATGTCGACCACGCGCCCTTCAAACAGGTGACCATGCTGGTACAGGAG
>Ga0302185_10002789_pt1 | contig 11200 bp, 6 predicted proteins | sample II_Bog_E1_1_FD_200231 | JGI IMG/M metagenome (GOLD analysis project Ga0302185, IMG submission 200231) | Peat permafrost microbial communities from Stordalen Mire near Abisko, Sweden - II_Bog_E1_2 | ecosystem: Environmental > Terrestrial > Soil > Wetlands > Peat | place: Sweden: Abisko, Stordalen... | reverse complement strand
ATATACTCAGTCCACACATTGCCCTGCACACCTATGATATGTTTTTGCTGGTCTGCATTGAGTGCTGCAGGAATAGGGTCGTAGTTATATGTTTTTGACAGAGGTGCATTACCGCCAATTGATAATGGCTCCTGTGCAGATTTGCTTTGAGCATGATCTAAATATAACCCACCGCTGCCGGGAGTCATGATCACGTCATGGCCCAGCTGGGCTGCGGCAATACCGCCGCCTTCGCCGCGCCAGCTCATTACTGTGGCGTTAGGGGCAACGCCCCCTTCTAATATCTCGTCCCAGCCTATTATCTGGCGCCCTTGTGCATTGACAAACTTCTCAATGCGGCCTATGAAATAACTCTCGATGTTGCTGGCGTCATTCATGTTTTGCTCGCTCATCAGCTTGCGACAAAAGTCTGATTTTTGCCAGGCAATTTTAGGGCACTCATCGCCGCCAATGTGGATATATTTTCCAGGGAAAATGTTCATCACCTCCATCAAAATGTCATCCATCATTTTAAAAGTTTCATCGGTAGGGCATAGTACGTCCTGCGATTCGCCCCATGTTTCTTTTACTTTATAAGTTTTTGATGCATCACAACTTAGTTCGGGATATGCGGCAATGGCAGCCATAGAATGGCCAGGCATTTCTATTTCAGGGACAATGTTAATATAACGGTCCTGGGCATAATGTATAATGTCTTCGATCTGGTCATGTGTGTAAAATCCTCCGTATGGTGTATTGTCATAAAGGTCTGAATCGACACCGGCGGCGCGGCCTATTTTAGTTTGCGCACGCATGCTGCCCACCTCGGTAAGTTTAGGGTACTTCTTGATCTCGATCCGCCAGCCCTGGTCGTCCGTGAGGTGCCAGTGAAAATTATTGAGCTTATAAGCAGCCATCAGGTCAAGATATTTTTTTACAAAATCGACATCGAAGAAATGACGGGCCACATCGAGGTGCATGCCGCGATAAGGAAAACGGGGATAGTCATTGATCACGGCGCAAGGAATAGTGGCATAACCTGGGCTAGTGCCATGTATGAGCTGTATGAGTGTCTGGATGCCGTAAAACAGGCCGGCACCCCTGCCTTCTACAATGATCTGCTGGCTGTTGATCTGTAATTTATAATCCTCGGCAGGTATATTGCTCTTGAAATTCAGAGACAATGTAATGGTGTTTTTTAGTGAATAATTCTTGCGGTCCACACGGTTTACATCAACAACCGTATTTGTGTAGCCGGATTTCTTGAGGTAGTCGTTGAAGAAGCGCACAGCTTTATTGTCGGGTGTGTCAACGAGTATGATCGTCTCGGGATCGAGCTTAAACTCTCCCGGGCTTTTGGTCACAGATACCGGGGCAGGAATAATGCCGAGGTAGGGATCTTTCTGTGCAAATGCAGTTGTTGACAATACCAACAGTAGGAACAATAATGTGTGTTTCATTTGTTCTGTTTTTTTATTTCTATAAATTGTTTTTCCACATTCCAGCCTTCTATGCAAACTATAGGGTCTTCCCCTTTTTTGGGTGTATATGATAGCTGCACAGCTTGTTGCTGGCCGGGAAGAACGGAAATATAGTTATTATTAGAGAGAACTGGTAATATGCGCTGCTTTGTTTTTCGATCAAAGATGGAAACGCGCATAAAGAAAGCCAGCTCATTCATATTGGACATATCAGGATTCGCGACATTGACAAAAACTTCGCCAGGATGTTTGGAAATGGCTGATACTGCAATGTGCGGGTGGAGCATATTATTCATCCATTTGTAAGTGCTGTCTGCTCCGGGCATCCAGTAAACGTTCCGGTCAATTTCGCGCGAGGAGTCATATAGGGACAGGCAGAAAAAGTGCTCATCGTTTAAATTCAGAGGATCAGAGAAATCGTTTACGGGAACTGTGTCAGTGACACAGGAGTGAGGAGGCACAGATAAGGAATTGGCAAAAACTGTGGTCGTTGAGTTCATATGGCGTATGTCGATCCGTTCCCTGACATTATTATAGGAGCGGCTGGTGTTATTAGCGATCATAATGGTTTTCTTTACCGGATCAAACATGATGTGCAGGGGTTTTGCCCCCTCGCTTACTCCGTACATGCAGGCGTTCGGATCGAGGTATACATCATACATTTGTCCCACCATAGCAGTCCAGGGGTTTTGCGTTTTCCAGATGATGACTCCGGTGTACCAATCCCACATATGAGCGGAGGATCCCTCTATCAAAGCCCTGTACTGGTTGTAGTTAACCAACTGAGCTTTGTTTGTAAAATCTCTTATATCATTCGGGTGGCCGTAAACCTCAATGGCGGAATCGTAGCCAATATACTTATGGTATTGCCACACGGAATCTACTATCCATTTTTTTGTAGCCGGGTCAAATTGAGGTGCGATCAAGTTTTGTTGAGGAATAAACCGCTGAAGTGATTCCAGATCGCCAATGCCTACAGAGCCCACCTCGGAATTAAATGGGAATGAGCGGTGTTCCCAAAAATAATTATCGGTTTGGATAGTATACGGCCCGTCCCCACTATTGTACGACATGCTGTCGTCATTGGAGTATTCAAAGAAAAAGCGGGTGCCGTCTAACAGTGGTAAAAGTGAATCTCTCAAAGGTTTTAAAACATCAGCAGGTGGCCTGATCTCGTTGCCTCCGCACCATATGGCCAGCGATGCATGGTTGCGCAACATTTCTATTTGATCGGCCAATGAAGTCACCAATAACCGATGGTCGTCCGGATAATTTCTGCGTGCGTTCGTGTCTTCCAGTTTCATGGGGTCATCCCAGCGCCCATTACAGTCGCCGGACACCCAGAAGTCCTGTAATACTAACAAACCATATTTATCGCAGGCATCGTAAAATTCCGGTCGTTCTGTAATGCCTCCGCCCCATACGCGTATGAGGTTGAGGTTCATGTCGCGGTGGTAACGTATTTCGGCATCATAACGGGCGTCTGAAAACCTAAGCATTTCATCGGAGAGTATCCTGTTTCCACCTTTGATAAAGATCTTTTGTCCGTTCACTCTAATCTCCCTGCTTTCGGTATGGTTATTCCAAACAGCATCTACTTGCCTTACACCAAATGTTATCCGTTCTTCATCTGAAGGCACGTTGCCGTTTATGAGGAATTTTACTTTGAGGTGATACAAGTTTTGTGGGCCATCACCATTCGGCCACCAAAGTTTCGGGTCGTTAAGGACATAGTCAGGAAATGCTACTAGTTGTTTAGAATGAGGTGGTAACGATACCTTTACTGATATTTTCTTCCCGGCCAGTTCACACTGTAGCAGTCCCTGGATGGGATTGTAAGAAACATTTTCAGTTTCGGCAGTCACCTTTATTGTTGCAGGGGCTTGCTTGCCTTCGGGTATCCGTGTTCCCGGGACAAGGGTTACTATGTGAGTGTTAGATACCTTAACCTGCTTTGTTTTTTTAATGAACACTTTGTCCCAGATGCCCGTGTTGCGGTCATGAACAGGTTGTATCCAGTCCCAGCCAGCTACGTATTGATTGGTGATATTGTGCGCTATCATGCCATCGCCACCCTGACCTCCATTGGGATTGCCAACAGAATCAGGTGGATAAACAATTACTGCCAGCCTGTTATGCCCGTCTTTCGTAAGGTATGGTGTGAGGTCGTATTCCTGCCTTAGGTACATACTTTTGAATAACTTGCTATTCAGCTTATGGCCATTCAAGAAAATGTCGGCACTATTATTTATACCCCTGAAAAGGAGCGAGACATGTTCATCTTTCTGTGGATATTTTTCGGTAAAGTCTTTTACAAACCAGTAGGTATAATAATCCATGCCTGTGACAGAAATGTCGGGAATGAATTTATTATTCATTCCATAAAAAGGATCGGGTATGAGTTTATTATTAAGTAGAGATGTAAGAACAGTGCCGGGCACCACTGCAGGCATCCAGCCTTTTATTAGTGATCGTTCCAGTGAAATTTCTTCGCCGGTTTTATTGATGTTTGATGCGCGTATACATTGCCAGCCTGTATTGAGTTCGTACCGTTGTTGAGCGAAAATGATATTTGCCAAACACAACAAGAGAACAATAATGATTGTTCTCTTGTTGCAAAATATATGATTAGTAGCTCCACTCATTAATTGCTAGCAGATGCAGGCCAGGATTCCGGTTTTGCACCCCATTCTTTATTTGGGTTTTCGCCCATTACAAATTCCAGCACGCCACCTTTTATCAGGGTAGAATGATCGATGTATGTTTTACTATATGGTTTGCCGTTTAGTTTTACACTTTGTATGTAAGGATGGTTTTTGGCGTTGTTCAGGGCTTTTATAGTGAATTGTTTTCCTTCAGCAAGTTTAATAGAGACATTGTCGAACATAGGGCTGCCAAAAACATACTCTCCGTTAGCCGGGTTTGCGGGGTACAGGCCCATCATACTCCATACTGCCCAGGCACTCATCTGCCCGCAATCTTCATTGCCTGCATAGCCGTCCGGGGCTGCATGATACATGGAATCTACTATGAAGCGTATTTTCTCCTGAGTTTTCCATGCCGCGCCAACAAATGTATACATATAGGCGATGTGGTGGCTGGGTTCATTGCCATGAGCGTATTGGCCTATAAGGCCGCTGACATCCGGTGGTGCGCTTTCTCCTTTCACTGATGAGCTTACAGTAAATAATGAATCGAGCTTTTTGATGAACTTGTCATAGCTGCCAAATTCTTTTGCAAGGCCGCGCACATCATGCGGCACAAAAAAGGTGTATTGCCATGCATTGCCTTCTTCATACATAGAGTTCTCTTCGGTGGATGTAAGATAAGGGTCGAAAGGAGCAACCCATTTTCCGTCTGCATTTTTCCCTCTTATAAAACCTGTCGATTTATCAAACAGTTTTTTGTAAGCATCAGCCCGTTTCATGAACAGATCATAGTCTTGTGTATAGCCAAGCTTCTTTGCCACCTGCGCTATACACCAGTCGTCATAAGCATATTCAAGTGTTATTGTTACACTGAAGCTGGCTTTATCTTGTGGCAGGTAGCCATATTTAATATAGTCTTGTGTGCCCCTTATATTCTGAAATGCGCTTTTTTTCATCGCTGTATATGCCCTCTCAGCATCAAGCCCTGCGGTATTTTTCAGTACGGCATCAGCAAGTACAGGTACAGCGTGGTAGCCGCTCATACAGCCGGTTTCGTAGGTGCTCAGATCCCAGATAGGCAGCAGTCCGTTCTCGTCATAGAATGCGAGCATACTATTGAGGATGTCGATATTGCGTTCCGGCTGGGTAAGTGTAAACAACGGGTTGAGTGCCCTGAATGTATCCCACAGGGAAAATACGGTATAACGTTGCCCATGTTTCATTTTTAATTTATCGCCGTTTGCGTTCTGGTATTTGCCATCGGCATCAGAATAGAGCACAGGCGCCATGCAGGTATGGTAAAGCGCGGAGTAGAAAATGCGTTTCAGATGGTCGTCAGATGTTTGTACCGTTATTTTGCTGAATTCCTGTTCCCACTTTGCGACAGCACTATTTAATACACTACCGAAATTCCAGCCGTCAATTTCCTGTAAAGCTTCCAGCGCTCTATCCGTACTTACTGTAGAAAGCCCCACCTTCATGAAGAGCGGTTTTGCATGCAATTCAGGAAATTCCATTTGAGCATTCATTACATTACTTTTTCCGGCAGCATTGTTATAGTGCTCATCATAATAGGTGTGAAGTTTATTAAAAGGAATGGAGGTGCGTACTGCAAAATATACCCTCTGCACCTTTGCCCAGCCGGTGGAGTAGCGGTAGCCAACAATTGTTGAGTCGTTGACTTGCGTGATAACAGACTCTGTAGTGCTGTCATAGTTGATCGCGAAACCCATGTTAAAGCGTATAACCGGTTTGCTCCCAACCGGAAAGTTGTACTGGTGCAGGCCGCAATGTTCGGTTGCGGTCAGCGCTACTTTTATACCGTTATCCAGCGTTACGCTATAGTAGCCTGGCCATTTTTGTTCGTTGGCGTGTTTGAATTTCACTTTAAAATGATCAGCCGTATCGGGTATGGGGCTGGTATTTGGCATCACTGAAATATCGCACCAGTCGCCACAGCCTGTGCCACTGAGGTGCATATGGCTGAACCCAGCTATAGTGGAATCTCCATAGTTGTACCCACTGCACCAATCCCAGCCCTCAGTGCCATTGTCGGGGCTTAATTGTACCATGCCAAAAGGTACTGTAGCGCCAGGATAAGTATGCCCATGGCCGCCTGTGCCCACAGTAGGATCGGCATACCGGGCCAGTTTTTGAGCATTTGAGGTTGAGGATAAAAGAGCAAGCGCTATACACGCAAAAAAACGGCCTTTTAAAATGATAGACATATTTCACAACTTGGGATAAATAAAAAATGATTGACCCGGGAACGAATAAAAGTAAGTTTTTCTTTTTATACCATTTATCTATCTTTTCAGTTAGATTCAATAGATTTACGTTAATATATTGATTCTAATAAAATATACATTTTATCATTAATTACATCTATGGACAGGAGGTATTTTGTAAAGCAGGCATCACTGGCAACCACAGCAGTTTTTTTGTCTAAATACACGAAAGCATGGGGTAGCGAAACAACCTTTCCCGTTGTGCGTATCGCTGAGGGTGACCGAAACTTCAAGAGTAAAGCGGTAGAAAAACTCATTGCAGAAATAAAGACTAATATAGACAACAAAGAACTGGCATGGATGTTTGGGAACTGTTTCCCGAATACACTGGATACCACAGTTGATTTCAGCATTGTAGATGGAAAACCGGATACTTATATTATTACCGGCGATATTGATGCTATGTGGCTGAGGGATTCATCGGCCCAGGTGTGGCCATACTTACCCTTATGCAAAGAGGATGAGGACCTGAAGCAAATGATAAAAGGGGTGATCATCAGGCAAACTAAATGCATTTTGAAAGACCCTTATGCCAATGCATTTTATAAAAATGATAAGAAAAAAAGCGAATGGCATTCAGACAACACGAATATGCAGCGGGGCATACACGAGCGCAAGTGGGAGATAGACAGTCTTTGTTATCCCATACGGCTGGCTCATGGATACTGGAAGCAAACGGGAGATACGTCACCATTTGATGATGCATGGGCAGATGCGATGAGGTTGGTGGTAAAGACATTTAAAGAACAGCAACGTGTGGACAGTAAAGGGCCGTATAGCTTTATGAGGAAAACGGAATATGCTACAGATACACAACCCATGGGCGGGTATGGATATCCTGCAAGGCCCAATGGGCTTATCTGTTCTGCATTCAGGCCGAGCGATGACGCTACGGTATATCCGTATTTAGTGCCGTCTAATTTCTTTGCATTTGCAAGCCTGGGGCAATTGCTGACGCTTGTAGTTGCAGCAAAGCAAAATTTTGATACGGATGGTGTTGATGCATTGATGAACCAGATCGTTACAGGCCTCGATAACGATGCGAAAGTGAAGAATGGGAAGTTTGGAGAGATATTTGCTTATGAGGTAAATGGATATGGCAGCCGCAACCTGATGGATGATGCCAATGTGCCGTCACTTTTATCATTAGGCTATCTCATCCCGACAATGCATAATGATGAAGTGTATAAGAATACCAGGAAATACATACTGTCTGAAGAAAACCCTTTCTTTTATAAAGGCAAAGCAGGAGAGGGTATTGGCGGCCCGCATGTGGGCGCAGATTATATATGGCCCATCAGCATCGCCATGCGCGGGCTGACAAGTACCGATGATGATGAAATAAAAAAATGCATCAGTATGTTGCAACGTTCACATGCAGGTACTGGCTTTATGCACGAGTCCTTTCATAAAGATGATGCATCAAAGTATACCAGGCCATGGTTTGCATGGGCGAACACCTTGTTCGGAGAATTTATCTGGAAAGTATATAGGGAGAAACCACAATTGCTGAATGATTGATAGTTGTTATTCCCTGTTTTTTGTGTCCATGATTATGGTTACAGGACCGTCATTGACCAGGGCGACTTTCATGTCTGCTCCGAAGGTGCCGGTGCTGACTTGTTTGCCCGTGTTTTCAGATAGGGATGTGATGAAATATTCATACAGTGGAATGGCTTGTTCGGGCCGGGCAGCCTTGATAAAAGAAGGGCGATTGCCTTTTTTATATGCAGCATGCAGTGTGAACTGGCTCACCAGAAGTATTTCTCCGTTTACTTCTTTGATGTCTTTATTCATTAATCCGTTTTCATCGCTGAAAACGCGGAGAAGCGCGATCTTGCCACTAAGCCAGTCGGCATCATCTTTGGTGTCTTCGGTTTCTATGCCGAGCAGGACTAAGAAGCCTTTGCTTATAGATGATTTCAAGCTACCCTCTATGGTGACACTTGCTTCGGATACCCGCTGGATGACTGCTCTCATTTTTAATGCTAAATATGCTGTATGCAAATGTGCAAATAATACCTATAAACAACAAAGTGCTGAACGATTATATTTAAGTTTACTTTTGACATCAAGATGCTGAATACTAACGATACTATTGTGGCCATATCCACCCCACCCGGAGAGGGCGCCATAGGTGTGATACGCCTGAGTGGCTGTGATGCCATAGCGATAACGGGGAAAATATTTTCGGGGAAGGATTTAAACAAACAAAAAACGCATACGCTCCATTTTGGAAAAATAATGGATGGCACCACAGTAATAGATGAAGTAGTAGTGAGTTTATACAAAGGGCCAAAAAGCTATACAGGGGAAGATGTAGTCGAGATCAGTTGTCATGGGTCTGATTTTGTGTTGCGGCAGGTGATATCGTTATGTATGGCAAATGGCGCAAGGATGGCTAAGCCAGGAGAGTTTACACTCAGGGCTTTTCTTAATGGAAAACTAGATCTGACACAAGCGGAAGCTGTGGCTGATCTTATCGCGAGCCAAAGTGGTAGCGCTCATAAAGCTGCTATACATAATCTTCGTGGCGGCTTTAGCGAAGATCTGAAGCAAATGCGGGAACAACTAATACAATTCAGTGCACTTATAGAATTAGAACTCGATTTCAGCCAGGAAGATGTGGAATTTGCCGACCGGACAAAATTCTTTGAATTGATAACGCGGCTTACTTATGCAACGGGGCATCTTATTGACTCTTTTCAATTGGGTAATGTAATTAAGAACGGGGTCCGTGTAGCGATCATTGGCAGGCCGAATGCGGGTAAGAGCACGCTACTCAATGCATTGCTAAATGAAGACCGTGCTATTGTGAGCGACATAGCCGGCACAACCAGGGATACCATAGAAGAGACGCTTAACATAAATGGTATATTGTTCCGGTTGGTAGATACTGCCGGAATAAGAGCGCATAGCACTGATATAATAGAACTAAAGGGTATGGAGCGTAGTGTTGAAGCTATGAATAAGGCAGATATTGTTGTTTACTTATTTGACCTGGCCGAAAGCCTGAAGACAAATGCTGTAAAGACCGAAGTAATTGACCAGAAAGAAGTCTTTGAAAAAAGTGGTGCCCAATATCTGCTTGTAGGCAATAAAGCTGATGCAACAGGAATGGAGCAAGCGCAAGATGTTTTTAAAGATGCCGGTGAAAACATCATATTCATTTCTGCAAAGAATAAAGAAAATATAAAACTGCTTAAAGACGCCCTGTATGACCTTGTAGCAGCAGGGCAGATAAAACAAGAAGGTACTATTATTACTAACGCCCGCCATTATGGGGCATTGCAGGAGGTAATGAGGTCTCTTAAAGATATAAAGAACGGTATGGACAATAATTTGCCTGGCGACCTTATTTCGCTCGATATCCGCAGATGCCTGCATTACCTTGGTGAGATCACGGGGCAGATCACAAATGAGGATACACTGGATTATATTTTCAGTAAGTTTTGTATCGGAAAGTGAACACAATACTCTTTACGCTCATTTTATCAGTATTCATGTGGGTTTTGGAAGTTCTCATTTGCCGTTATCAGGTGTCAAATTTGCCATTATTAGCTCTTTTTCGTTACTAATTTGGTTACTACATGCAAACAGGATTAAGAAAATTATAGTTGACAAATTGAGTGTTGGTGAGTCTGAAATAGTTCCGGAGGCTAGTTTGACAAACGATCTGGGCGCTGACTCACTCGATACAGTAGAACTTATAATGGAATTTGAAAAAGAATTTGATATTTCAATTCCTGATCATCCTATTAAAAATAGGAAGCCCCGAAAAATATTTTCAGGACTTCCCTGCGGTATATGTGTGTAATAACTTATGCGGTCAATGATTCATACGCTTCTGTTATGGGAGCGGATGGGTCGAGCTCGAAATACTTATTGCTGTCATTTCTTACACGCCAGTATTTTCGTTTGCTTTTAAGGGTATTGCCTTTGAACTTGCTTGCATAATCGTTAAACTCTTTCTCAATGGCAGCATGTGTAAAAGGTTTGCCCATTAGTGTTTGTAAAGTGTGTGAAGTGTCACGGGATTCCCTGTTTTCATTTTCTATGTGGGCTGACATTGAGTTCTTCTTAAATCCAAGAAAACGTCCGGGCGCGAAGTGATTCTGGCCTTTTACTTTATAAATGATCATTGACCGGCCTTTCTTCACCAGTTCCCGGGCAAATTCTTTTTCGGCAGCATTATCTGACTCCAGGTATTGCTCCAGGGTTTTAATGTTCTCAATGATCTGGTCTACGTTTTCTACAAAATGAAGCATAGTATGATTTTTATAATTATGACAAAATAATGCCTGCAACTCAGACTATGAGTTGGCATTGCTGCAAGGTAGCCTTAATAATCGGGTTTATTGTGAGGATTTAAGCATTCAGATATGTCGATTTCTACCCATGCTTTTCGTGTGCATCTCAGCCCTGCATTAATTATAGCTGAACTTCGATAGATTTGCGTGTTTTTAGGCAATAATAAATTGAAAATACAGTTGTTATCTGTCTGCGGTTCTAAAAGATCAAACAGAATTTTTTCATGATGAGTAATTATCCGAAAGTAGTAGTGGCATTTGCGCTGCTACTACTGCCATTTATGCTAAAGGCGCAAAATAAATTCAGCGTCAGTGGAACTGTAAAAGACAAAAAAACCGGTGAGGTACTTATAGGGGCTACCGTAAAAGTGGCTGACAAGCCGGCTTTGGGCACAGCCACCAATGAATACGGCTTTTATTCACTAACACTTCCGGCGGCGACATATAAACTGCTTGTAGATTATGTGGGTTATAAGGAACAGACAATAGAGGTT
>Ga0302185_10002779_pt1 | contig 11221 bp, 9 predicted proteins | sample II_Bog_E1_1_FD_200231 | JGI IMG/M metagenome (GOLD analysis project Ga0302185, IMG submission 200231) | Peat permafrost microbial communities from Stordalen Mire near Abisko, Sweden - II_Bog_E1_2 | ecosystem: Environmental > Terrestrial > Soil > Wetlands > Peat | place: Sweden: Abisko, Stordalen... | reverse complement strand
CAGCGGCCCTCCCGTCGGCAAACGAACATTCTAAAATCGTCGGTGAAATTTACGAGTTAAAACATCCGAGAAAAATTTTCCGGCTATTGGACGAATATGAGGGGTACGATAGGAAACATTTGAGCCAATCCGAGTACTACCGGAAGAAAGAAACATTGGAACTCGAAACTGGAGAAAAAATACAGGCGTGGGTATATTGGTATAATTTTCCTATAAAAAACAAACGAAAAATCAAGCAAAAGGATTATTTAGAATATTTAAAGAAAAAGACGGCATAACATGCAACATTACAACATGAACATCACCTTAAAGGTGTGGAAGCAGAAAAACAACAAGGCAAAGGGTGGTTTTGAAACATACCACGTAAAGGGTATTTCTTCTGAAATGTCGTTTCTGGAGATGTTTGATGTACTGAACGAGCAATTGGTGGCTGAGGGGAAGGAACCAATTGCGTTCGACCATGATTGCCGCGAGGGCATTTGCGGTATGTGCAGCATGTACATCAACGGACGGCCACATGGGCCATGGCACCAAACCACCACCTGCCAACTGCACATGCGGGAATACAAGGATGGCGATACCATAGTTGTAGAACCATGGCGTTCAAATTCATTCCCGGTTATTAAGGATCTTGTAGTAGACCGTTCTGCGTTCGACCGCATCATCGCGGCGGGAGGTTATGTTTCAGTGAATACGGGTAATGCTGTTGACGCCAATTCGCTGCCTATTGAAAAACAAAGGGCGGATGAGTCATTTGCCGCCGCTACCTGCATTGGTTGTGGGGCGTGTGTAGCTGCCTGCCCTAATACATCTGCAATGCTATTTGTGAGTGCAAAAATCTCCCATCTTGCGTTATTACCTCAGGGCGAGCCGGAACGTAAAGTGCGGGCGCTGAATATGATACAGCAAATGGATGCGGAAGGCTTTGGTAGTTGCACCAATATAGGCGCTTGCGAAGCAGAATGCCCCAAGGGTATTTCCCTGGAAAACATAGCGCGGCTCAACCGTGAATATTTAGGCGCGGTGTTTTCGGGTAGTGCTGAGGGCTAATTGGCCGCTCCACAACGCCTTCAGGAGGCATTTACCAGCAGCGTTTTGAGAAAAAAATCACTTTTTGTTGTGATAATCGTGGTATTTCCGAAAAAGGACAGCTGCGGCCTTAAAATACCGGATATTTTTATAACTTTGAGCGGCAATAAAACCACCTCATAACTAATCTAAAAACGATAATTTAATCTAAAGATTACACTCAATAACACCAACGAAAAATATTTTGGCATAATAATTTGCAAGGCAACAAAATTTTTATGTATTTTGGGTGCAGTTTTGAAAAAAGAAAACAAACATGAAAAGAACCATCATTCTAATTACAACAGTACTGGCAGTTATTTTATCGGGAACGAAGAGCTTTGCGCAAGATGACCTTGTAAGGGTATTCCGCTGGTATATTCCTGCAGACCAACAATTTGTGACCGTTGCCGATGGTGAATACCAGGACGGACAATTAATAAACTGGGGCTGGAGCGATAAGACCCTGATTTTCTGGGCTTACCGTACCCCAGGGCCTGGCCGTGTTGCTGTGAATGGATGGACTAACCCCGTGAGCCGTGCCCACATAAGTGTTTGTGAAGACGAATATACTGACGACCAGATGCTTAAGAATGGTTATACCCAAAAGCACCTTCAGTTCTATGCTCTGACCCGCCGCGCTGCCAATACTGTATGCGTTTATCGTTGGTTGATCACTAAACGCCACTCATGGGTTACACAGCCAGACGATATTGACACTGATGTATTCATCAAGAAAGGATGGAGGCACAAGACTTACCAGTATTATGGTGTTTACCGCAACGTGGATGCACCAATTTACGATCAGCTCTAATGTAAAGTGTGATCTGCAAACCGGTACGGTTGGTAGCATTTACAATAACAAAATTGAAAATAGATCACTAATACATTTACAAAGCCGCCATAATTGGCGGCTTTTATTTCATACAGGAACCTTGCTTTTTAGTCGTTTCGAACTTACGAATATTTAATTATGAGATCATTCATTTCCTCAATCCTTTTCAGGCCCATTTTCCGAACCGCAATAATATTGTTCACCGGGTTTGTACCGACTCATGTGCGTGGCCAGAATACCGGTAAAAAATTATTTACTATGGCCGAAGCCACTAATGGCATGAGTACTACTCTGGCCGTAAAGGGCATCAAAAATGCATCGTGGCAGCCGGGCACGAATAATTTGTGGCAAACCGAAAAAAAGAATGACCGGGAAGTTTGGACCGTAACACACTATACAAGCCGGGGGAAAACTGTATTTACTGTAGAACAAGGAAACTATGGGGTAAAGGTAAATTCAATCCCCACCATCAAGTGGCTCAACAAAAACCATGTTTATTTTCTGTCGGGGAAAGATGTTGTTTTGGGTACGCTTGATCAGGAAAAATTCACCTGGAGTTTGCTTGTATCATTGCCGGAGAAAGCCGAAAATATTACCGTGGACTCTAACCTCAACATAGCCTCTACGATTGACAATAACCTTTGGCTATGGACCAGGCCAAAAGGCAATATCAAGGTGACCAATGAACAGGATAAAAACATAGTTTGCGGCCAGTCTGTTCACCGGGATGAATTCGGTATTGACAAAGGTATATTTCTTTCACCCAGTGGCCATTTGCTGGCTTATTACCGCATGGACCAAACGATGGTCAAAGACTACCCGATAGTGAAATGGGACAGCACACCTGCAACGGTAGAAATGATAAAGTACCCCATGGCCGGCGGCACGTCGCATGAAGTAACGTTGTGTGTATACAACCCGGCTACGGGCAAGACCATGACAATGCAAACCGGCGTGAAAAACAAGGACCATTACCTGACTTCAGTGACCTGGAGCCCGGATGAAAAATACATTTATATCGCTATCCTTAACCGCGACCAAAATCACCTTTGGCTGAATAAATATAATGCGGCAACCGGTGAGAAAACAGCTACATTATTTGAGGAAACCAATCCAAAATACGTGCACCCAATGCATCCAATTACTTTCGTTCCCGGCTCAGAAAATGAGTTCATTTGGTGGAGCGAGCGAGATGGATATGACCACCTGTACCTGTACACCACAGCAGGCAAGCTGATTAAGCGGCTTACGACCGGGAAGTGGGTAGTGAATGAATTAACTGGATTTGATACGAACGGGGATAAAATAGTATTCACGGCTTCTAAGGAGTCGCCACTTGAGAAGCACATTTATACCCTTGATATCAATGACCGAAAAATGGAACGGATAGATAAGGGCGCCGGGATGCATACCGCGCTCTGTAATGATAATGGTAGCCTGGTACTTGATTCATATAATGGCGCTGGTGTTCCTAAAGTCGTTACTGTAAGGTCTACTAATGGAAACTACGCAGATGAACTATTAAGGTCACCAGATCCACTTGCTGGGTATGACCGGCCTGAGATAAATGATGTGACGATGACAGCGGCTGACGGCGTAACACCGCTGTATGGAAAACTAATATTGCCCTTGAACTTTGATAAGAATAAAAAATACCCGGTGATCGTGTACCTATACAACGGCCCGAATGTGCAACTGATCCACAACTCTTTCCCCGAGAGCGGCAATTTGTGGTATGAATATATGGCTCAGCATGGCTACATCGTTTTCACTATGGACGGGCGAGGAAGCTGGAACCGGGGGCTCGACTTTGAACAAGCGACCTTCCGGCATCTCGGCGACGTAGAAATGGACGATCAACTGAAGGGCGTGGCATACCTAAAAAAGCTACCATACGTGGACACGGCGAGAATGGGCGTACATGGTTGGAGTTATGGCGGTTTTATGACCACTTCGCTCATGTTGAAACACCCCGGAGTGTTTAAATGCGCAGTGGCAGGTGGCCCGGTGATGGACTGGAAAATGTATGAAGTAATGTACACAGAGCGCTACATGGACCGGCCACAAGACAACCCGACAGGTTATGCAAATGCCAACCTGCTGGACAAAGTAAAGAACCTTCGAGGAAAATTGTTGCTGATACATGGTACAAACGACAATACCGTTGTCTGGCAGCACAGCATTGACTTTCTCAAAAATTGTGTGGGTGAAGGTGTACAGGTGGATTACTTTGTATACCCAGGCTACGAACACAATGTGAGGGGCAAGGACCGTGTGCACCTGATGCAGAAGATCAGTAATTATTTTGATGATTATTTGAAGAGGTAGAATAAACGAAAAGAAAGAATAAATAGGGCTGCGATTGCAGCCTTTCTTTATCTTTATAATCACTTAGAGAACTCAAAATGAAAATAAAATACCTATTCTTATTATTTGCATTAATTCTATTTGGATTCCAATGCAATAGACAGTCAAAGAATACAGACGAAGTAATCGATTTTTTTTTTCATTACGTAAAAAATGGAGAGTATGAGAAAATTGAATCGCTTCGCAGTCAGGTGTTTACAAACGACCCGGAAGGAGATAAGTTTCACTTTGCACGGCTTCATAATCTGTTAATAGAGCACGGTATTCCTTCAAAAGATAATTGGAAAATCAGGTATGATACAACTCATGAAATTTTGAAGATGAAAATTTATTCAATTGTGATATATAAAGAATTTGACCAAAAAAGAAAAAGGGATGAAGGCGCAGTTATTGATTTTACCTTTGATTATGAAAGAACCCATACTGGAGATTCTATAATGTTCTACAATCTTCATAGTTTATGGGACTGATACCTAAAATAGTATTTCATTAACATTCAAGCTGAGGCAGTACCTATTTTTTCATTTTGCCCACTTTAAGCAGTAAATAAATATATTTTAGAAAAGCCAATAATCGCTCCCAGCCCACAAACACACTTTAACAATGACAATACCGTTGTCTGGCAGCACAGCATTGACTTTCTCAAAAATTGTGTGGATGAAGGTGTACAGGTGGATTACTTTGTATACCCAGGCTACGAACACAATGTGAGGGGCAAGGACCGTGTGCACCTGATGCAGAAGATCAGCGACTATTTCGACCTTTATCTGAAGTCATAATACTGCCTGGCGTGGCAGGTTTTGAGTTCAGCGGGGCGCGCAGGTAATTATTATTCTCCCTTCCCGCCATATCTTAGTCTTGCTGGGTTTGTCCATTAATCCCAAAAAGATAACAGAACAATTTCTTTTTTTATTTTTCCGACGTGATAAACTCATGAAACCCGCTTGTGGCCCAAAGTTCTGTGGATTTTATACTTTCTATTAGCACTCAGCTGATAGTGGGATGCTCCTTCAATCGCTCCAATTTATCATCGACGAGTTCCACAATATTTTTTATTTCCTCCGATTGCTTTTTATACCTGATGTTTCCTTTTTCACAGTAGTTATAGGCTGGCAAATATGCAAATAGGCTATATGAAAAAGAGCGGATCGCGCAATGCAATCCGCCCAAATAAATGACGTTGAGCAAAAAATATTTCGACACCATAAGACGCTACGGACTAATTCAAACTTCTGAAATCCACGGGTACCAGCTTGCTCACACCGGCTTCCTGCATGGTCACACCGTAGATCACGTCTACAGATGCCATCGTTTGCTTATTGTGTGTGACAATGATGAATTGAGAATTGTCAGAAAACTTGCGGATCATCTGCGTAAATTTCCCTACGTTAGCGTCATCAAGCGGCGCATCCACTTCATCGAGTATGCAAAATGGAGCCGGTTTTATAAGGTATATCGCGAAAAGGAACGCGGTGGAAGTCAGCGTCTTTTCCCCTCCCGACAACTGTGTCAGTGTACTTGGTTTCTTACCCTTTGGCTGTGCGTATATTTCTATATTTGAGTCTGCAAGGTTTTCCGGGTCAGTAAGACGAAGATCGCAATTATCCTCAGCGGTAAAGAGCGCCTTAAACACTTCCACGAAATTCTGCCGCACGAGGTCGAAGGTCTCACTGAACTTAGTATTTGCAGTATTTTCCACTTCATCAATAGTGGATAATAATGATTCCTTGGCATTTACCAGGTCGTTGCGCTGCTCAATAATAAAGTCATTACGCACCTTCATTTCTGTGTACGCTTCAATGGCCGTGGGGTTTATTTCGCCCATGTTCTCGAGGCGTTTCTTCATCTTGTCCACGTCCACAGTCAGCTCCTCAATAGTAAGGGAGCCCTTACGTTCCTGATCCAGTATATCGTCCAGCTTCACTTTGAATTCCACTAGCAATCGCTCACTCATACCGGCCACCTTCAGCTTCATGGTGTTTAGTTGATCCTTAATGTTATTCAGTGCCGCCTCTACCTGCTCTTTTTCCCTGCGTTTCAGGTTCAGCCTACCCTCTTGCCCTGATATGTCGTTACGCGACTGGTAATAAGCTCTGTCCTGTTCATTCAGTACCCGCTCATCAGCTTCCTTACGCCCCAGCAATTCGTATAATTCGGTATCGCCTGTATTCAGTAGCTTACCAGTATCCACCAACTGTGTGTTGATGGTTTGTAGCTGTTCGTCATTAGTGGCAATTTGCTTTTTGAGCTCATTGAGCTGGTTCACTTTGAAGCTAAGTTCCTGCCTCAGGCTGTCCAGTTTGCTTTGCTGGCGCGCGTAGTTAATGTTATGCTGGTTATACTTCTGCGAACTCTCGTTAAAAACAATTTCCACGGCCCTGAAATCGGCCTCTGAATTTTTAATGGATTCCTGCAATGCCTGCACCCCAGATGATACCTGCTCCAGCTCGGCACGTGTGCTTTGTATGCTGGCCTGTGTATTGTCAAGGGCTAGCTGTATTTCTTTTACCCGCTTCTCCCCTCCCTGGTTCAACTGGTCAAAATTTTCAATCTTATTGCCCAGGTTCACAACATGGTTTTGCAGCCTGAAAATGTCTTGCCGGGCTTGCTCTATGGCCTTATCATTCAGGCCCAGGTTGAAGCCTGTAATCAGCTTTTGCGTATCAGCAATGTATTGTTTCAGCTCATTGGTGGTTACGGTAAGTTCCTGTATCTCCTTGGCCAGGCGCTCCAGGTTTTTTGCACGGCCTATTTTATTGCCCTCAAAAGACCCAATAGAGCCGCCGCCCAGTGTATATTTACCAATGATCACCTTACCGTTCTTTTGCACCAATACGTGGCCCGTGCCAGGGCCGTATTGCGTAATATCAGCGCCCTCATCTGTGATGTAAACATGGCCGAGCAAGTGTTGTGCCAACCCGGCGTATTGCTCATCCACGGTCACCACGTCAAGCGCGGCAACTGCCCCAGCCGGAGCTTCTGTGTCGGCGGTCTTATAAGCGCCCAGATGATCGAGCAGAAAGAAATTAGCCTTTCCTTTCTTGTTCCTGTCCAGCAGCGCCACGGCCTTAGCCGCTTCGGCTGTATTAGCGACAATATAGTAGTTCAGATAGTTATCCAGCACGTTTTCCAGCGCTGTCCTGTACTCGTTCTTTACCACGAACACGTCGGAAAGCAATGGGGCGTTATTGTCCCACTCTTTGTTCTTCTTCAGGAATTTTATACTGTCCGGGTAGCCTTCAAGGCTATCCACCAGCGACTTCAACAAGTCGTGCTCATTCCTCCGGCTATCCAGCTTGCGGTGCTCCTCCACTGATTTCGCACGGTGGCTCTCCAGGAGTTCCTGGCTCTCCAGTATCTTTTCTTTCACCGCTTCGTGCTTCTCTATCAGATCCTTGAGCTCCTGCTGCTTCAGCGCCAGTTTCCCCTCGGTTTCCGTCTTCTCCCGGGCCAATCCGTCTATCTGCCTGATCCTTTGCTCTCTTTCGTCCTCTACCTGCTTTATGCTTCGCGTAAGGTTCATCACGGACGTATCTGCGACGGCCACTTTCTTTTCGGCCTCAAACTGGCTCCGTTGCCTAATCTGCAAATCATTTCGGAATTGTTCCAGTACTTTCTTTTTATCATCAAACGCCTGGCGCTTTTCGTCTACATTTTTGCGCAGCCCCTCAAGTTCTACTTTCAATTTGTCCAGTGTGGTCGTCTCTTCAACGATCTGTTTCTCCGAGAATGAAATGGACTCATCAAGCTTCTGCGACTGGCCTCCCGCACCTGATAAAAAATCACGCAGGTTTTTTTCGCGCTCCTTAAGATGTTCTATCCTTTGCGCGGCAAGTTTTTTATCACTTTCCAGTTGGCGCACCCTATTCAGCAACTCGTTAAATTGTTTCTGGAGCCTGCTTAGTTCCTGTTCCTTTTCTACAAGCTTCACCTTTTGCTGTTCTATGCTCGCTTCTTCAGTAGCTACTACCGCCTCTAATTGTGCCCGTCGGTCTGTTTCTTTATCATGCTCTTCATTCAGGGTCTTGTATTGCTCATTAAAATGTTCGAGCGATGCCTTTGCTAATTCAATACTTACCTCCTTGTATTCAACCTTTACTGCGAAGTATCGTTCTGCCTTGCGTGCCTGACTTTCCAGTGTTCTCAGGTTATTCCCTATCTCGTAGAGGAGGTCTTCGATGCGGGCAATGTCTAATTCTGTTGCTTCCAGCTTCTGTTTTGCTTCCTTCTTCCTTGTTTTATATATCGATATGCCGGCAGCTTGTTCCAGCATGCGCCTACGCGAGCCATCCTTGTCTTTAATAATGTCGTCTACCATTCCCAATTCTATGATCGCATAGGAATCATTGCTTACTCCTGTGTCCAGAAACAAATTGTGAATGTCTTTCAACCGGCAACTTACATCGTTGAGGCGATATTCGCTTTCACCGTTTTTATAAAATTTCCTGGTTATGGTAACGGTTGTAAATTCAGTAGGGAGCAGATTGCGTGTATTCTCAAATGTCAGCGACACCTCAGCCATGCCAGAGGCTGTGCGCGTGCGCGATCCGTTAAAAATCAGGTCTTCCAGGTTATCACTTCTCAGCGACTTTATCTTATGCTCACCGATCACCCAACGTATCGCATCCACAATATTCGACTTACCACACCCGTTCGGGCCAACAATGCCGGTAACCGGGTTGTCGAGCAGGATAAGGGTTTTGTCGGCAAACGACTTGAACCCTTTGATTTCTAATGATTTTAACCGCAATTGCTATTTTTTTATGAAGGAAAGCAAAGATAACCAAAAAACAAAAAAAATGTAAAGTTAAATGCTGTGATCATTATCAGGAGTCCATGACCAATCAACACGATTTCTGTGGCCATAAAATTTTCGCGGTCATGCAAACATCGCACTATAAATTCTAAATTTGCAACATGGTTTGTATCACCCTGCTGTCTGACTTTGGATCGAAGGATGCATCGGTTGCTATAACAAAGGGCATATTGATGCAGCATACAACGCTGCCGATTATAGACATAACCCACGAGATCACACCTTACCATACCCAGCAAGCTGCTTACTTATTGCATGCCGGTTACCGCAATTTCTCCCCGGGGTGCATCCATATTATTTTATCTGACCTTTTTTCAGAAAAGTCGCCCCGGCTCGTTCTCTGCTATCACCGTGGGCATTACTTTTTAGCGCCGGATAACGGCGTTATCCCCCTTGCACTCAGCAGCAATCCTGAGAAAACGTGGCTTTGCAAAGCTTTTGACCCAAAAGAATCCTTCAGTGACTGGCTCTTCTCTGCTGCATCGGTTATTAAAAGCCGCTCGGAAACAAACACAGACCAGTTACTCTTACCGGAGTCTGTCGCCAGGGAGCCTAAAGCAGCCCTTTTACCAGACGTGAAGGGCAACGTCATCAATTGCGATATTGTACATATAGACAGATACGAAAACGTGGTGATCAACGTAACCAGGGAATTATTTGATGCCGTTGGCCAGGGGCGCCTGTTCCGCCTGCAATTCATGCGCATGGAAGAGATCAATGAGCTGACCGAAAGCTATACTGATGTACGGGAAGGCTACAAGCTTTGCAGGTTCAACAGTAGCGGCTATCTTGAAATATGCATCAACCGCGGAAGGGCCGCTAGCCTTTTCGGGTTAAGGCTCGGTGGAAAAAACAATCACATTAAACTATCCTTTGAATGATCGTACGTATTGTAAAGATGACATTTGAGCCAAATAAAGTAAACGAGTTCACTGCTCTGTTTGAAGACAGGAAGGACGCCATCAAAGCCTTTACCGGTTGTAATGGGGTGCAGCTACTGCGTGAGGCAAACGATGGAAATGTTTTCTTCACCTATAGCACATGGAATTCAGAAGAGGACCTCAACCATTACCGGTTCTCTGCATTTTTCAAAGATACCTGGGGAAAAACTAAGGCCTTATTCGCCGCGAAACCAGAGGCCTGGAGCCTTACCATAGCGGGATAAAACAAATAAAAATTCCCGATGAGCTGCATCGGGAGTGAATTTGGTGGCTATGCGTTGAGTGCATTCAGTATTTTCTCTTGTATCGCCTTTTGCCGTTCATCAGATACTTCCAATTTCGGCTGCGTAAAATTCAGGTCATTGGCCGAATTAATCGGGATGAGGTGCATGTGGGCATGTGGTACTTCAAGCCCTATCACCGAAATACCACAGCGGTTGCACGGAAACGACTTTTCAATTGCCTTAGCTATCGGCTTCGCAAAAACGAGCCATTCCGCCAAAAAACTATCCGGCACGTCAAATATGCGGTTCACCTCGCACTTGGGAACCACGAGTACATGGCCTTCCCGAAGCGGGGTAATATCAAGCAATGCGATAAATTGCTCATTCTCCGCAATTTTATAACAGGGGATATCACTGGAAATGATCATTGAAAATACGCTGGCCATATTAAATAGTTATTTCTTCTACCACAAACTTAAAAGTGCCGCTTGGCGCAGTGATCTCCGCAACTTCACCAATATGCTTACCCAGCAAACCTTTTCCTATCGGCGATGTTACTGAAATCTTACCAGCCTTGAGGTCGGCCTCTTTTTCTGACACGATCTGATAAACGACGGTCTTCTTATTGCCCAGGTTGGTGACACGCACCCTGCTCAGTACAGATACTTTACTTATATCAATATCTTTTGATTCAAGTACCCTCGCCGACATAATAGCGGTCTGCAAATGTGCGATTTTGGCTTCATGGTGTCCCTGCGCTTCCTTGGCCGCGTCATATTCGGCATTTTCTTTAAGGTCACCTTTTTCACGTGCTTCAGCTATCTGCCTTGCAATCTCAGCCCGCCCGGTCGATTTCAATTGGTTGAGCTCCTCCTTCATCTGATCCAATGTCTCCTTGGTGAGATAGTTTAAATCTGCCATGATCTTAATTATTTAATTGCTACAGAAAAAAAATACAACGCTTCTGCGT
>Ga0302185_10002769_pt1 | contig 11245 bp, 9 predicted proteins | sample II_Bog_E1_1_FD_200231 | JGI IMG/M metagenome (GOLD analysis project Ga0302185, IMG submission 200231) | Peat permafrost microbial communities from Stordalen Mire near Abisko, Sweden - II_Bog_E1_2 | ecosystem: Environmental > Terrestrial > Soil > Wetlands > Peat | place: Sweden: Abisko, Stordalen... | reverse complement strand
ACCATTTGGTTCAGCGTGTTGTACCAATAGCGGGTTACATAGTCGTGTATGGGACGAACAAAATGACTGCCCGGTACATGCTTACGATAGTTCTCTACGTCTTGGGTAGTTTGAGCCTTTACAACTAATAAGGAGAAACCAATACAATAACCAAATAATATTAGAAGTATTGGTGATTTCATATCCTAAAAATCTTGTCAAGATTTAAGCTCTGAAATACTTAAAAACGAAACCAAACCAAAACTTGTCAGCCCTAACATTTTTTCAGAGTATACCTAAACTTGTCGACAAGTTGTTTTGCATGCAACTTTTTTAAAAGTGATAACCTGTATTAACACAAATTACTTGATATATCGTATTTTATATTTATCCACCCAACTAAAATCACCCTCCAAAACATCTGTCAGATTAATTGAAATAAGTTGGAATCCGCGTTTAATTCTAGCTTTAATAAATTCTCTATAGTTTTTATCATTATTAAAAATTTCTTTTTCACTTAAAGACAAATCAGGTAAATTATTTAGGCTCTTTTTCAGTATTGTATTTACCTTCCATATATCGTATTTAAGGTTACTTCTAATATTACTTAGAAAAAGTCCAACTTCCCAGTAATCCAAAATTGAAATAGTAATAACGCAATTATTTGATTCAAGAATAACTTGTTCTTCATTTTCTTCAACTATTATAAACTTATACTTACCAACAATAGTATCAAATATTTCTTTAATATCACTCGCAAATTCTTTGTATCCTCTATTTAACATTTCTAAAATTTTATTTATTAGGTGGATTAATAACTTGTGGATTATTTAGATTTCCTTGATCCAATGGTTTACCTTGCAAATTTTGAAAACCGGTTTTTGAAAGCGCAGGGCTTGCATAGCCTCCTTGTATAATATAACCTCTACTTTTTAAATAATCTAGCTCCATTTTATAGAAGGTTGGTTTACTATAATCTACTTCTCCAATAGAATTACCATTTTCATCGGTTTTGTGTAAAAATAAATTTTCTTTGTTTTCTGGATCAGAAATTAATCTAAAGCTTTTACCCTGATTAATGTCTTCATCAAGAAAAGGTTTATTAACTCTATCAAAAAATCCTTCTCGTGATTCACCGGGTGCTCTAGGTTCGTCTAAAATATTAACATTAGGATTGTTTTTCAAATCTTTAGTACCAGCATAATTCATATTAGAATTACCATTATAACGGCCTAATACAGTTAATACTTCTCCTTCTTTTTCATATAGTGGTCCACCATACTCAAACATTAAATTTTGAGTACCGGGTATAATTTTGGGTTGACTTTTTAAAGTTTTGTCTATTTCTCTTTCAGCCTCTTCTAAAATTTTTGGGTCAGTAATTAACTGAACCCTATTATCTTTAAGTTTATTTAAATCATCCTTAACCTCTTCATCTGGGTCGTAATCCAAATCCTCATCTGTTTCTTTACCATCAATATCAACACTTTTGGTTGGTCTATCAGCAGCAAATTGATATGTAGACAACCATGGGTATTTTTTTGCCACCAGATCAACAGTAGGAAACTTACCAACTAACGGCATATATGGCCTTGTTCCATAATCCTGCCAATCACCTTTCCCCTCAATATCATTATCATTCTCTTTATTATTAAATCCATACCTAAAGCTTGTATCATCTGCCAAAGCATAATTTCTACCCGGTTCTAACATACCAAATGCGTAGTAATCTTTGCATTTTTTTAAGCTACGGCTTTTCCTTCTTCTACAGTTTGTAAAAAAAGTTGCAGAGCTTTTATGTGTCTCGGTTGAGGTATACATTTTTATTTTATGCCCTTGCAAGATAGGTAAAAGATACTTTCCTCCCTACTAAAATCATCTCTATTTTAGCTCTTATTTGAGAGGGTATTTTTTAACTAAGCGGATGGTATTTGTTTATTTCTTCATGTAGTTCTTCCACGTCATTTACTAAGTATCCTTCTGTTGAACTAACATAGCGATGTCCAGCCAGGTATTGCACTTGCCGTAAGTTGTATAATTTGAGCCAATGAGTAATGACGCTTGCTCTGATTTGATTTAGGGAAGTTACTTTCGGATTAATTGCGCTCAGTTTTTTCGGCATCTTTTTAACTAAATTAAACTCATCAGAACTACCAGCACACGTAAACAATTGGTCATTTTGCTTTTTGGTATTTTGTAAAATCGCTGTTCGTATTTCATGTGTATACTCCATCAGGTCGAGTATTTGATGCGCTTCAAGTTTGAGTTCTCTTTCTTCGCTTTTTCTTGATCCGGCAATGTATATTTTTCCTTCTCTCAGTTTTACATCTTGTATTACAAGTTGAGATAGCTCATGTGTTGTTAGTCCCTGATTAACGAGTAGTCCTACAATAACTTTATTTCTTTTTGCGGACAACAGTGATGTAATAAACCAGTTGTGGTTTTTATTAGGATCATCTTCCTGTGGTATTTTATAATTGTGATATAGAGCGTCCAGCTCCTGACGGCTAAGAATGTCATAGAGGATTTTGCGTTTGATGCCTCGTATTTCTAAGTGCTGTGTGGGATTGCTTTCAATACGTCCGATAGAGACTAAATAATTAAAGTACCATTTGATGGCGATTACAAAGCAGTACACCGTTTTTTGTTTAACGTTATGAAGTGATTGAAGGAAGTTTAATACATCAGCATAACGCACATTCTCCGGCTCCATGTATTCTTTTTTGAGCCATTGTAAAAACCGTTCGCTGTCTCGTATATATCTGAGAGTGGTATTCTTGCTATAATTTCTTCCTATTAAGTAACTGGCAAAATCACCTGATGGCTGTCGTTTCAGGTGTTCTATTATTTCATGGTCGCTGTTGCGTTCAGTTATTTTCGCTTTGCGTGTGCGACTGTCGCCTGTTTTCCCTAAGTGTCTGCGCCTACGTCTCATCTTCAAAAAGCTGTTCGGTTTCAAAGCGAGGGATATTATTAAACGGCTGTTCTTTCAGTTCGCCATTTTCTACCAAATGGGTGTATACCTGTGTGCTTTCTAAGCTGCTGTGTCCTAAGAAGCGACCTATCTTTTCAAGCGCCATACCGTTTTGCAATAAGTGTGTAGCAATGGAATGGCGGAGTACATGTAGGCGAACATTTTTCTGGTGCAGTTCAGTGTTATTTGTTCTTTGCTGTAATATTTTCAAGCGTAGCGAGAGGCTCAAGGAGTCTATGCGCCTTGCTCGTTGAGAGATAAAAAACGCTTCTTCTTTTTTATTTTTTAATAAAACTGGCCGCCAGTCGTACACATATTCTTCAAGATATTTCGCACTATTTTTATTGAAGGGTACTAAACGCTCTCTATAGTTTTTGCCTTTACGTACATGCACCACTTGTTTATCAAAGCTTACATCTGACAGGTCAAGGCTGTAGCCTTCATTTCTGCGCAATCCGCAACCGTAGAAGATGGTAAGCATTGCTCTGTCTCTTGCGTTGAACGGCTCTAAGATCGTACCTTCATTGTAGCCATAGGTGGCTTTATAGAGTTCTTGGATTTCGTTTTGTGTGAGGACTGTAATTACTTCGGTGTCGTCTACTTCCCATTCAATATCAATAGGCGGTAATAATAAACGCCCGGACTGCCGCAAGTAATCAGCAAACTTGTAGAGCGCCTGTAAATGTTTATTAAGATAACTATTGCTTAGTCCGCCACCTCTGCGAGTATTGCTTCGATGCCTGAGGTGGCTGTAATGCTCCCTGATGTGCTCCACTTCTATTTGATGAACCTGTGTAATACCTTTTTGCTCGAGGTAATAAAACAGTTCACGGATATGCGTTGGTAATTGGTAAACGGCTTGGTCGCTGTAGCCTAAGATGTCGAGCCACTCCTTAAAACTTTTTTCAACGTACTGGAAGGCGGGGGATTGAACAAGTAGATTTTTCATGCGGCATATCTTTTTCTTGTTTTTACCGGACTACACTTTCAAAGCCTTACTGGGCTTGTGTTTCAGTGGCTCATTTGTCCTTTGAACCACACCTGAACCACTGAACCGCTCTTTTAGTTTTTGTAATGTCTCATCCAAAACAGAAGTAATTCTGTTTTGTAGTTGGGTAAACTCTTCGTAAGAAGTAATTTCATACTCATAACCTCTCGCTTTACTTCCTTTCACACGTTTGATGTAGAAGCCGTCTATCAAAGCAAGTGTGTACCGTTTTTGGGTACTTAGATTTATGCGGAGTGCTTTTCGTATTTCTCTATTGGTAAATACCTTTTTCTTTTCCTGTTGTAAATAAACTTTCAGCGTTTCTAAATATGTCCTACAGGCTCCGGTTAGTTCATCACTCTTGCCAAGCAAAATAATTTTCATCAGCACATTGGCATCTTCAATATCTTCAAGCGTGGTTTCGATATACATTTCTCCGGTGTCGGTATCTGCTTTCTGTTCGCGCTGATGTTGTTTGTAAAAAGTAACTGCTTCTATTGCCTGTAAATAATGCTGATTGGTACGGCGTGGCTTAAACACTTCTTCCGGTATGTATAACTGCTCTGCAAACGGATTGATTATTTTAATAGGTTCTAAGACTCGCTGACAGTTTTTGAACAACTCTTTAATTTGTTTTTCTTTTTCTTCAACTATTTTTCCGGCAGAACGTTTACGCTGATACGCCATTACTTTTGCGTCCTGTTCTTTGCTTTCGTCGAGGTAAATTAAGAATGAACGATTGGCATTGTCCTCATAGATATACTCCTGGGTGGTACACCCTGCTACGCTTACGGGTCCTTCAACAATCAAGTGGATGGTATGTGTTTCTCCTTTGGTATTTTTATGCGCAATGGTTTTGCTGATACGTTTTTTTGTTTGCAGTTCCCGCAGGGGATATAACACATTCTCTGCGCCGTCTAAGTCTTCGATTAAAATAAGTTTGTGTTTTAATTCACGTTGACCGAAGTAGTAAAAAGCATTTTCAGAAAGGGTAGTGATTTCTATTTTATCTTCTTCCGGTATCAGTTCGCCTACTTTTTCCTGTAAATGAGTTTTACCTGTGCCGCTACTGCCGAGCGATACAATGTGTAACGGTTGCTCTCTTTTTCTCGAGGTAAAAATAAGGTACATCAGTAGCCGGTTATATTCTTCACCAATCACACCGCTACTACCAATGTCGTCCATTGTACGCTTCATTAGTTGTGGTGCTTTCAGGTAGGCGATAGCCTCCCTCCGTTCTTCCTCGCTTAAAGGTTTTGGCTTATAGAACTCATTCTGTTTGTCTTTAAGCTGTTTGAGGCGGTAATCCTCTAACAGGTTGGTTAAGGCGGCTAAAGATGCCGCAATAACACTGGTGCCGATTTCAAGCCGCTCTGCTGCACGGCGGATAAACTTTTCCAGTTGAGTGTCATTGTATAAATCGAGATTGTGACGTAAGGCAGGGCGGGGACTGTCTTTCACTTCTGCTTTCAGTGTGATACGCAAGCGGTCTAGGCCTTCAAGTTTTATACCGCCTAATACGGTAAGCTTTAATAGCTCATTTTCATACCGGAGTTGTTCGTGATCTATGACCGTAACCTCACTCTGCATAAATTTATTTTTGGACTTATATGTCCATAACACAAAAGTAGTCATTGGATTTAAAATTCCAATAATTTAATATAGATTTTTATCTGATAGATAACAAAGCCGTTTTTAATTAATTTTGTTGTGTTGTGCCATATGCCATGAGGATCTGTGATAAAATAAAAAAGGCTCGCGAAGCTAAAGGGCTTTCTCAGAAGGAGGTGGCTACTGCATTAAAAATGGATCAGAGTCAATATTCCAAAATAGAAAGTGGAAAGACCGACCCGCATTTTTCTACGATTGAGAAGATAGCTAAAGCTTTGGGTATGGAGTTGTACGAGTTGTTTCGCGCCAATGAAGTATTTAAAGATGTAAACTCATTGGATAAATCCATTATTGAACGTGCAATGCTTATAGATTCACTTGATAAAAAAGAGAAGATAGCATTCTTTACCGTGCTTGATACAATGGTAGCTAAAAAACAACTTACCGATATACTAAACTCTGCTCTTAGTAAAACAGGGTAACCAATTTTTTTTTGCTACCTATAAGTCATTTCTACGACCTTTGGGTAGTATTATCTATTTTTCTTTCCCTCTTTCTTAATCTTACCAAAAGAGCCACTATTGTATTAACAATAGCAATAACAGCACATAGAAAGAACCACATCACAATGGAAGTTACTGGATCAACCATATCATAAAACATTTTTCTAAATGTGTCAGTATGCATAAAGTCATTTATCAAAGTGAAATAGTACCAAGTGATAGCGTAATACAATGCAATCCAAAGTAATAATAACAGTATGTGTTTGCTCTTTACCGTTATAAAATAAAATAGAACGGATATACCTAAATAAACAAGCATTACAATTATAAAAAGTATCGTCTCTTTCATGGTCTTTCGCTTGGGTCTGTGTGAATATTTAAAAATAGATTTTCTGCCGGAAGAACATCGTTATCACTTTGAAACCATTCCAGCCATCGGGTAGTTACATTTTGTAAATTACTATTTACTCCGGGATAGGTGTACTCTTGAGTTACATGCATAATTTCTTGACCAAGACCTTCGTTGCTACCCCACGGTTGAAATCCGCCATGTGCTGGCGAGGTTGCATCCTGCAAAACATGTAACCCTATTCCAAAAATAAAATATGCATCTTTAATATCTCCTGCTTTAAGTAATTGTTTTGCTGTTGCAAAAGTCGTTCTCACAAAAAAATCAGATTGCTCCATCGCCTCCTCAACTGTTTGACCATTATCTGCATCTCTCATAGCATGTCGGTAAGACATCGCACCTGTTTGAAATTGGGACTCATCCGCATATTCAGTTCCCTTATTCATCTCATCCACTTCTATTTGTTCTAATGACGTTTTATAATAAAGAATACCCAAAAACTTATGTGGATGCAAATTTTCCATAGCTATTGAATTTGCTTCCTGATGGACTTCTGCGCCGGGTTTTGAAGCCCATTCCTGCCCAGTCTTTGAATTTGCTGTTGAAGGAGTTGATGGGGAAGTTCCTCCAGTACCTTGTGTTCCTGAATGACCCTCCTTTGTCCAGTCACTTCCTCCACCTTGTCCATTTAATTGTATTGAATTACCTTGTCCTCCATCGCCAGTTGATGCAATAGGTTGTCCTCCGCAATTGCTGTTATCGTCACAAGCTGGCCCATCTGTGGCATCTGCACCATTAGGATCACTAAATACTATTGGATTATTATCAAACGCTGCATAAGACGATTCCCAATCTTTTACAATAGGATCAACATTCCACCTCCTAACTAACCTGCTGTCATATTCCCAAAAATCTGCGGTATACAGATCGCCTTTACCTTCAATATCATCATCCTTCATCATGCCGTTGAAACCAAAATGGTAACTTGTGTCATCAGGTAGAGAAAAATTCCTTCCTGGCTCGGGCATGCCGCCTGGGTAATAGTCATTAATGCTCACCACTTCAGGCTGATAATCAATTATATTCCCATAGGCATTTCTACTGCCACTATTTGGTGTTGCATTACTAGCGAGCATTATTTTTTTATCTGAAATAGTAGTAAGCACATTGCCCAAATGGTTCACTAATCCATATTGTCGTTTCCCTTCCCACAACTCCATAGTAAATGTATCATTAACATTCACTTGTGTCGCCTTAGGGTATATCAAACTATCTGCATAATAAACCCCTACCCTACTACTTCCATAAATATCCGCCTCCTGCCACCACATACTATCATGCCGCTCCTTGTACATACTTAAAACATTTCCTTGAGCATCTCTTATATACCAAAGCGCATAGCACTTTCCACTGCTTAAATTACTATCTTTCTTCATCACTCTATTACCCATTGCATCATACCCAAAGGTTATAAGCAAATGCGTACTATCATTCATTACTGTTGCAACTTTATTACGCACATTCCATGTGATTTTTAAATGTTGTGAGCTATCGTAAGTCATTTCACCATTCTTATCGTAAAGATAATTATTTGCAACTTCATTATCAATATCCGTTGTATAGTTGCTCTTAGGCACACCATCTGTTACACTATTTAATTGATTATTGTGTGCATTGTAACTATAGGTCATACTATCCATAGCAGTTAACCCTGTTGGGGTACCAATTGTAGGGTTGCCGTGCCTAATGTAATTCAAAATATTGCCGTTTCCATCATAACTCACTGTCTCTGCATAATCCTGCAAAGCGGCTCCGCCGCTCTGCCACTCATTTGTAGCAGTATCATAATTATTATACGCTCTCATCTTCACATATCTGTTCAACTGGTCATAAGTATAGGCATAGCCAATCGGGCTCATACTTATATCCGTATCTCCATAGTATATTTTTCGTCTTAAACTCACCGTTGCATTTTTAATATTTCCATTGTATAATCCATCACTCGCCCCGTCAAAATCACTTCCGGCATAAGCCAGTTCAAATGGCTTTAATGGCCCCCCAACGGTTTTAATTGCGCTGTAGTCGTTGTCGTAATACCCCAATACTACGCCATAAACATCACTCGCAAACATATTGTGTCCTTCCCCTCCCGCCGGGTTGCCATCTTCGCCAATATCACTTTTTATTAATCCTGTACTGCTGTTAATTCCTTGCTAATAGGAAAAGAAACCAAATCGAAACTAAACCAAAACTTGTCAGCTTTAACCTTCTTTCAGAGGGCATCTAAAACTTGTCGACAAGTTGTTTTGCATGCAACTATTTTTAAAAAGTGATAATCTGTAACACTACCCGAGTGGAGGAATATTGGTAAAGGTGACAGTTTGAAACACTACCTAGTAAGCCCATTGATTTTTGGTTGAATAAACCAAATACCAACGGGAAAAAATAACAAAAGAAAAAAACAACCAACATACTCTTTAATAAAGGGTCGCCGCCCTAATTTCATTCCAATAAGTAGTTTTGAAATGAAATGAACTACATAAATTAAGCATAAAATAGAAAATAAATACAGTGCCAATATAATTATATTAACGATTGATGGGAACCCCTCTTTTCTATTCACAAAGGCTAAGAAAACCGATAAAATAAAAAATAAAAACAAAATCATATAAGTGAAAGAAAACAGTAGTGCCGCCTTAAAGCGCTTTAAATTCATATCAAAGGATATTTTTTTATATAAAATGATTCCTACTGACCAAAACCATCTGAAAAGAAATAACATTATTACTGAAATAATTATTGGCATTAAATATAAATTTATATTTAAGACATCGTAAATGTTAGTTGGGTGTATTAGAATAATTCCTATAAGTTCCAACAAAAGAGGAATGCCCAATAAGAAAAAGAATAGTTGCCAATGTTTTAATTTTAGAAGAAAATTATAATCTGAGTTTATCTTATTCATATGAATAGTAAATTTAATTAATTACTTTTTGCGGCTTTTTTCTCACGTAGTATTTTTGTTACATTTCTTAACGCAGTGTTTTTCGCATATTGAAAGTATGTTGGGCTATTAGCAGATGCCTTGGCTTTCCCTTCAGGGGTAGTATCATCATCCTTATTAAGTTCTTCATGGCTTTGATGTCCATTCTTATGTGCTTCCAGGGTTTGCAATCCACTTTTAAACATGCTTTTTAGCCAAGTGCCAACATGAAATTCTCCCGTGTGCAAGCCCGGGTCTAAATAATCCTTTTTGAAATCGGCGATTTTTACTCCATCCTCATATAATGGTATGCTGTTCACGTCCGGTACTTGGTTATTATGCGTTTTCATATAATACGATACGTATAGCTCTACATAATTAGAATGGGAATAAAAATCCATAACTGTATGTAATACCCTTCCCAAATTCCAAATTGGAAATACACTGGTAAAAGAAGCAGGGGTTTTACTTAAACTTGAATTCGTTATTTCCTGATCTAAGGTTTTCCAAGTACTATAAACCTGTTTAGAGGTAAACCTATTATCAAAGTGATAGTATGAATTTGTTGAGTGATAATAATCTACGTCTCGTTGAGAGGCTATTAATTCTCCTTCTGATTCATCATAAGGATTCAATCCAACCGCTTCCATTGCTTCTTTCATAATTTCTTGATGGACGGGAACGGAAAAACCTCCGCTTGGATCAATATTATTTAATGGATTATCGTTCTCAACTACATATGAAGACTTGTCGACACTTTTTTGTTGTTCTGGATCAGTACTTCCAAAAATACCAAGTCCGGTCAAATCTATCCTCTCTCCAAAATCAAGCCATCTACCTTTTCCTTCAATATCGTCATCCTTAAATTTCCCGTTAAAACCATAGTGAAATGACGAATCGTCAGACAAGCTAAAATTACGACCTGCCATAATTCCTCCATAGGGATACATGTCACTAATACTTACCACCTCTGGTTGGAATCCACTTACCATAGAATAAGAGTTACGTGTTCCGCTGTTATGTACTGCCCCACTTCTTGCGTGCATTATTTTCTTATCTGAAATTGTTGTAAGTGTGCTACCCAAATGGTTACTCAAGGAATACTGCCTCTTGCCTTCCCATAACTGCATGATAAATATTGAATCTGCTTTAACCTGATAACCTCTTGGATAAATTAAACTATCTGGATAATAAACGCCTATAAGTGAACGTCCATAAATATCACACTCCTTCCAATATAAACTGTCAACAAGATCAATATTATGTTTAAGCATGTAAATAGACAAAATATTGCCTTTTGCGTCTCTTATATACCAAGTAGTAGTAGTGGGATAAGAAGTCAATCCCGGTGTTATTATGCTATCAGTTTTCATAACTCTTTTGCCCATAGCATCATATCCAAAAGTAACTAACAAACCCGTACTGTCATTAAGAACACTGGCCACTTTATTTCTGACGTTCCAGGTAATGGTTAAATGCTGTGAACTGTCAAATATCATGTTCCCATTCCTATCATAAAGATAATTATCCGTTACTTCATTATCTATGTCAGTTGTATAATTGGTTTTGGGCACGCTATCTGCTACGCTATTTAATTGGTTGTTGTGGCTATTGTAACTGTATGTTAAGCTATCCATCGCTGCACTCACTCCTAATGGTGTTCCCACAGTCGGGTTGCCATGCCGTATATAGCTTTGTATGTTTCCATTTCCATCATAGCTCACTGTCTCCGCATAATCCTGCAAAGCGGCTCCGCCGCTCTGCCACTCATTTGTAGCAGTATCATAATTATTATACGCTCTCATCTTCACATATCTGTTCAACTGGTCATAAGTATAGGCATAGCCAATCGGGCTCA
>Ga0302185_10002767_pt1 | contig 11248 bp, 9 predicted proteins | sample II_Bog_E1_1_FD_200231 | JGI IMG/M metagenome (GOLD analysis project Ga0302185, IMG submission 200231) | Peat permafrost microbial communities from Stordalen Mire near Abisko, Sweden - II_Bog_E1_2 | ecosystem: Environmental > Terrestrial > Soil > Wetlands > Peat | place: Sweden: Abisko, Stordalen... | reverse complement strand
CACTATAGTTATTTCTACTCCTTACCGGGGATGTATCATATCAATTAATAATATGATACATCCCTGATAGAAAGTTGAGACAACTATGATAGAGACTTGATAAATCCCCGGATGTTGAAGCAAGATTGAAGTAGTCTGGAAATAAGTAAGAAGAAACAAAAAGGGGAAATTGGTTGAAGAATTGATGGTTCAGAACATGCATTCCGGATTCCACGTTCTGCGTTTGAAAAGTTCTGCGTTTGAAGAGTTCCGATAAACCGGAATGTCGCATACTCCATTTGAAATGTTCTAAACAGTATCAGGCTCTTTGAACTTCATTGATTACAAAGTTCTTTTTTGATGGATTGCAAAGATAAAACTTTTTCAATAAATCACAAAAAAAAACATATGAATATATATACTTGAACAGATAATACAAATAAGCAAGTCACCCTTACTCTAAAGTAAATATTTTCTAAAGTCTCCTTGAAAAAGTATTTTCAACAATTTATGTGCAAATTCAATCCTTTTAAATCTGTTTAAAAAAAGTACATAAAGTGTTGGAGGTGTTAAAAAGAGTTTGTACTTTTGGAGCGTAAAAAAAACAAATCACTAATTAACACCAACATTAAAAGCAACTAGAATATCAACTATGAAGAAATTAAAATTAGCAATCTTTTTTGGGTTGGCTTGTTTAACAGGCTGTACCCCAACCATCAAAAATGACCATACAATTGGTGAAGTGGAAGTAAAAACCTACAGGGCATTAACTGACCGTTTAACGGAAGAAATGAAGAGACAGTTTAACGGAAACATGTATCAGAATGAGAAAATAATGCCGGTTGAAACCGCTGATGGTATTAAAATTGGAATCCCGGGGGTTGTTTCTTATACGTTTAGAAAAGATAATTCAAAGTACGTGAAAGGCGATCTGAATAATGATAAGAAGACTGATCTGATAATCTGGGCAGATATGACTGAAGCACAGGGTTATGAGAATAAAAAGTATTTTTTATTTTTACAGGATAAAGACGGGTATCAATATGTTGGTGAATTTAAAGCCGACGATCTGGTGAGTGATAACTGTCGTAAAAACGATTTAGACAGAGGGATATTCAATCTTGATTCGATTAGTGGCGGATTGCTTATCGGGAATACCGATTATAAAGGAAATCATGAATCCTCCTACCTCAATTTTTCCTATCGCTGTGCAACAGAAAAGTACAAATTAGATTTAGCAACAAAAGATTTTAAAATTGTTTACCAATCCGATTTGTTGAAAAAGAATGACAAAACAGGAGTGTACGAAAAGGTGGTGAAATAAATAAACTTTTCAGGTTAAACCTAATTTCAAGTATGGCATCTTACGATAAAAAATTTGAAAAATAGTGTTAAACGACATTAGGTATATATTAGGTATAAGATGTATCTGAAATTATAATATTTGATTTGCAGCACAATTAAAACGGTGCTGCATTTTTTTTTATACAGCACGCAACAAAAAAATATGAGTGCTGCATTTTCCATATCGAAACGAAACAAACCGGTTGACCTTATACCAATTCAAACCGGTATACTTTTAATCCTATTCGTCATAAACCGGAATCGTAGCAGGGTAATGAAATTTATTCTGTTAATGCATCCTCCCCCCGGATTAGGGAGCCTGTGTAAAAACTAGATTTGAAAATGATAAAACTTTCAAATTTAAGCATGTAGTTGAAATATGGTAATAAGGTTAAGATGTTTTTGTTAATATTTCTACTAAGGTTGATAATCAAAAATATGGTACATTCCGGTTTATCGGAAAGGTTTCTTCTTTAAAAACCTGATTTTCAGGAATTAAACCTCAATAGAAAACCAATGAGTACTAACCCAAACCTTATTACCTTATTTAATAAAAAGCATCAACTATCAATTTGGAAGTAACAAATTCTACATATTGTATTTTTACACAGCCTCAAAGGTACGTAGAAAATGCAACAAGAAGGAAATGAAGTGAGATTCAGATCTATCAGATATGCAAACACATTAAAAAAGTCAAAATAAAAAAACAACCAAAATGAATATAGATAATTTTCCTTTATTCTCAGCAGGATAGCCTTATCTCTATTCATTCAGTAATAACAATTAAAAATTTAAAATTATGGCAACATTTAAATCAACGACCTTCGGAAAGATATCCGGGCGTCACGGCAGTGCCGTTGCTGCCGAATTAAGAAACGGAATGAATGTATTGAAAGTGTTTACTCCTCCTTTTAACTCTAAATCGGTAAAACAGGTGGCACAACGTACCAAATTCAGACTTGTCATCACTTCGCTTAATTGTTTGCATGATTTATTCAGTATTACTTTCCGTACTACGGGTGGTGCACATCATGCTGTATCGCTTGCGTTGAAGAATGCCGTAACTGGCACCTCTCCTGATTTCAGTATCGATTATACAAAACTAGTCTTGTCGGAGGGTAGTATCTATGGTACAAGTCAGGTAATAGCTGCCAAAACAACCGGTACCTCTGTCAGGATTGATTGGGTAAACAATTTGTATAATACTTCAGCACTCGCTACTGATAATGTAAACCTGATTTTCTTCAAGGAAGCCGAAAAGGAAGCCGTCTTGTTGGAAAATTGTACACAACGCGCAGCCGAAACCGTTGAGGTGGAATTGCCTGCAGAATGGGCAGGTGGTAATGTTCACAGTTGGATTTATTTTACGAATGCAGATGGTTTGCACAATTCTTTGAGCAAATATATCAGCCTTGTTCAACTGTAATAAGTTTATTGTTTTTTATTCTATAGTCGGGGATATAAGTTACACCATTTTCACTGAAAATATAAAATAAGGATGCTACACACTATTGAATTTCATTGAGCCGGAGTATGGACAAGTGTCGTACTCCGGCTCTTTATTTCAAGAAATATGAAATGTATGTTTTTACGTTGCGCACAATCCGGTAGAAAATATATTTCTGACAAACTATGTCGAGCCGGATATAACCATTATTAATAAGAAAAAGGAATTGTTTGTGGATGGGATATGTTATCCCAGCCTTCTTGTATTATTAGGATTTACAATCCGATTATTACATATATTAATTTATTTTTTATATATTTGCAACGTTATAATTCACCTTGTTGGGAATAACAGAAAGTTAGTTATAAATGGCACATATGATTTGTCGGTACTGCACAGGTTTTGAGAACACTTGTCCCGATTTTTCTTCAGGAAGTTGTGCTTAGCTCAAACTGCGCTATCCACAGAATGCGGATTTACAAACTTGAACGAAACAGATTATGTAAGATAAAAATGGAAATTTAATAAACTATTAATCTTTAAATCAATGAAAACAAAAGTATTTGTTATTATTATGTTAGTTCTCATAATTGTTTCTTGCAGACCAAATAATGAGAAAAGTTTAATTGAGAATGGTAATATTTATAAAAATAAAGGACAGTATGAGTTAGCCATTAAAATGTTTACATTAGCTATTGAAATTGACCCCAAAAATGTAGAAATTTATTTGTTACGTGCTAATTGTTATGATTCTATAAGAAAATATGATTTAGCAATTGTGGACTATACTTCAATATTAAGGATAAATCCAAAGATTCAAAATGTCTTTAGTTATAGAGCTTATGTTTTTAACAAATTAAGTAAGTCAGATTTAGCAATTGCAGATTACACATCAGAAATAAAAAACTACCCTAATGAATATATAGCTGTTTATAATCGTGGATATATTTACTATTTAAAAGGGAACTTTGATCTAGCACTTAAAGACTTTGATAGATCTATCAAAATTAATCCAAACGATTTTTTAGTTTATCGCAGTCGTGGTGATCTTTATATATCACTAAAAAATGAAAAGCAGGCTATTTTAGAATATACTCATGCAATAAAGTTAAAACCAGATGATTATATTTCATTTAATTTTCGTGGGGTTTGTTATCGGTATGTTGGGAACAATAATCTAGCTCTTTCTGATTTTAATTCATCAATTCGAATTAATCCTAACTATGAAGGTGGGTACATTAATCGAGGTGTTTTATATGAAGTGTTGGGTAAAAAAGAATTGGCTATTATTAACTTAAAAAAATCTGTAGATTTAGGAGTAAAAGTTGGAAGTAATATATTGAAAGAAGACTATAATATTGTTTATCCTTGATAATCGTATTATAAAAATTAGACCTTTTCATCCAAATCTGTAAATTTACAGTTGATTTATTGCGGATCTGATTGTAACAGAATCTAACACTGGATACAAAGTAGTTTATAACCATTAATAACGTGCATTTACAAACTACATTGGTTTTCATTTCATTAATTCTATACTATCTACCCTGTAACATTTAATAGACTTAGAGGTAAAATTGATATATGTGTAATAAATTAACAATATAATGATAGTGAAAAACATACCGTTTGATAAAAATAAAATTAACTTGATCTCAGTATTTGCTATTTTACTCATATTAATAATGTATATTTGGAGTATTGATAATAATTTTTTAAGGTTCTTAATCTTTTTAAATCGCTATATGAACTAAGGATACTAAATATACATGTATAAATAAAAGTGTATAATGGTGGTACAAATCACTGTAACGTAACAACCCCGTCCTTCCGGATATGTACTTCAATGAAAAAATGGTAATGCCTGTTACCGGGATTACAATTGCTCCCTTTGGTCGTAGCCATAAATCCCAGCAGCAGGCCTAATCCTTTATACATTTGAATTAGTTTGTATATCCGGCATGACGTGGTTTTAAAATGAGACAATAAATTGTTCAGATTACATACAACTTTAAATTCCAGACAATGAAAAAAGAAATACTGATAACAATGTTCCTGATTTTATCAGTAGTTGGATTATTTGCAGCAGATCCGGTTGACAGGGTGGATAAAAATATTGCGTTTACCCGGCTTACAGATAAAACCTATCTGATTCAATCTTCTTATTCCTCCAATGGCAGGTTGGATTGTAACCTTTTACTCATTATTGATAAAAAAGATGTTGTTTTGGTAAACACTCCCTCCACCGATTCGCTGACCACTATTTTGCTTAACTGTATAGAGAAAAAGTTCAATAGGAAGGTCACCAGAGTCATTGTTTCCCATTTCCACGATGACAGTGCAGGAGGATTAAAGGTGACAAACAGACTTGGTATCACTTCATACGGATTGGATAAAACAAGGGATTTGTTGAAATCATCAAACAGAAAGATTGATGTGGTATTCACTGATTCATTAAAAATATCATTGCAAACCGAAGAAGTTCAGATGTTCTATTTTGGAGCCGGCCATTCGATGGATAATATAGTAACATGGATCCCGGGTGAGAGAATTTTATTCGGTGGTTGTTTACTCAAATCGCTAACCGCAACAGATAAAGGGAATATTAAGGATGCTAACCTTAAGGCATGGCCGGTGACAGTCGGGAAAGTAAAAAAGAGATTTATGAATGCAAAGATTGTTATTCCAGGACATTCGACTATCGGGGACAATTCGATATTTGACCATACAATAAAAATTGCAGAAATGAACTGATTTAAAGTATTCAAAAACAAGTAAAAAACACATTCAATGGAAACAAATGAACTTTTAAGAGAATCAATCTTTGATGTTATAAGAACTCAGATAAAATTGAATAACCCACCGGAGACTAAACTGACTTTTGAAAGATTAAAAAAGCTCGGTTATAGTGAAACGGAAGTTATGCAACTAATCGGCCAATGTGTATCAATGGAAATTTATAACATACTAAAATTCAAAATACCGTTTAATGCAGTCAGATATGACAGGAATTTAAAGAACCTTCCAGCTAAACCAACCGAAGAATAATATGAATATAGAACTATCAAAAAACAGTATTTGACTTTATTAAAGATCATGGATTGCTGAGAATGGGTCTTAAATAGTTACAAGACAAAAGAAGACAAAATTTACAAAGAAAGTGATGAGCTTGAATAAGTTATATACTCTTTTGCAAAAAAATCAAACCGGAGTAATGGATTGAATATGATATAAGTAATTAATAATTAATTGAATAATTGCCAGGATGCATAAATTCAGGCTTTTGCAGATTAATAAATTGATCTTTTAACTATCTATGATTACTGAAGTAGTTGAAACAATAGTTTGACTTGTTTTATTTTTCATGAAACCAGACATCTACCCCTACCCTCACATTTTCCAGACTGTTTAAAAAGGAATATAGTTGAAATAAATTCTTTCGATTTGAAAGTTTATCTTCTTTTTAAAATAAGCGAATAAGGTTTGGATTGTTTGGGTGCAGGTTTTCTATTAAGGTTTAATACTTGAAAATAAGGTTTTAAAGGATATAACCTTATTTTTATATGTAAACTTTAATAGAAAAAGATACAATTATGACTAAACCTTATTTCTAATTAATTCTACTTTGACAGTTTATATTTTTTAGACAGGATTTACAGGATTAACATGTAAATTGTGCCCTAAAAGAATGATAGATTCCAAAAAAGTTACTAAATTTAGGTTGTTTAGAATCTTATCGAATAATATGAAACCTATTAATCCTGTTAATCCTGTTAATCTTGTCTCATTTTTTATTATTTTTAATCTGTCAAAGTAGAATTAAAGTTTCAATTTAAAAGCATTTGACTTTTTAAATCTTATTTTTAAACAATTCATTCGTCAAAGTGTATTTAAGATTTGCAGTCTGTGGATAGCGCAGGTTTACAAACATGGATGGAAAAGGAGGTTTTTTCTGTAACACTGTAGGATATTTGTTGTAGCCCTGTAATTTACAGGACAGCTTTATTTCTTCATAAAATCATAAACAATACTAAAACCACAGAATACAAAAATCACAATTTTGTCATTACGTTGACGATTTTATATATAATTCAGTCATTACATTGACATTTTTCGTATAAATCCTTGAATTTAGTATAATGGATTTGTATTAAGACACATTGCGTATAATCATCTAAAATAATTATCATTCTGAATCCTTTTTATTGCAATCTGAATAATAAATTTGGCCCCCTAATTACCCTTATTTTAAACTCCTTTTCAATTTGACAAATTGTTTTATTGAATTTGTTTTTTTAACTTCCTTCAGAAAAACAGCGAACCGACTCAACTATTAAAACCGTTCTGACCTTTTTGTCAGGACGGTTTTTTTGTTGTAAAATAAAGTACTTTTACATTTCTTTAAAATAAATACATAAAATGTTGGAGCTGTTAAAAAGAGTTCGTACTTTTGGAACGAAAAATACAGAATTGACTGAAAATAATGATTCTTAAATCCTCCTGAAAACACCGGTAAAAAGTACAAAATTGAACATGACAGAACAAATGAATGACCGGACAGAAAAGCTAAGACTTATTTATATCCCTTTTTTGATGATGGCTGTAAGTATCATTGGGGGTTATACATTTTTAAACTGGCTTATACTGATAGACCTACAATTATTTCAATTCAAGGAAATGATTGTAAATATGATTGTGCCACTTATTCTTCCGTGGATTCCTGTATTATTCTGGTACAGAAAAAGAATTAAACTTTTAAAATTTGATACTTCAGGGAATCGCGATCCACATTTTTTTTATCAGTTAATTGCCGTATTAGCAATCGCCATTCCGACTATCATTGCACAAGGATATCTGGAAACAGCCACCGGAAAACTGACCGAACTTGATAACATTTCGCAGATTGACAAGCATATTCCTACAAAATACTATAGTTTAAAAAACTATAGTATTGATAAAAAGGATATTGAGACTTATACTTCATCAACTGTTACCGGGAAAAACGATCAGTATTTAGATATTCATATATCTATTGCATGTCCGGTTTTGCTTGCTAAACCGTCAAACAACAAACAGACGGAAAACAGAATAAATGACTCCGGACCATTGCTTGTTATTGATGGACAATCCTTTCCGGGTATGAAACTTTCAATGATACCAAAAGAAAAAATAGTATCAATAAATAAACTAAGTGAATATCAAGCTTTTCAGTTATATGGTGAAACTGCTAAAAATGGAGCGATTGTAATAATAACTAATGGTTTTAAGCTTGTGAAAAAAGTTACTGTTATAAAAATTGAATCAGCAATTTCACCGGATACAGTAAAATCATGGCTTGGATTTGAATATAAAGATCAGATTAGTAACAGGATTTCGAATGAAGATAAAAAGCGGTTAATCAATTTATTTCTGCAAGAAAGTCAGAAAGATTTTGAAATAAAAGATGTTTCAAAATTTATTTATTTAAAAAGATTAAGCCATTCGGATGATATTGAAGGCTATCAAAATGCGATCAGTAAAAACCCATTAATTGTGTCTTCCAAAATAATATTACTACCCATCAATGAACCTTTCGAAGCAAGAAACGGGAATAAGTTAGTATGGATTTTCGGTACATTCGCGACAGGTGCTATTTTCTGGTTGATTATGATACTCGATCCTGCATTTGAAAAGAATGAATTGAAAAGTTTCGAAACCGGAGAACCTGCGAAAGATACAGATATGAAATTCTTTCTTGCAATCTTTGTGCCGCGAAAAGATTTCTTTATAACTCCGGTTCTTATTGATGTAAATAGTTTTGTTTTTATGGTCATGGTGTTTGCCGGTTTAGGATTTGTATCTTTTCAGGCTGATGATTTAATTAACTGGGGCGCTAACTTTAAACCGCTGACTACTGATGATGAATGGTGGAGATTGATAACAAGCACTTTCCTGCACGGCGGGATTATGCACCTGGTGGCCAATATGGTTGGATTAATCTTTGTGGGCATTTTTCTTGAGCCCCGCATTGGTAGCAAAAAGTTTGCAGTGATTTATCTTGTAACAGGCATTCTGGCAAGTATTACAAGTATAATATGGCACGAAGCAACTGTAAGTGTCGGAGCTTCAGGTGCTATCTTCGGATTATATGGGTTATTCCTGGCACTCATGCTGACAAAGGCCTACCCAAAAGAATTTAATAAAGTATTTTTAATCAGTACAGTTGTATTTATCGGATTCAATCTGGTAATTGGAATAACCGGAGGGATTGATAATGCAGCACATTTAGGTGGTCTGGTGAGCGGGTTTGTGATAGGGTTGTTACTTTCCCGGCAACTTAAAGATGAATCAGACCAATATCAGTTGGAAAAGAATATAAACGGTTAACAAAAAAGAATAATGCAATTGCACTTAATTATAATTATCACAACAAATTATCCCTTTTTTGTCCAAAATTATTGAAGATTTGCACACAGTGGATAGCGCAAGTTTGAGCGAAGCGGTAACTTGTGCTGGAAATCAGATCAGTTTTTAACTGAATATTATGAAAACGTTAAACAACTTATTCTCTTGAACTATGAGTAGGAAGTATAAATTTCGGAATCCCGAGGCTGTTTATTTTGTTACTTTTACTACTGTTAACTGGATAGATGTTTTTACACGTCCAATCTACAAAGAAATTATAGTAGATAGTTTGAACTATTGTATCAAAAATAAAGGATTGATGGTTTATGCATGGGTAATAATGAGTAATCATGTTCATTTAGTGATTGAAAGCAGAAATGCATCCCTGGAAGATATTATGCGTGATTTGAAAAAACATACATCAAAAAAAATAATTAAAGCAATAGAAGAAAATCCGCAAGAAAGCCGGAAAGCTTGGATGTTGTGGATGTTTGAACGTGCAGGAAAAAAGAATGGGAATAACAGCAAGTACCAATTTTGGCAGCAGCATAATCAACCAATTGAATTAACAGTAAAAGCATTCGATATTGATACTCACATTGATTATATTCATAATAATCCGGTAAAAGCAGGTTTTGTTGATCGTCCTGAACATTATCCATATAGTAGTGCGGTTGATTTTGCAGGAGGGAAAGGATTAGTTGACATAGAACCTTGCTGGGAATAGCATAAAGTCAGTTATAAACTGCACTGGTTTTGAGCACAAGTTGTGCTTCGCTCAAACTTGCGCTATCCACTGACTGCAAATTTACAAACTTGAACGAAACAGAAATTCACTAATAATCCGGTAGAAGAAAATTCTGTTGATAGTCTGAAAAATTGTTGGGATTCAAATGAACTCAGTTACAAACTGAACTAGTTTTGAGCACAAGTTACCGCTTCGCTCAAACTTGCGCTATCCACTGACTGCAAATTTACAAACTTGAACGAAACAAAAAAGAATCAGACCAATATCAGTTGGAAAAGAATATAAACGGTTAAACAAAAGAGATTAAAGCATTTGCACTTAATTATAATTCTCACACCAACTTATCTTTGAATATTATGAAAAAGAGATCAATCTTTCTTGTTTTTATCATTATCTGGAGTTTCTCTCATTTAGTTGCACAGGATATAACCAGGTATGAAAATGATATACAGACCATTCGGCAATATGATAAGATCTATGCTCCGCCTAAAAATCCGGTCTTATTTGTCGGGAGTTCTTCATTCCGCCTTTGGGACGATCTGGAAAGGACTTTTGCTGATTATGCAGTATTGAACAGAGGCATTGGAGGTTCAGTAATCAATGAGATCACATACTACATCAACGATTTGATAGTAGCCTACCATCCACGTCAGATAGTCCTTTACGTGGGAGAAAATGACCTGCCGGATGAAAAGACGACAGGTGATTCTGTATTGAACAGAACAGTTCGCTTATTGACTCATATCCGTGAAAAACTTCCAAACGTACCCATCGTCTATATTTCGATAAAACCCAGTCCTTCGAGAGAAAAGTATATAGCCAAAATGTTGCTTGCCAACCGGCTTATTCGTGATTATATAGCCACTCAAAATGATATGCATTTTGTAGATGTCTGTAGTCTGATGTTAACACCCGATGGGAAACCAAGGCCGGAGTTGTTTCGTGAAGACAGGTTACATATGAACAAACTTGGATATTCTATCTGGATTAAAAAGATTAAACCCTATTTAAAGAAAAATAAAGAAATTTGAAAATATATCAATTTGAAAATTTGAAAATGAAATAAATCAATGATTTATGATGATCTCAATATAGAGATTGATCTTAAGCAATTAAAAGAATTTATTGATACATTTTGATTTCTGACCCCCAAACCCCCAAAGGGGGCTTAAGAGTGGATTTTCAGAAGCTATTTACAATTAGGAAATTTTAAATACTGAGTCTTAAAGCCCCCTTTGGGGGTTTGGGGGTCAATAATAAACAAACTGCAAAAAAGTGTGTACTAAATATTTTTGAAACAAATCAATAATTAATCCTTATTACTTCTACTTTGACAGATTAAAAAC
>Ga0302185_10002765_pt1 | contig 11262 bp, 8 predicted proteins | sample II_Bog_E1_1_FD_200231 | JGI IMG/M metagenome (GOLD analysis project Ga0302185, IMG submission 200231) | Peat permafrost microbial communities from Stordalen Mire near Abisko, Sweden - II_Bog_E1_2 | ecosystem: Environmental > Terrestrial > Soil > Wetlands > Peat | place: Sweden: Abisko, Stordalen... | reverse complement strand
TATTTTCAGTCCTTGGGTTTGGGGGTTAATCTTCTACTTCTTCCTTAATGGTGTCCTTCTTGCGAAACATCCTGATTCTGCTGGGATTTGCCATTATTTCCGAAGTATGTTAGAGTAAATTCATAAACAGATTCTCGACATTATCTCCAGTTTTGGCTGAAATTTAAAAATATTCCATTCCCAATTTATCAGCTCGTTCTTTCCCGGCTTAAAAACTAATTTATCTAAATTCTAAATCAGTTTTATTGGCTACAAGATACATGGTTCCTTCTCCACCTTTATTTTGCTCAAACATCTTCAGCCACATTGGTACTTCAGCGAATGAAATCTTAGACGACACATCGAAAACCACAATTGCAGAATGGGCATCTTTTAAATAGCTTGGAATGAGGGAACGAAATCTTTCCTGTCCAGCGGTGTCCCACAACTGCAGGCGGTAACTCTTAGCGTGGTGCGAGATGTTTTTGGCCAAAAAATCAATACCTACCGTGGGCTTGATTAGGAATAGGTACATTGGCTGCCTCCTAGAAGCGATTATTAACATATCTCTCGATGATACTGGACTTGCCAACATTCTGGCTGCCCAAAAAAACAATTTTGATTTTGGTTTTACCAGTCATGGTGCTGATGGAATGGTTCATTTCGATGTATATTATTAATTTTTGAATAAATCTTATCCTCTTTAAAAGTGAGATAGGAAACTAGTAAAAATAAATTTGAGTCAACATCAAAACTAGTATGACCAAAAGCCTTTAATTTATTGTTTTGTTTTGAATTGCAAAATTAAAATTAACAATGATATATATATGCTAATAAGGAGGTTTATTCGAAATACTACTAGATTCACAGCAGCAGGGTTGATGTTTTCCAAAATATATAGATAATTCCATTATCAGAAGTAAATCCAGAATATTAATCTTCAAATGATGGAGCATAATAATCATCTTGCAGACGGAGACGCATTTTTAATCTACTTCAATGATGCTCGTCTCCAAAATTTAGTACAAAGCAATTATTATTTATCTGATTTGGTAAGAATTGCCAACAGTTTGGTATATCACACCAAAAAGGAAGATTTCACTGACATCAAAGTCTTATTTCTTGTATATACGTCCAATCTATTTTATACCGAAATAAAAGGAGCAGCAAATTCAATATTTCTTATTATAATCAATGTCCTCCAATAAAAAATTAACACTTAAAATTTCATATTTTAATCACCTGAAATCTAAAGAGCTCTCCTATTAAATATAAATTATTTGACTCGACGTAACAACAATTATCTTATCAAATAAAGGAGTAATTTGGAGCTACAACTATTTTATTTTGTTTGTTTGAAGTACAAAATTATGAGCAAGCCAGGAGTCTACTGCGAAGTTAATGGACAGTCATTATAAAATTTGATATCTGCCCTTCCTTATCTTTCGAAGGACAGTTCAGGCATCTCATTTTTAGATGAATTTGAACAATATTTCATAAGGGTTGCAAAATTGTAAATTGAGAGACTATTCCAAAAATAAGGGCTACTTTAATCTGATGATCTGAAAGTTTTCATAAGTCGCTATATCTTAATAATGTAATCAGCGATATCAATACACAAACTGAAAGGCAAGTTCATAAAGATCTGTCAAATGCTACCCATATAGTTTTCATATGAAGCTGCTTTTATCAACTATCTAAGGACTATCCAGTATTTCATGACATAAAATTTAATAAAAGCAATAGATATAGGACACTTAAAACAGTATCATTTTCTTCTTGCAGATAAAAATAAAATGTATCGGTCTGTAGCAGCGGTAAAGGCTATGGAGGATTATGTTGAACATTTGATCTTGGCCAAATACCGAGATCATATTCAAGTATTTAGCCCTTTTTTTGATTAAAATCCTTTTATTTATGACCAAACAAAGTGGAAAGGTAAATCATACACATCAAGGTAAAGTAGCAAATTAGAATCAACTGAATAAGAATGATTATTTAAGCATTATATCTATGGCTATCTTCGAGCTAATTAAATCATTTCTGCAGTCATGACACTTTTTTTAAAGTTTTACGATAATTTAACTTGAATGCGCAGTCTTTGCATACACTGATTTTTACCAATGCATTCTTCCTAATGCCCTCCTCCACGTAGCCAAAATTCATTTCAAATATATTTACTGCCGCTTTGTCGCAATTCAGTTCGCTGCAAATAGACTCTCCCTTTCCAGTCAAGACTTATTTTTCCGTTCGCCAACGACACCCTATCTGTCCCTTCTCGAATTTTTGTAGATTTACAAGTGCATATTCCTTATAGAGTTTATCATAATATTTTTTAGCAATATGTTAGCCTCTTCTCTACTTATGTCCTTTGATTTCGCAATTCCTTCTTCTTTATTCCTAGTCATCCGACTCATCCTCTTCTCTCAAAAACTTATGATGCTTTTTGAGCAGGTCATAATCTTCTAAACTTTAAGTAGCCTGTCTCTTACGATCGTTCATCTGGTAAAAAGATAATAATATTATATAAAATCAGCAGTTAATGGCTGTTTAAGTAAGGACACGATTTTGACTCAGCAGGATGTCTTTTACTCGCATTATGTGGAGAAGAGATTAATTTAGCTATTGATCACGCTGGCTTAGTTTCGATTTGCCACTTTGCAACTGAATTTTAGGACTTTTATGTTGCACATTTTTTACTTAACTTTGTCTGGAGTGCTGTTTCTTTTTCATGGCATTGTATTTTTTGATAAAAACCACTTCTGGGATGACTTCTTCAATGGATCCATCAACCATCAATACAATACAACTCTCCTAACGATTGATGACCTTAAATTTTATTGGCACAAATCCATTATCTCGTTGCGTATCTGACAATGCCTCTTCAATCCACTTGTTCATTTACCCAGCCATTATCACAAACTACCATTTCTTTTATAGGGCATTCATTTCTAAATCTTATCGAAGAGCCTACAATTTCACATCTGTGCTTTATGATCCAACGAAACCAGTTTTGAGAAAGGTTTTGGTTAACTTCTCACAAGTAGACTTCAATCGTAAGTTTTATAAGGTTTTTAAGATTGTTGGTTTCGAACTATTTTCACTTGCTCGATGGAGAGTTTTTGATTCGAGTTTGGTTGTAGAAGATCCTCTTTTTTTAATTTCGAAAAGTGATTTTTGACTGATAGCAGTCGTTATACTATACTTTTTATCTTTCCACAGCCCTAAACTCTTAAAATGATCCTTTCTCAAAATACCTTGTTACGCTAAAGTGACCAAGCAACGCATCTATGATACACTTAGTTCATATCCTAATTTTCGCTGGGCCAGTTCCGAGAAAAGCATAACTGATATACCCTTACTGTCGTCCCAAATATCTAATGGTTCAATTGCATGAAATTTAATAAAGCTAATAAATTTTTACAAAGTCTCCTGAGGGTTAGATGGTAATTATTTGGGGTAATCTTCTTCGTCTGGTACTGTAAATTTAACCATGCTATTGCCCTAAATAGACAAGCATATACATTGGGTAAGACAAGCTCCGGTTCTTAAAGAGTCTATTGAAGGTGATTCTTCTATGAGTGGCTTTATATTTCAATCATTTATTCTAAATATTATGGAACAACCAATAAATCGCTAATATTTGATTCAAACACTCGTAAAAACTTAATAAAGACGATATGTTACTTAAAATTAATAATTATTTAATTCATGAGGAAAATACATTTCATAGTCTTTTATTACCTCATTCATTAATAAATATACGCATTTAGATATTTACAAACATATTTGATTAATTTGGAAATACAAAATCAAATACTGGTCAATTTAATAGCAAAATATAGCTATAAATTGAGAAAACACATTACATTTAATCTTAAGATCGCAGATGCTTTGATCATCAGATAAAAATCGAGGATAAATAGGTATGTAGTAAAATGAGAATCTTAATATGGGATAAATCACCCTTTTTGAGTATGCACTTATCAGCGAATACAAATATCAAATGTTTGAATCAAAATTGAAGAAAGTACCTCGCATGCGTTTTGGTGGAGGCTTATCTGCCTAATTCATGCGCCGGTCACTTTGAAATATTCTATGAGATTGGTCAAATATTTTATTTTTTGTTCGAGTATTATGTTTGTAATCTTCAATTTCATCTGATGGTATCCAGTTATATATTGCTTATTTATGTTCTCTCCATTAATATATATTCCGTAAGGCATCTTGAATTATATTAACTTTCTATGTGTTCAACTGAACAACTGTTATTTCTGCTCTATGTCTTTCATATGAAGTACTAACCTCCTCTCGCACTGATTTCACTATGCCTTCAAAATCTTTAGTCACCACTTCAGCTATCGCCTTCCTAAACTAACTATTGTTTAATGCTGTTAGCAGCCGAGTAATTTATCTATTGATTGCCATAATGGTGCTGTTTGGAGATTAATACTCTTTGACAAATTGGTTCTTGTAGTTTTCCACCATTTAATTCATTTCTTTTTTATTATTTTCCATGGAGCGACAAACCAAATCAAGTAGTTATCTCTTCGCTATTTCGTTGTCTCTTTCAAATTTTTAAAGCAGATCGTTAATGCTCGTATTAACATGCTCTTCCATACGCATTCCTTATTGTTTTAACTCTTCCCTCATACTTAGCAGAAAATTTTAGCATTAACCTTTGCTCATTTGAAAGTTGACGCTCGCCATTTTATCTCTTGATTGGTAATAGTTAATTAGTAAGTTCTTGTTTGGGACTTTGCTGTCGTAATGATTTTTAGATGTAGCATAATAATCCGTCTCTGTTTTTAAAGTCCAAGGTTTGACCGGTATATGATTGGTTGGACTGAAATGTTTTGGGCTTGATGCTGACGTTGGTAAAACTCGCCTGGGATTGTACTTGTTTAGCAGCATGTCTAAATCTAACCTTTGCCTCATATGATTTAAATATATTGGATGAATTTGAGGCGTTTTATTTGTCATAATAGGGTACACTACTAATGGTTAAAATGGTCAATCAAATATACTGAAATGAAGGGAAGAATTAAATCATAGAGAAGAGATTGTGCCGAAAGGCATCTTTTAAATCAATTATGAGTGTTTTAGTCTCTGATGCTGAAGTAAACTTCCCAGAGTGCCATACGTCCTCTCACAGCGCTCATGCTCGCATTGATAGATCTTAGTGATGTTTTCAGCCAATCTGCGCTGTCTTTTTGGTTGATCTATCTTTTTATCTCCGAGTTTCTAAAATTCCTCTTCTAATCGCTGCACTTTCTTGAGTAATCTGTCTTTGTAAAAGCGCAATTAATCCATTTGTTGATGCAGGTGAAAGGATGCACCATATGCTTCTAGATAGTGATGGTAAGGATCAAGTACGGGGAAGAAGGGTTTTCTCTGGTCGAAAGTGAAAGTTGTAGGTGTGTGTGGATGGTTGGATTGAACCTATTCTGTCTGCATTATCAATTAAATTTATTGCTGTTTGATATATAAGGTAGGATAAAATATTAAGATTTAATGCATCAAAAAATAGATTTTATTGTCCATATCATTCCGATCGGGGAAGCCACGCCATCTAAAGCTTAAATTTTCATATTTCATCACAGTATCTCTCTTTCCACATGATTTTATACGGTAATCTCAAATTAACTGGACCTTCCTCATCCAAACTATGATTACATTTAGATTAGTAAAGATTGCAATCAATATTAATGACACCAATATATCTTTACTTCCATTTTTAAAGAATTTTTATTGGAAAATATAATTGAAAGTTCGGCCAAAGTTTTTTATGAGCAGCCATTTTTTATAATGACTGAAGAATTCCTGAAACGTGCTGACTTCTTTTTGTAATTGGTTTAATGTTCTCTCACCAGGCCAGTGATTAGTATTTTTAAATTAAATTTCTGATTTTTTTTTTATTTCTTACAAATCAACACATGACTGGTTCATGCAAGTACAGTAAAGTCACACAGCAGCATAAGTTCCATCTGCTAACGCTGGTTCTCCAAGAGGGCATGCTTATTAAGGAAGTACAATTGTAACTAAGCAGGCGGCTAAATTAATCGGCATCAACTACTCCACGGCCAAAACCATCATTTTCTTCCACCGCCAACGTAGCAAGAGCTATCAATTTGATTTTAGATCCAAAGTCAAATATTCTCCGTAACAAAGGTGTACTGCTGTTGTGGAGGAACTCACTCCATGCCAACCTTAAACAGGGGAAAGCATTATTCCAAGAGTTACGCCCATTGAAATTATCTGCACTATTGGATGCAACAATATGGACAACTTCAAAGATGATGAAGAACTGCTTTCCTTCTACTCTGATGAAAAGCCAAGAAAACAACTGTTGAGAAATTATCCATTGACACATCAGAACTTGCACGCTCAGCAAAAGGGTAAAACAGAAGATGATTTGTTTAAAAGTGGTTGTCGTCGCGTAACTCGGTCCCACGCCATTTCTGGAACTCTAACTAGCTTGACAAGTCTCTCAGCAGATCGGCTATCAGTTTAAAGCGTCTGTGCTTCATAGAAAATCATTGATGAATGAAAAATCAATTTAATCCTGTATTCTATCATTTTAACCAGCTGCTTTTGTATTAGAGAATATTTTGCCCAATTAATAGTTAAATTTATTGTGGGAGAATTTTTATCGTCTGTGCTCTACTATGGATCAAATCAAATAGTAGTATAACTATAATATCCTTGAATCAAAACAGCTAAGTCATTGAAATTGATAAAAATATTTTCCAGTTGGTTGGCTTAAATTTAAACTTTTTCAGAAAATGTTCCGAAAATGTCTGTTTAATTCTTGAAATAATAAATAAATACAAACTTGGGGTAAAATTATTTAAGGTGGTCATGATCAACAATAAATGGAAGTCTTACCTTTTGGAAATTAATTCATCTTGAACAACAAACACCTACTGCAATAATTTGCTGCTTTAGCATATTTATTATTCAAGGAGCATTGACTTCACAAATAATTTTAATAGATTAATTCATCACACAATTAATCCAGCAATAATCAAAGCCTGTGAACATATTGTGATATCTAATTGTTATCCTTATGATTAGATAATCAATTTATTTCATGAATAATAAATTTCTACGCACTCAAGACTATCGATATCGTGATACACTCGAGAAAGAATTGACTGAGGAAGAGTAACCCATCAAATTCAGAAAACAGCAGGATAACTATCAGAAGAGAATTAAAATTTAGCGCCCTCCCTCTCCCCCACCAATTCCAGTTATATAAGTAATAGAATAACCAGTCGTAATACCAAAAAAGGGATGCTGTTAGGATTTCTGTTAGAGATATTGCGCCAATTGCTGCAAGTATTGCAGTTGCTGTCAAAAGAAATAAACTGAAATATGTCAATTGTGCTTATCTAAAATCTGCTCACAATGCCAGAGTAATCCAGAAAGGTTAGTAAAGTGCGAATGCATCAATATCCTATGCGCATCCTGTTCTCGTTCAGTCCGAGGTGGCCTGCCTCTTCTACATTTAAGGAGCTACCCGATAAAAATTAGGATAATAGACAATCTTCATTTTTAGGACTGCCAGTGCAGCAAATGTCATAAATGATAGTCATGAATGATTGTTGAATCAAAATATACTGAGGTTACCCATCAAAAAATTTCGAATGAATTTATTACAGTCTAGCACAGTTTGAGGTTCACGACTGCCCAAACGATCCTAAAGATGCTACTAAAGTTGAATCAGAAAATCGTTGCACTCAAGGATAGTTTCACGAGTCCGGGATAAGTCTTATAGTATGTTACTTATTTTGCGCAAAAGAAAGTGTTAAGATTGTTCATGGCCCTCTTGAATTCCTATTAACAGAATACCGATTTATTTCAGAGACTATTGGTCAGCAAGTGATAATTTTGCGACGCTAGGCAGTGGCAGCCCTTTATCCATTCCTTTTTCATGCTTCAGATCCAGTTTGCTAAGGTTTTCTATTTATGCATCACAAATTTGCAATCTTTTGGTAAGATGTTCGAGCTCTCCTGTTAATTTTTTACGAATCCCTTCACTATTTTCATATTTCTTCTTCCATTCCTAAGCATGCCTCTCAAGCTGCATGAGTCTCGCCCTTGAGACTTTTTGCTCAGCATTGGTGTTTTCTAATAATTTAACTTGGTCATTAAGTTTGCGGACCATTGATTTAAAAGTTTTATCATTTGGGTTGGAAGTTAAATTCGAAATATCATCCCTTAACTCCTTAATTTTCAGCTACAGTGCCATCAACTAACGCTCATGCAAAGTATATAATTCTGTGAGATTGTTTTCTTGGACCAATATTTGAATCTTACGATTGAGATTTTGAATTGTTTGATGATATTGCGAAACTTACACTGCGTGACCTGATCTCAGCAATGCTAGTTGCTCACTTTAGTCTGATCCAATATTTCGAGGAATTGTTCTTTAAAACTGGCTAGAGGAAGGTAATTTAGGAAAAGGAAGAGCCTCTGCAATCATTGAGCTTAAGTTTCCATTGACTTGCATTGAGTCTTGGTTTGCTTTTTCATCATCATCGGCTTGCCTATTTGAAGTACCATCCGAGAAAAGTTCGCCTTCATTAAGGCTAAATCTGTGAGTCTTACGCTAAAGTGATCGACAGTACTACAATTAATTATAGCATTGATTTGTGAGTTAGTTGATTGGTGTTCTTTCAGTCCTCGCCATTTTTTCTATTTTTTGAAGGCTTCCCTTACCCTGCCTTCCCCTTACTGTACCCTTTTGATCATTTTCCTGATTGTAAGATTCAGGCAAGTCTAAAGGTTATATTAGTGTATGTTCTTAATTTTCCCTTTGCAGTAGAGGTGAAATTCCTCCAATGCGATCATAAAACACCATCCGTTGCTTACGTTCAGCAGAAGTGCCCTATCCAACCCAATTCAGTACCATGCTAGCCGAGTCCTGTAATATAAGTTAAGCAATTGCATTAGTAGCAGGGAGTCGTTTGGTGAGCAATTTACTAAAATGTTGATATCTTTGATTTGGATTTAATTTGATATAATTGAAAATTTGAGTCAACTGCGATTTGACTGTAGTTAGATAATCCTTATTAGGCCTTTTAGATTAGCTATGAAAGGCAGGGGGTAAAATCAACAAATTTAAGCTGCTTGATTGGGTTTTATTATCGGATAATATACGCAATTTTATGATTCCTACTGTATCTTATAGTCCACGTATGATTTTGTTAGCAATATGCATAAAAGATCCCTTAGGAATTCGAAAATATCTCAATCTATTGCTCAAGTCCCTCTCTGTAATTTTACTTCCACCAATGATTTCAGAAACTGCACCTTCAGCAAACTGAAGTCCGCATAACAAACTCATAGTATTATGGCGTGGGTACACCCACAGCATGAGCAAACTCAGCAATTGCATAAGGGGAGCTTGATCCTTTGGCTGCGTGAACATTAAGGTAACGTTGAAACCTCGTTCAAACAGCTCCCTTATCGGCTGGAGCTGTTGCTGCCCTAATGAAGCTGCAATTTAGTTGTAGTGATACTTTTTATCGGGATGGCTGCCTTCCACGAAAAACTGTTGGCCGTTAGTACTCTTCAGGCGAGTAAGTCCAGGCAGATCGCATTGATGAAGTGCTAACAGGCGTGCGGGTTCGAGTAGCACGTTCTCTTATCCTAGGTTATTAAGTTCTGAGACTAATTGGCTGATGGATCGACAGCGATAGGATGAGTCCATTTAAATTTATATCAATACAACAAGATAGTATCAATGCTGATTTTGGCGTTAATGTTCGCTGCGGATCATATAGTTAACATATTATGTGATAGAAATATATCCTTCACCATCGGTATCCAATTCATCAAGGATGTTATTGATCTGTTCAATTTATTTCCATCCGTGTCTCAAAAGAACACCTTTCAGCTGTAAACGCGTAAGATAACCGTCACCATCGTGATCTATGACTTTGAAACTCTCGACAATGTCATCGACGAGACTTTTTTAAGTGAGCCGTCTTTATACAAGTCTACGTACTGCGAGATGAGAATTAAAAATTATCTAAAGTCAATCGTTCCACTTCGATCTTCATCAATAAGTGTGATATAGATTTCCAATTCTTCCTTGGTAGGATTATGGCCAAATGAGCGTAGTACTGTCTTTAATTCCTGCATTATATTAAGTATGACTTTGTTATTGATGCAGCCATCACCATCCTTATCAAAGAGTGCAAAGGCTTCGCGAAACTCTTAAATCTGTTCTTAAGTGATATTTTCGAGAAACATGCTCCTGTTTCTTGATACTACGAAGGTAATAATTAATTAAGCTGAACTTATTATTGAAGCATATTTCATAATCTATCATACAAAATTATAATAATCGTTGCCCGTATGAAGAGATCTAAAAATATATTCAATGCCCCCATCGCTTCCGAATCTCTATTGGAAGAGGAACAAAATAAGGATTTTAAGGTTGGGGGAAGATCCATCTCTTCCAATTGGTTGGTCGGCATAAATCCTAAAGACTATCATCGATACATTTTGTCATCTTTGGACTTGTCTAATTTGGAAAGAGATTTAGATGAATAGCGATAAGGATCTCCGAATAAAATTCTTCTATCCAATCATTTCAAGATTGGATAACTTAAAAAAAAGATATAAAATTTTGCGTTGATCGAAACAGAGCCTGTCAAGCCTTTAGGAGAGCAAGCATTACTTAAAAACTAACCACCGTCAACATAAAATATGGTGATCCAAAAGATAAGGGGCTTTTTCAATAGTTCATACGAAAGAAAATGCAGAATCTAATAAAAATAATTATATATACAATCTTCTAAGGATGAAAAATCTCCGTGGATTAAGGTTGGCATTTCTAACTACACCATCTAGAGATAAATAAAGTAAAAATTGTTAAATAAAGAGGAATTTAAAGATTTTGGATGGCTCAACAATTTTAATCAAAGACTTCTATTGTCTGGAGTTTAGCAGAAGCCTTACTGTATCTATGGTCAATAAGAGGAATTAAATCGATTTCAAAGATATTTTCAAGTCGAAAATTTGGAAGTTAAAAAACTGGGAGTCTTTTAAAAACTTAATGTTCAATTAAAACAAAAAATCATCGTTTTGTTTGGCAAAAAAGTAAGATTTTATGACCATAATATCCGCTTAAGAAGAGCTGATAAGGAAGCGCAATATAATAATTTACACGCTCAAAATAACAAGTAAAATTTAAAGAATTAATAGGAGAGTTCTCATAAAAAATTATCTAAAGATTTTTCTAGTTAAATGGGAGCACCATCTTCTATC
>Ga0302185_10002764_pt1 | contig 11264 bp, 13 predicted proteins | sample II_Bog_E1_1_FD_200231 | JGI IMG/M metagenome (GOLD analysis project Ga0302185, IMG submission 200231) | Peat permafrost microbial communities from Stordalen Mire near Abisko, Sweden - II_Bog_E1_2 | ecosystem: Environmental > Terrestrial > Soil > Wetlands > Peat | place: Sweden: Abisko... | reverse complement strand
GCCTCATTTACGGATTTTTACCGGATAAAATTGACGAAAAACGACCTGTCACGTTGACAAAACACAGTCACCATAAAAGTAAATTATAAAAGTATAATGCAAAAATGCACAGGCATTTAATTGCATACCTGACAGCGCGGCACGGAAGGCAAAGATCACATCATGTATTACATTGACGGCCTTATCCGGCATGCTAAAAAGAGGCTGGTATTAAATAGGATACAAATTATTAGGTTAGTCTTTGTTTGTATTCGATTTTTTTTGATGCTTGACAAAATAGGCATACCTTTATGGTATTAAAGGATGTTAACACCTAACTCCCAAAATCATGAAGAAAAAAATGTTGATCGCCCTGGTATTGCTTTGCAGTTTTACTGCTGTTTTTGCCTGGTTTGCCGATTTGAACGGCAGTTGGAGCGGAACACTAAACATATCCGACGGGCAGCAGTTCCCGTTGAATTATACCTTTAAAATTGACGGCAATAAACTGACCGGAACCTCTGTTAACGACCGGGGCACTTCTGACCTGTCTGACGGCAAAGTTAAAGGGGATAGCTTATGGTTTTCGATCGATGCAGGTGGCATGAATATACTCCATACCGGTAAATATTTTGCTGCCGGTGATTCAATTAGCCTGAATATAGACTACAATGGAAGTCCATTCCATGCCACCCTGAAACGTGCGGCCGATAAAAAATAAAACACTTCACACCGGTCTAAGTTTGGCTTGGACTAAATAACGAAAGGTTCATTAAGAAACTAAACCCGGCTAATTGTGCCAGGACAGACTTTTTTAGCAAACGACAATTGCTTTTTTGTGTAAACCCATCATTTTATTAAGTACTTGATTGTCAATTATATAAGCTATAATAATTTGAAAAGTGTAAACCCTGTGTAAACCCTGTTTTCTTGTTAACTTGATTTTATGCCGTCGGGCTTTGTCTTTCCTTTAAACATTTCGTTAGCCCAGCCAAGCGGCACCTTATCCGGGTGGGGAAATATCCATTCCTTTTGTTAATTCAGCCAGTTTGGCACCTTCTTTCAGAACACGAGGTTAACCCCGCCTGAAATTTTTTCTCATCTCCTCTGTTAATTTCTCATCAATTTGGCTAATCGTGGCTTGGTAGTGGTCTTTGTCAAGCACCGCAGCAACTCTGCCAAAATTATCTCGAAGAAAATCGTTTGAGTTCAAAATTTGATCCAAAGCTAAGCCTTCATCAGTATTAAGGATATCTGCACCATTAAGAAAATTCTTTATTATGTGCACGGGATACCATTGATCTGGATTGGAAAGACCGGCTACAGACACCGTAAGTTCCGACATAGCCCCGTACCATGAATTAAAATACTCCACTAAAAAAGCTCCGGCAGAAAACCTGATAACGTAGCTACGATCTTTACCTCCAATCTGCGTTTCCCCGATTTTTTTTAATTTAATGCTGTCTATCAAACTTTGGTAAAGTAGCGCACGATCTTCAAATTTCAAATACTTTTGCATTGTTTATTTTTTTGACTATTTCCAAAGGCCCCTTCAAGCGCAACGTATTCGCATGGGCCAAATGAAGTGGGCCACTCATGCCCTGACGCATTTTTGAGTCATTTTTTAATGATCCTTTTTTTCAGTGTCAGTAATAAAAAACACTATTTATAAATCCCTTTAATTACATAATTCCCCGAAGGCACCGAAAATTTAAAATATCCGGCTGCATTTACCGGATGAAAAGCGCCTGCATCGCCCGTATAGGCGCTATTTTTCCATACCGTTTTACCGTTAACTGTAATTTCATTATATTTTCTTGCCGGTATGCCGGCAATGGCTTCCGTATGCGGGGGAATGATGCAATCGAGTTCAAAGTAATCCTTTGTATTTTTGAAGGCGCTATAAATTTTGCCTTGTTCGGAAGGTACGACAGTATTCGCGTATTTAACAGCCCCGGGCAAAGGAAGAATTTGAAATTCTTTATACCCCGGTTCCAGGGGAGAAACGCCGCATAAATACTGGCTCAAAACAGTTAAGCCGCCACCGCTCCATGCATGGTTTACAGTGCCTCCGCCAAAACCATCCCTGCCAATTCCCCAACCCTCAAAAAGCGTTGTAAAAACGGGGTTATTAACCATGTCACTATACCTTAACTCTTGTCTTTTTATAGCCTGGTCGGGGTAGCCCATTTGCATCATCGCCTCGAATACATATTTTTCCATATAGGGGCTCGCGTGCATTTCGTTTTCAAAAACCCGTAGCAGCGGCGCGAATTTATCAATGCCGGCAATCCCCGAAACTACCGCGAGGGCCTGCGCCCTGTCATCTGTATTTCCTTTATAGGCCGTGTCGCGGTAGGCTTTTAGTTTGGTGTCCCAAAATTGATTGTTAAAAGCAATTTTAAAACGTTTCATAAACAAAAAGTCCTGTTTTGCATCCCCATCGTAGTGCAATTCGGTTGCCACAAGGTATTGGCTTTTAACAGCGAGGTAATACCACAGGTTATAAATAAGCAGCATATCTTTATTTTCGCCCCAGTCGCCCCAGGTCCAATCACCTTTCCTGAGTTCTACAGTCCCTTTTTTAGCGGTCTTCCACAGGGACAGGTATTTTTTTATTGCCGGGTAAAGGTCTTCTATGGTTTGTTTGTCACCGCTGTTCAAATAATAATTCCAGATGCCATAATAACCCACTGTTGCAAGTATTTGATCGGGTAATTCTGTCGCATAGTTTCCTTCGGGAACGGGCGAAATCATGCTGCTGTCGGCACGCTGCCATCCGGCAATTTCATGCATCCATTTTTTTATCAGGAGGTCGCTTGATCTTGACAAAGCATAAAATGTTTGCCCCGATTCAATAACCGCGTCACCGGTCCATTGGGCCCGTTCGCGTTCGGGGCAATCCATAAAGTTATCCCTCATGTTTAAATAGAGCGTGCGGGCAGCTTTTTGCCATAAGCGGCTGAGCAAAATATCGGAGCAGGAAAAGCTTCCTGCAAAACCAGTATCGTACCCCGTTTCCCTGAATTGTACCGAACGCACTTTAACGCCTTCGGGAATTATATAATATACCTTATGACCATTCATCCAGCCAAGGCTTTCATAAATTTGATACCCTTGCTTTGTAACATACCCGCTTCGGATACCTTCGGCGCCGCCGTTGTAAATAAGGTAATTATCAGTAAAAATATCGATTTGTTTATTTGCCGGGGCCTCTAATTCAATGTACGGTGTTACCTGGGCGTCATAAGGGAGGTAGCCGATAATGGTATCCCGGTGATTTTTTTTATCCTGACGAAGGTAAATTTTGACATACTTTTTTAACCCGTAATCCTTCCAAAACGGAATAGGGCGCAACACCAGGTTATTCCAGGGAGCATCCCCGGCTTTGCCAACTTCAGATGCAGGTTGCATCCAGCCGCCATTAAAATCAGGCTGTTCCCATCCGCTCTTTTCCAAATGCGCATTATATAAAATACTCGACTCCGCCAACCGGAAATTAGGCAGTGGGCTGGCGCATGTTTGATAGGCCGAATCAATAACAGCCTTCCAGTTTTTATTACTCAATAACGAAAAGCCGTGCGCCTGGCAATCAAATAATAATGCGGCTTTGCCGCTGCTGTTATGCGAAAAGCCATCTTTGCCAAAATACCATAATAATATTGCAACCGTGTTTTCACCCTTAACCAGGTACGGCGCAATATCAATTTCATCAAAATAGGTATCATGCGGATTAGGCCCCCGTTTAAGGCCACCTTCAAAAACTACCTGTTTGCCATTTATCCAAAGCCAGTATTTGGAATCCGCAGCGATGCATGCGATGGCCTTTGCCGGCGGTGTATTGATCGTAAAGTCTTTTCTGAAAGAAATCCAGGTGTTGGTGGCATTCTGGTTTTCGAGAGCGGTTATCCATTTGGCTTTCCAATCCTTTGCATGTACATATTGGCCTGACAGGATAAAAAAAAGAAAAAGTGCCGGAAATAATATTTTACACGGAGAGATATCCATAGCAAGGTTTCATTTTAAAAATGTGCCTTAGCAAAGACCCATCCGCGAGGCACTTTAATTTATAATTGGCTATAATGGTAACACACAATAATTTTGTTGTGTAATATTAACTAAATTTAGCAGAATAGAATAATTGATTTTTTAAACGCCATAAAAGCAGCTAAAGCAATGAGCGCAATTCAAAATTGTTCGCTCATGCACGAAACGTTCCATCGGAACGTCTGGTGCAAACGCGACGGTTTGAATCGCGCCCAAAGCAATTTTAAATGCAGCCCATATGAAAGCCGAAGACGTTGTAAATATCATCAGGTTGCTGAAGAGTCATCATATTGAAGTTTATGTTGACGGGGGATGGTGTGTTGATGCGCTTGTGGGAATGCAAACCCGTGAGCATAACGACCTCGATATTGCGCTTCCTCATAAATTTGAAAAACAGCTGCGGGCTGTTCTCAAAGAAAAAGGTTTTGAAGCGTTTTATGTCCCTGATTCGTGGGAATGCAATTATGTTCTCAAAGACAACAATGGTTTATTAGTCGATGTGCATACGTATGAGCTTAATGAAAAAGGCGACAATATATTTGGCGTTCCCTACGAAGGTATTCATCTTACCGGGACAGGGGTAATAAACGGCTATATTGTTAAATGCATTTCACCGGAATGGACCATGAAGTTCCACACGGGTTATACCCTTGATGAAAATGATTACCATGATGTGCTTGTTTTATCACATAAGTTTGGCCTTCCCATACCGCCGGAATACGACAGGTTTGTAAAAAACGATGAAAGTTGAAAAACCGGGCGCCTGTTTTTCAACTTTTATCGTTTAGTCTCCGGCTTTCCTGTTATGCCGCTTTTTTACCTTTAGCAATAAAATTATATAAACTGCTGCTGATGTAAGAGCCCCAAGCGTTCGAACATCCGTCATAGCATTCAATGCCTGGTACTAAGCCAGCATGGGTAAAGCGGACCTCTGTTTTGTCACCATTCTTGGTGATCTCAAAAGTAATTTTTGTGCCTGTCCACTCGTTTTTGTCTTCAACAAAACTGATGTTACTGTCGGTAACAAGCCAAACAATTTTCTTGCCAGGGATTAATTCTATTATCTTTTGTTTGGAATGATGGTACGGTTTGTAATTATAGGTAAACTCATCATTGAGTTTGTCTGTACTGCCTTCAATTCCAGGTTCTCCTGTCCACCATTCGCGAACATTATTGATGGCATTGAATGCTTCTTCCGGGTTTTGGTCTACCAATATAGTAGCGGTGAAATCTGGTGTTTTCATTTTCTTCGTTTTTTATTTGATTTTTAAATTTATATTTTCCGACTCCCCTGTTGAGAGGGGGTGTGCCGGAAGGTGTTGTGGCGGGGGTGTGTCAGTTAGCATGTAGGTTAACACACCCCAACCCCTCTCACCGCGTGCCGCCTTAGCTTTAGCGGTGGCGCAAGAGGGGAACCGCACGGATCGGCGCCTTGAATCGCTTTTATTGGTCCAGCTTCCATTTCTCAACCATCTGCACATCAAAGTCGTCATGATCTTTTCCGCTGGGCTCCCCTTTGCCGGTAGTGATCAGGTTCCGCAGACTGTATTTTATGTAATTGGTCCATGCTTCGCGGCATATCTCAAAACATTCATATTGAGGGACCAAACCTTCATGCGTAAACGTGGCGACTGTTTGACCATCTTTTTGCGAAATTTCAAAAACGATTTTTGTGCCTATCCATTCGTTTTTGTCGTTGGTGAATTTGAAATAATTGTCGAGCACCAACCAAACCACTTTTTGATCAGGGACCAGTTCAACTATTTTAATTTTACAGTAATGAATATCCTGGTAGTGATAGATATATTCATCGTTAAGTTTATCAGTGCCCCCTTCAATATTCTCGGACCACCATCCGCGAACGTTTTTGAATGCATCGAAAACTTCTTTTGGGGTTTGGTCTACCAATATGGTAGCGGTAAAATATGATGTTTTCATTTTCTTATGAATTTAGAATTTTAGTTAAATGAATTAAATTAGTTCAGCATTGCCTGCATGCCAAATGCGGTTAAAAAATTTTCGTATTGCTCTTTTACATGCATGTTAGCAACTTCCGAGAAATTCCCGGTTGCAGGGTCTACCACAGTCCTTAAAGGCCGCTTGCCATTGGGTGTGTTAATTAGTTTTATGATTGCGTCGGCAACCAATTGAGGGTTTGGCTTCATGGCTTCAAACATTTGACCAATGCCTGCCCCAATTCGTTCGGGAACTTTTGCGAGGTCACCATATCCGGCAATTACGGCGGCATCTGAACCAACCATTATTTTACCCCAAACGTCTGTAGGAAACGCGCCGGGTTGTATCATCACAACATCCACACCCAGCGGCCGTACTTCATAATGTAAGCCTTCAGTCAAACCTTCTACAGCAAACTTGGCGCTATTGTAAACGGTTTGAAAAGGAAAGGAGAAACGGCCCGCTACGCTCGAAATATTGATAATTAAACCCTCGCCCTGTTTGCGCATGTACGGTAAAGCGGCCCTGATGAGCCTCCATGGGCCTAACACATCCACATTCATTACTTTATCCAAATCGCCTTCTGTAAATGTTTCGGCAATTCCGGTAACGTATATGCCTGCATTGTTTACCACGACATCAATCCGGCCTTCTTTTTTAATGATAGTGGTTACCGCATCAGTTACCGACTTTCCATTGGTAACGTCAACATCTAATACTACAATGTTTGTGCGTTGAGCCAAGGCTTTTGCTTTGGCGGCATTGCGGCCATTTGTATCGCGCATAGTGGCGTATACTTTGTGCCCTAAAGCAGCGCAACTGTTGGCTGTAAGCCAGCCAAATCCGCTGTTTGTTCCTGTAATTAAAATGACTTTTGTTTTCATGATTTTTTGATAATTTTAAAGATTAGTTTTTCAACAAGTCAAAATTAGATGGATTTGCAGCGCGATTTGCGTGACAGAAATGACAATTAAATTAGTTGATTTTGCCATTTAGAGTGATAACTTTATAAATTATGCGCATAGCCCTGCTTAACTATGAACACGTTGTTGCCACTTGTTTAACCGGGCCTGCCGAAATATGGAGCGCGTTAGCCTATACTGTACCACTGCTTACTGGCAGTCCCTTAAAAAATCCTATCGGGATAGATTATATAAGAGCGGACAAAGAAAACTTATGGCGCAAAGCATTGGATACCGGTAAGGAAGAAGTACTGGCCATCGACGATGTTTACAACCTGGTGATCATCCCTGCTATGCGTTCCGCGAAAATTGATGATGTTATAAAGGGTGAGCGCATGCTTGTTGATTGGTTGCAGCAACAGCACGATAAAAAAGCTGATTTAGCCAGTATTTGTATTGGTGCTTTTTTACTTGCGGAAACAGGCTTACTGAAAGGTAAAAAAGTAACAACCAATATAAGGTTTGCCGATATGTTCAGGCAACGATACCCGGAAGTAGAAGTACAGGATGACAAAATTATTATCGACCAGGGGAATATTTATACTTGCGGCGGCGCTTTCGTTTTTACCACTTTTATGATCTACCTCATTGAAAAATATTTTGGTCACGAAGAAGCTATCACGGTGTCGAAAATCCTGATGATCAATACCCATCAGCTGCCCCAGCATACCTTTTCTGTTTTTCAGCTTCAACGGAACCATTCGGATGAAAAGATTGTGGAGGCGCAGCTATTTATCGAAAAAAATTATGAGCATTCCCTGTCTATCGAAGGTTTAGCAGGAAGATACTACATGAGCAACCGCAATTTTATCCGCCGCTTTGAAGGCGCTACCGGCAATACACCCCTGGAATATTTACAACGTGTACGTATTGAAGCAGCCAAAAAACTTCTTGAAAACAGTAACGACAGTATTGACCAGATAGCTATGAAATGCGGTTATGAAGACATTGGGTTTTTCAGAAAAATATTTAAAAGAAATGTTGCCCTAAACCCAAAGGAATACCAGAAAAAATATGGCCACGACGCTTTTAGTTAAAAATAATATGTTCGACAAATTCAAAGACAATTTCCCTCTTCTTAAAGACAAGTGGGATAAGCATATGAGTTACTACCATCGGATAGAAGTGCCTGCCGGGACCGTTCTCTTAAAAGAAGGCGAGTTTTCTAAAAAGGCCTTCATGGTTGAAAAAGGATGTTTAAGGGGTTGGTTTAACAACAACGGCAAGGATATCACTTTTCAATTTTTCTTTGAGAACGAAGTGGCGTCTTCGGGGGAAAGCTTTAGGAAAAATATCCCGAGTTTTTTCACCATTGAAACCATTGAGCGATCCGTTGTGCACTGGATATATAAAAAAGACCTGGACAAAATACAGGACGACATTAGCCGGATTCCCGAAATGACAGGCAATATGCGTGATAGGGCATTTGAACGGCAGTATCATTATATGGGGCAGTTAATCTCTTTCTTAAAAGATTCGCCTGAACAGCGTTATTTAAAACTTCTTACGGAAAAACCGCACATTATTCAGCGTGTGCCCCAGCATTATATTGCTACGTATTTAGGCATAACCGCCGTTTCATTAAGCCGCATCAGGAAAAGGGCGGGGAGATAGCCACCACGTCTTGCCGGGGAAATAAGGTTATTATCTTTTTGTTAATAAATGAACTTCAGGATCATTAATTAACAATTGTTATCGTCAGTCGGAAATCTGCTGCTGATATTGCATAAAATTAAATTGCAATCTTATGCGGATAAAGGGAATAACTTATGACACCGGTTTTATAAACTCCGGGGTAAGCACAAAAGAAAAATTTGAGCCAAACCTTGTTAAACGCGAAATGCACATTATAAAAAATGATTTGCATTGCAACGCTGTACGTATAACAGGTGGAGATGCAGACCGGCTGGAGATTGCAGCACAACTGGCTGCTGCCGAGGGGCTCGAAATATGGTATTGCCCGTTTACATGCGATCTGACAAAAGATGAACTAATAAGCTTTCTTGTTGATTGTGCTGAACGGGCGGAAGGCATAAGGTTGAAAGGCACCGAAGTAGTGTTTCTTACAGGTTCAGAAATCAGTTTGTCCAACAAAGGTTTTTTTCAGGGCGACACATTAAGTGAGCGGCTTGAACTTATCAAAGAACCGGTAAAGCTAAAAGAACAGATTCCGCAGGTTCGAAACCGGGTCAATGAGTTTCTTTCAAATGCGGTTCAATTGGTGCGTGAAAAGTTTAACGGTAAAGTCAGCTATGCTTCTATTCCTTTTGAAGCTGTGGATTGGAATTTATTCGACTTCATAGCCACTGATGGAGGGCACAGGTCTGCCGGCATCGCCCCATATTTTCAGCAGGGTATCAGAACTCTTGTTAGTCAGGGTAAGGCGGTGGCTATTACCGAGTTTGGATGTTGCACCTATCGTGGTGCGGCCGATATAGGGGCCCGTGCTGACTGGATCATTGAATGGGTTGACGGCCGGGCGCATCATTTAAACGGTATTTATATCCGCGATGAAAATGAACAGGCTGCTCAAATTTTGGAACTCCTTGAAATATTTGATGCCGAAAAAGTTGACGCTGTATTTGTTAACACCTTTGCCAGGTACGATTTACCCCACCAGGAAGATCCGATTGAAGATCTCGACCTTGCCAGCGGGGGAATTGTTAAGGTTTATAAAGACAGTCTGGGTGAAACCTATCCTGACATGCCCTGGGAGCCAAAAGCTGCATTCAAGGTACTTGCAGAATACTATAGTACAAAACGGGAATGATGTATTACAATTGATGTTTGTATTGGCAGCCAAAGCCCATTCAATGCGGTTATGATGACACCGGTTTTTTCAGAAAAATATTTAAACGGCATGTGGCATTAAACCCAAAGGAATATCAGAAGAAGTATGGGAAGATGGGGTTGGGGTGAGTGGGTGGAAATAGTTTTTTGGGGAATAAAACCGGACTTATCGGCCTGCCAACCTTAATTCAGCCCGCGTAAAATCGCTAACCTGTTAGCCGGGGCGTTGAGCGAGAAAAAATCCGGGATAGTATTTGCATTTCTCTTCGGACGGTTCAAAAATTCAACCGACCACTCGGTTACCCGTTCTTCTTTAACATGTATATATTTGCCTGGTTCTGGTTCATTAATGTATTCTTTTTGCAGAATCAGCGCCAGCGGGGCTTCCGCGCCATTCGTTTCTTCCGAAAATTCGAGTGCTTCTTCGTAGTTGTCAAATACATTATAATAGTCGTCTCCGTCTTCAATGTCGGGTGCACCGGCTGGAGGATGGCACCATACCCGGTATTCCAATACTTCGTCCCAAACATAACCCCCACCGGATTTTGTCAGTGCGGGGTATGTGCCGACCAACTCGGGGTCTTTCACCTTTGGATATTTTGACATTTGGCTTATGGTTGATCTTATTAATGCACCGCTAAATTAATTAAAGTAATTTAAAAAAATGTCTGTTTGGTACAACTGCAAATGGTAGGTATGATGTTAATATTTGCTAAAACTTTGGTTACTTTGTACAGAAACCAATAAAACCCACCATGAACAAAGTAACCGAACTCGCCAAAATGATCGACCATTCATTACTGCACCCTACCATGACAGATGAAGATTTGCGCCAGGGCTGCCTGCTGGCTAAAAAATACAATGTCGCTACCGTTTGTATTAAGCCATATGCCATTAAGGAGGCATTGGAATGGCTTAAAGGTTCGGATGTGATGGTATGCGCGGTGATTGGCTTTCCGCAGGGAAACAGTACCACTGCGGTAAAGGTTTTCGAAACCGAACAGGCCTGCAACGATGGCGCCCATGAAATTGATATGGTGGTAAACATTGGTAAAGTGCTGGGCGAAGACTGGCAATATGTTGAAGATGAAATAACGGCGATTGTAGCCGTCACAAAAAAGCATCATGCCGCTTTGAAAGTTATTTTTGAAAATGATTTCCTGCCGGATGATAAATTCAAAATCCGTTTGTGCGAAATATGCAGCAAGCTTAAGGTGGAATTTGTTAAAACTTCCACTGGCTATGGTTTTGTAAAAGGCGCTGACGGTAAGTATTCGTACGAAGGCGCAACAGAAAAAGACCTTATCCTGATGCGCAAACACGCCGCGCCCGAAGTGCAGATAAAAGCTGCCGGGGGCGTACGTACGCTGGATGACCTGCTAAAGGTAAAGGCGCTCGGCGTAACCCGGGTAGGCGCCACCGCCACCGCCGCCATGCTGGAAGAGGCCAAAAAACGTTTTGGTGGAGAGGCTGAAGATAATGAGTTTGTGAATGCTGTGAATAAAGGGGGTTATTGATCTATTTGTTTAT
>Ga0302185_10002761_pt1 | contig 11271 bp, 8 predicted proteins | sample II_Bog_E1_1_FD_200231 | JGI IMG/M metagenome (GOLD analysis project Ga0302185, IMG submission 200231) | Peat permafrost microbial communities from Stordalen Mire near Abisko, Sweden - II_Bog_E1_2 | ecosystem: Environmental > Terrestrial > Soil > Wetlands > Peat | place: Sweden: Abisko, Stordalen... | reverse complement strand
TAAGGCAAACTACGCTATACCCATTCTAATATTTTGATAGATAGTTGGAAAAACTGTCAGGTTTATTCATTCTACTCTCACTGCCACCCCTCTCAGAGCTAATGGGTTATAGTATTTGACTCACTCGCATTATTTTCTCATTAGAATGTTGACATTTTTCAGTACCTTTGCTGATCTGGTGACCCTTGGAATTGTTACTTGAGTGAGATCTACTCTCGTTTAAAAAAGTGAGGTTTATTTGTAGATTGCCTGATTCTTTCTGGAAATGACCAAGCACAGTTACCAATTCTTTAGACTCTGATTTAGACATATTCCTTTTGGGAGCATACCGAGTCCTTTCCAGCTGATATATTGCGGGATTTGAATATTTTTCCCTATTGTTTTGGCTTATGCGCTAGAGGAAAGACATTCTTCACTATAATACTAAAATCACAACATAACTCTTCAGATTGAAATAAGCAAAACTTGTTTCCTCTGCTTATCTCTGTGCAATAAAGGAGGAATTTCCTCTCCTCCGATTTTGTGAATAAATATTATCCCTATTAATTGTATTTTTGTGGTTATTGCAACCAATTGAGAGAAAAGTTGCCATTATTTTCAAATTTAATATTAAATAGTGAAGGTGGTAGAATATGGCAGAATATGGTTGATTGATCATGCTCAACATCCTACGCTGGATGGATTTACGTTTCCTCTGGTATCAGTGGTGGGGCCGACGGGATTGACGGTCTGCTTGTCGAGGTTTTTCTGATACTTTCTGCATAAGTTAAGCATTACCTGTTGACGGTTGAAGAAAGGAATTGTCTATAATAGGGTGAGTTGACGGAGTAAAGCATTTGTTGATTAAATATTATAGTAAAATATCAATACTGTGAATTTAATTAAAAAGGGTATTTAAATGGATGGTAATGAATGGGATAATCAAGATCAATTTAGCTTGGTCGCGCATTTGTGAGCTCGCTTTAGCTATCTCTTGATTGTTTTGGAGAAAATTTATTTCTTACTGTTTAGGAATAGCAGATCCTACTGAGAACAGTGGTTGACCATTTTAATAGTGCTACCCTAAAAGATATACTCTGTCCTGTTGGATTAGAGCATTTCATTGGGCTTGCGCCTTTTCATGTCAGCCACTCCGAAATTGTCGATAGTATACATCTATATTTCGCGGGAAATGTCGTTTCTCTTCTTTATCAAATCTTTTCCAGTCTCTTCTGACTTGTAATAGGAATCGAAATAGTTAAAATAGATGAGCTTCTTTGTCTTTTGGTAGGTGAGTCTAATTATTTTGTTGTTGACCAAGTTATTGTTGAGGCAAAACCGATTCAATAGCAGGAGATAGAGATCCTATGATTTTTATTTGTATATTTTGAAGGAAAAACTAGTTAGAGGACAACTTGAAACACTACTTAAACTTTTCACTAAATTGTCAAACAGTTTGTATAGAGTACTGAAAAGGTATGCATGCTTTCCGAACAGTAAATTTAAATTTTATTCAAATTTTATACCCTCTCGGGCCTTGATGCAAGCGTGAAAAAGCACCTAAAACAACTGCAGTTTTTATTCATCCTCAGCCACTTCTCGCATTTTAATCAGTCTCTCATAAAGGGCATAGATGAATCTCATCAAAGTGTAGAAATGCTAAGAACCATATAGCACCAACTTATCCTACGATTTTTATGGCTTAAAAGAGTAAGGTGAAATTTGATTCTCGCTGATTAATTTTAATTTGCTCAATGATTATTCCTCGCCCTAATGAATTATCTCGAGATGATCATCTCTCGGTTCCACCAGCCATGTGCTTAAATCGATTTTTTCTTCTATATTTTGGGCTATCTTGGCATACAGTTTCTCCTCATCAAACAGTTCAGTTAGCATTTTTTTGCGAGGAGGCGCCCATCCCAAAAACTTTCTTAAAAACTGATCTAAGAACATTTTGCATCTATTTTTTTATTGTTCGTTCATTTGGATGGAATCTATGAAGAATACTATCATTGAATACAAATTTTGGCAAACTTTTGGTTCCTCAAAAGCAAGTATCATTAACGGATACAGGTATCTTTTATTTTAATTTTTAAGGTCGAATGACTCAACTTGAGGAAGTGATCGATTCGTGCATTTTTCAGTGCGAGAGCTGCTCTCAAAACTGTTTAATACAGCAAAAAATTATTTTTTCTCTTCAAAGCTTATGGGGCTGTTTTTAGACTCTCCACCATTCTCAAGCATTTTGTTGCGCTAGTTCAGCTCAGTAATGAAATAGGTTCCCTTCATCCTTTCTTTCTAGTTTTTTTTGTATTCAAAGCCCTTTAAGTCGAGGGCTTTATAAAAGTTTTTAGCAGCCACTTAATTCCAACTTTTATTTGCGTGGATTTCTTTAATTCCTTTTAGATCACTAATTTGTATCAATGTTTTTTATTTGAATAACTTGCAAATTTCATAATTATCGACTTTCAAATAATGTTCCATTTCTTCCTTCTGTTCCTTATGGCAGTTTTTATAAATCAGCTGCAGCACACCCATATCAATCATCTTAGTTATCAAACTTTCTCGTTATTTGTCAGTCCTCGAGGATTAGTCCGTTATCTTTTATAATAGGGAATGAGCTGTCTCAAGCCTCCTCATGTACAGATCAAATTCATAACGCTCATCCTCTGCTTTCAGCAAATTGATTTCGTTTGCGTTTTTAAACCGAACACTGAAGTTTTAGTTTTATTAAGAACCGTGAGGAACCGAGACCCATTTATCGTTGGTTATTGTTCTATTCTCAGCAGTCTTCCCCGAACAACGAATTGGGTAATAAATAGGCATTGATACATAGCTTGGAGAGGCTCTTTCCTAATTGCTGAAGTTCATATCATTGAGAGGTTTAAAAGCTGATTTCTTTCTCCTGTCCGTTTCCCTGGCTTCGATGATGTCCTTAAGGCACTCCATATAATACTCCTCCATTTTGATGTTTCCCAAAATTTCGAAGGTTTAGTTGCGAGTGATAATGTTGAGATGATAAACTTTAATTATCTTCATAATAAACAGATAGGTCTATTCGTCCATCCCTTTTTATATTTGCCTAAAAATGTTCTTTTCTTAAGAAGAGTTTGCGAAGACTCCCACAGTCGCCCGAGGAGGCTTACTAATGGACAATTCACGTCGACTGAACTAGTGTTTTTACTCATATTTTATTCCTTGCTTTTCAGTTGCAGACTTCGGGGGAGGAACTCGTAATAAATCCTTTTAGTCTTCTACGACAGGGGCAACTATTCTAACAACTTTAAGGTGTTATAAATTTTTTCGATTAATGAGATCCTCTCCCGTGAGGTTAAGAGCTTCCTCAGTTATGCGCTCCAGTTCCTTATCTCCCTCAATAATTTCCCAGAGTCTAGGTTTGAGGTTCTTGCTTATTTAAAGTGGGTTTTCTCCCTTGGTTTTGCTGAGTTCCTGAATCATTTGAATAATTTTTTCGAAGATATCGGGTCTGTTTTTCTTGAAGTAGGCCATGAGTTCTTTGATCTTTTCATCTTCAGGTCTATTGACAATAAATTTATTAGCTTCTTCAACATAGGTATTTAGGTCTTTAGTAAGCTCACTGTGGCATAATAAAGTATGGCTGATTTTCACATAGCAGTCCATCTCATCCTCAGTTTTCTCATATTTCCTCAGGAACTTAGTAATATCCTTGTAAGACTGTAAATTCTCTGTTTTGAGCTTATCCAACCATTTCTCAGCCTGCTTGACATTCATCTGTTTAAGGCTCATGATAAACAAAATTAAATAAAGAATCAACCTCAATAAACTGTTCAACCGCCTATCATCCAAACATAATTACTTTTTTCAACACAGGACAAATATTAATTTTTATTAGCAACACTCAGTTTATTCAATCTTTTCATCATGATAAATTGCATGTCATTTTTTGGCTTATTTAGCAACATAAAGAAATATGATCAATTTATTCCTCATTTTAACCTCTTGCCGCTCTACCAACGGCCTTCTTTCCATATGCCGTCTTTGCCTTTGTACTTTCCTTCACCATGCTGATATCCATTTTACCACTCTCCCTCATATTAGCGACCGTCTGGCCATGTCACTTTGCCGTTACCGTGCTTCTTGTCGTTGAGATAATCACCCTCATAGACTCTGCCGTCTGGCCATTTGAAAACTCCCTTGCCATGCATCTTGTTATCCTTCCAATGGCCCTCATACTCCTTCCCATCAGGCCAAGCAATCCTTCCGAAGCCTTCCATCATATTCTTTTAAAAATTACCCTCATAGACTGACCCATCAGCCCATGTGAATTTTCCCTTTCCATGCTTAAATCCCTAAAAGTGTTCTCCCTCATAAGATGAATTATCAATCCATTTCTAAATTCCAAAACCATGCTGTATATCCTCAAACCACTCCCCAGTATAATTTGATCCATCGACTTTAGTATAAACTCCCTTTCCATGTGCTTTATCATCCTTCCACTCGCCCTCATACACATCTCCGTTAGCATGAATAAGTCTTCCTCTTCCATTGGCCCTATCATCAACCCAATACCCCTCATAGAGAGTAAAGTCTTCCCAAACTTGTTTTCCTTTTCCGTTGCGCATTCCATTATTGAACTGTCCAATGTACCTCATGCCATTTTAAAGAGTAATTGGTCCCTTGGTGACGAATGGAGGCACATCCTCATCATTATACTTAAAAGGGCCCAATCTGGATGCAATTTATCTTGTGCGTTCGTTGTAAAAATCCTCAGGTTTGAGGTTGTAGTCCTCGCATGGATCTATTACCAGTGTGTTTACTTTCTAAGTGTCAGCTGTCGTGCAAGCCTCACATTGATTACCCATTCTGTTTCCTCAATATTTAAATTGACTAACTATATTTTATGCCAGTATAAGTTTCCATTAATAAATATCGATAGGTAAAATTGTATCACTCTTCGCCTTTAATCCTCTTGCTTGGCTTGACTTTTTCTATGAAATCCCAGATTTAACGGTTATGACACCCATTGCATTGGCAGGTTTATCCACATTGCTTGCCTCGACGATAGCATTCACAGTATTTCTTTAGGCAGGCTGATTTTTTGCAGTTACAGATGCAATCAATGCAATCAGCAGTTACATTTTTATTCGAAAAGGCGTATGGATCTTTGGTTATAATATCATTTATAGCCTCTGAGCGTTCCATGTTGTCAAAGTCATTTTTACATGATTAGCAAAGGCAAGTCTAAATTGGATAAGCATTACCTGATCGCACATTTTTCCCACAGAAAAGCAGACACAGTACATTTTTAGACATTGACTCTTGCTGCAGTTGCAGCCAGTATATTTATTATCTTTCGCGCCAGGGCCTTCTCCTTCCAGAATTTTTCTACTGCTGGCAGTGCAAGAGGGGAGTTCTTCTCCATCCTTATTTGACTTTTTTTATGGAGTGTTTGCGATTAAATCGACAGGTTTGAAGGAGGAGTGAGCGTGCAATGAAGTTGGTACGTTCATGAGAAAATAGAGATTGAATTAAAATATAAATCAACGCTCTATTTATTATTTTATTGCGAATAAGCACGAAAGTACAAAATGATTCATTTTACGATTTGGTTCAAACAACTTCAAGATTGGGAAGTGAAGTTTAAAATTAATTCAGGATTTGGACAGAACCCGAAACATTTTATATGACTTGCCTTATTATTGGAAAGACCATCACCAAATATTCATCATGCATAATATTCATAAAATAAGTCATTTATTCGTTTTTCAACTAACAATCTAAATTTCACAAAGTAGTATATTCTTCATCCAAATAACAGAACAACAACACAACGTCACTGTAGAATAACACAACCATTTCAGTCAAGCAGAAGAGTAATAAAGGTAATCCCGAGTATTTGATGCTGTGTGGTTTGAAGTTTACAACTTTAAATCACTTTCAAATACCAATAAGAGCTTACAGGAAGCTTATCATTTTTCTTTTTCTAAATCAGGAGTTTTTTTATTGTTTGGGAATTACTTCTGAAATTGAAGCAGACAGACTTGATATCGTAAATTTATAAGCAAAACTTCGAGAGATTAATCCTTACAGATAGCGATTTGGTTGGTATCTTCATTAATCATCCTCATCCCAGGAAATTAAGATCAAAATTAGCCTATAATCAAGAGAAACTAAACTCCATAAATTTGATTTACTCTTATGATGATTTTTATGTTATTTATATGACATGTCCAGCGATGTAAGTCAGCATTGCATTATAATAGTTAAGTCGATGTTCATACAAGCTTAAGTCAAGCCAATTGCTGCTCATGCTCACGGGACGGCTCAGGTTCAAGTCTATTGGAACCATCTACCCGTAGAAGTCAAAGTAACTGTGCGTGTCAACCCCAAATACAATAAAGTTACCATTGAATTAAGAAGACGTCTAATCTCACAAGTTAGGCACGGCTCCAGCATTATCTAAGTAATCTGTTTGTTATTGAGGCATCGCGCAAGTTGGGTATCAATTACTCTACTGCTAAATCAATCTTCCAGACTCTCAGAGCTAGGGCCAGTGGTAGAATAAAACGCAAGAGATATGTTCAAACCGATTTCTAAGAATAGGAAGACAAAACAAGCAGCTGGAGAATACTTTAAAAAGATGATTTCCCTATGTTTTGATGACTCTCTAAAAATAGTATTAACAGCATTACTAATAATGTTCAATATTTTTTTGAGGTCTCTGTGTTAATCAAACTCAACTGCAGGTCGCCACAAAAAAAAATGCGTTTTTTAAGGTTGTAATATATCTTACTGATAATTGAGTTCTATAATATAAATAAAGTTCCATCTAAACTTTTTAACCATTTGGCAGAGGTACATCTCACAATGAAGCTAATTGCCAATATCCCTCATTTTGTGACTTTGCTTCCAGAAACATAATAAATATAATTATCGTCATGAACATTCATCACTTAAGCAACAGTTTTAATATCAAAGATTCACCAAATCGCTAACTGTTTCTTCCGGATGAGTTGGAGTCGATTAGACTGAGTCAACTGCGGCAGAAGAGACACGAACTCGAGGATAAACTTAAATTGGTGTCCAATAGGATCTCCTTCCGCAAAAAAAAGGAAGAGGACGAAATCAAACGTTATATACGCTCTGAAGAACGCTCCAGATTCATGAGTGAGACCAAAAATTATAAGAAGCTCAATGACATGCTCAAGGATGAACTTGATCAGAAGAACTAGTTCGAAACAAGAAAAAAAGCTAAGGAGATTGAGGACTACCGCAGAACTCATTCTCGCCGCCTGCAACTGATCAGTCAATCAGTTCACGATCGTAAACTGCTTTAAAGTGAAAAATTACGCCGAGCTAAACGAGTACAATTCTATATAGTTAGTTGGACTAAGAGATAATCAACACGGTCAAGCACAACACTGAATTGTAACTTCGCTAGAAATACGAAGAAATGAAGAAGATGAAGGAGAGACAACAAGCAAAGAAGAAATACTTTTGGCTGGTTGAGAAGCGACTTTCTTTTCAGCAGAATATGATAGAGGATGCCCAGATCTATGAGAAGCAGATCCAAAATTTTCATAAAAAGATACAACTGTTGAAGCAAGAGGAAGAAGATCTCCGGAGCCGAGAGGAGCAAGCTACCGAAGTTCTACGATGTGCTGAGCAGAATTATGAACTCTTAAAGAAGGCTTGAATATTTTTGATAATTTTGATGCAGATATTATGATATGGAGAGTGATAAAAAGGCAGTGCAGCAGCGCATTAAGCGCATGATGGAATTGCGTAGAAAAACAGGTAATCACGAAGAGTTTCAAGCCGACCGAAGAATGAAGTCCAATGCTGCCGATCGCAATGGGGAAGAGGAGGGTGATGAAATAGTAAAACCTCAGTCCAGCTTGCGAAGTCGCAGACCAACCTCGGCTATTAGGCAAACTGAGTCAGTTAAGATAATTCCCACTGTATAAACAACTGCAAAGGATGTCGATCTTCGACCCATAATGGATAGCGTGCTGGATCATAGTCACAAGTTCAAGGATTTTTTGAGAGAAAATAAACTAAATGTCGAGGAGGTGCGGTTAAAATTGATCAACAATGAGTTGTTTCTGCTTTCAACTCTAAACAAGCTCAAGGGAGAAATCGAGGAACGCTATTCAGCCGTCATCGAGAAATAAATGATGTCAAAAATGGGAAGGCTACTTCTAATTGAAAGCCAAAGCCGCAGATGTGAGTAGGCCGAACACCGGATCAATCAGTTCATCGACTAGAGACTGAAGATGCTCAGCAGATATTGAGGTTGGACTGTTAAAAGTTTGATTTTTGATAATATTGTACAAATTTGCTTAAAGAGCCACCATATTGATCCTTTAGTATATAAAGCTATCTTGCAAAGCAAGCATCCATAAATTTAACCAACAACTAGTCGTAGCATAAAACTCAATGACTGGTAGAATTGTACAATTTGAAAGAGTCTGTGACCAGAATAGTTATTTCTGCTGTAAAAGTGTCACTAATCTGTAAGTGGCAATAAACTACATGATATAAAATGGGGTAAGAACCAAATTTAATTCAAATATCTTATGCTAAGCAGAGTTCAGGCTAGCATCATGCGTAGACTGCTTTTAGCCCCTGCCTATCCTTTCAGTAGCACTCTTCAAGCCATGAAGAACTGCCTCTCCAAAAACCTTTATTCCATAGAACTTATCAATAAAAATGTCAATCGCAGGATTCTTGGTATGGTTTACTCGCCAGGAGTCGGCGCTGTATGCGAAGCCATTTAGGCCGATAAGAAAGTGGCTGACACAACCACACTAAGGGCAAGATCTATCGCCATAATTACAGATGGTGGCATGTTAGATTGCTCGGGTAAGGGCATGGCTCCAACAATGGACTGGCTTGTGGCTCAAATTAAGTTTTATTCAGGTCTCGATGCCTACCCCTTCATTGTTTCTAAGGACTTAGACTTAACATAAAGCTTAAATGACTTTACTACTTGCTATGGAACCGTCCTATACCTTGATAAAAAACCAATTAATGAAGTCCCTGATGATTTGTTGGTGGTTCAACATCAATAGATCATCAATCTCACTAAAACCTAACTCACAGATGCATAAAAAACAGCCAATGTTTTATCGTATCTTCTCAACAAAAAAGTTAAGGGTTTAGCCTCGACAAGCTAACTGCAACAGGGTCTTAACTATGAGGGTTCTAACTTTAAAAAGTTTAAACCCTATCCCTATGAGATAAAAGATGGCAGGGACGTTTACACCCATTCGATGCAGATGCATTAATTCTACAATGGTATCTTATTGGTAATTTAGGTAAGATTCAAATCGAGTTGGGGTTTAGAGATATTTACAAAATACAACCATATTTCACTGAATAAAACTTAAGAGCAATCGCCAAAGAGGAAAATACTTACTCAAAGACTTCTAGGCTATCTGCAATGGTGACTGACGGAACTTCTGTTTTGGGTTATGGAAATATAGGCCCAAGGGCAGGTTTGCCGGTACTGGAAGGAAAATCTCTGCTGTTTAAGTTACTAGGAGATGTTGAGGTCGTACCCATGTGCATTTAACCTCGCACCACCACTGAAGCAGCTATTACATCGATAATCAAACTGCTGGGAAATTTTGATGCTATTAATCTTGAGGATTTCAAGGCTCCATAATGCTTTGACATTGAAGATGGGCTAAATAATTTGAAGATACTACCTATATTTAACGATGATCAACACGGCACAGCAATTGTGACTTTGGCAGGACTCATTAACGCTGCAAAAGTCGTGGAGAAAGAGCTACGTGATTGTAAAGTGATCATTAACGGTGCTGGAGCGGCTGGTATTGCAATTGCAAGACTTTTATTAGCTTATGGAGTGAAGAACATCATTCTCTGCGATTCTGCTGGCTCCATTTATCGTGGTAGAACAGTAAATATGAACGAAGCTAAGAGAAAGATCGCTGAGATCACCAATCTTGATAAAAAAATTGGCTTAATGCAGGATGTTATTCGGGGTACTGATATATTTGTGGGAGTATCTCAAGTTAAAGCATTGAGAGGGCATTGGGTATCTAAAATGACTCAAAAAAGCATTGTATTCGCATTAGCTAACCCCGTTCCAGAAATTCTACCCGAGGATGCAAAGAGATCAGGTGCATGGATTTACGGAAGTGGTCGAAGTGATTTTGAGAATCAAATCAACAACTCTTTAGTATATCCTGGCGTATTCAAAGCCATCAACCAGCATAGAATTAAAGTGATTACCGAAGAAATGAAGATTACTGTGGCAGAAGCCATAGCAGCCAGCATAGAAGGACAGCCCACTCGTAACTACATTATCCCCGATAGTTTAGACAGAGATGTAGCTATTAGAATTGCTAACGCATTGGGCAAGATTGCAAACAAGGATAAGGTTAATTCTGTGGTATGATGTTTGTGTTGTCAACCTTTTATTAATAATATGAGGTAGTCAAAGGATTAGCCTATCATCACTATTCTTTTTCCATCTTTTAAGGCTGTTATGACTCTTCTTTGTCTGATTATTTTTATGTGGATTCACTGCTGTTGAGTTCTGTAGTTTGTTAACTTTATTCTTCCTCCTGCTATCTTTTGAGCATTTCCTATTTTATTTTAGTCATCAGCTTCTCTTTGTCTTCTTTCTTGCGCCTCTCTAATACAATTTGTTCCCGCATGGCTGTTTGTATATCAAGTTGATCTCCGGCCAATCTAGAAACGCACCAGAGTAGACTCATGGACAAAAAATAGGCCAACACTGAATAAACCAGCAACCCTGTTATGCTGCTTATTTACGGGAAATAGACTGATATCTCTGTCGCTATGCTTCGAAGTGTTACTTCCTCCATTGGCAATTAACTAAAATTTAAGGTGAGCTATTTTGATTTAACATAGCAATCTGGCTTTCTAAAACAATTCTCTCAATCTTGGAGTTGCATAAATCGATAATACTTGTTTCTCATAAACAAATTCGTCCTTTATTGGTGATAAACTCCTTGAATGAAGATAATGAGCAGTATATTATTTCAGACCAATCAATTGCAAAAAAAATTGCTAAATCTGGACGGTTATTTCATCTGATATTCTATCTTCTCCATAATATGATTAGTCTTGTTTAGGGCACTCAGATAATTGCGCTTGTTGCCGATGTCTGATAAATTTGGAGTACCACTTGACGATTTGTCTCTCGATTGCGAAGTCCGGTTTGTCTTAGAAATTGACACAAATATTTTTTTGCTCCTATTAGTCGGAATTGATTTTTTTTGTTCATCATTGAACAGACTCTTTCTCACTTTT
>Ga0302185_10002759_pt1 | contig 11272 bp, 7 predicted proteins | sample II_Bog_E1_1_FD_200231 | JGI IMG/M metagenome (GOLD analysis project Ga0302185, IMG submission 200231) | Peat permafrost microbial communities from Stordalen Mire near Abisko, Sweden - II_Bog_E1_2 | ecosystem: Environmental > Terrestrial > Soil > Wetlands > Peat | place: Sweden: Abisko, Stordalen... | reverse complement strand
TATTACTTTTTATGGACAAAACCTTAAATACAAGCAATTATTATGATCTGGGAGCCAGCATCGACGTGTAAAGCTTAAATTAGGATGTGAGAAAGTTAATTAATACCTTGAAGATTGATTTGAAGGATGCAAAGGAAACAGAAAATCAAGTCAGACAACAACTAGCTGCACAAAGAAGTATCACCTCAAATCTGCAAATTAATCAAAATCTTGAAAAAAAAAAGTGCGTTAGGCTCTAAGAAAAGATATCAAATCTAGAGGATGAAATGAAGAGAATGAATGAATAACTTAAATCTTACAGAGGGGCAAGTACAATCAAATTCAGTGGACCTAGCATTGATTAAATTGATTCACTGAGAAGGGATTATGATTAATTAGAATTGGAGGTAAATAAAAAAACAACAATCATTTAGAAGTAATTTTTGTCTAATTTAGTCTCAATACATAGCTTAATTCAACTAAATCTTTACTTTCAAGTAAAATTACCGAGGTCTAGACTCTTAGTAAGTAATTAAAAACCCAAAAATCTATTTCTGGTAATAAGGCTCCATCTCAAGTAAAAGATCCAGCGTTTGAGAAGAAATATGCTGAAGCGATTGAATAAAAGTTAAATTTGTGATATTTAGATCTCAATTTGCTCAAAGGAAAAGTGAACTTTAAAAGAAACTGAAAAATGTGAATGAATAATTGAATGAATGCAACAAATTGAATCAAGAGTTAAGAAGAAAATGTGATAAATTAGAATAAAAATTAGCAAGAAAAAGAGATTTGGAGGCAAATTCTGATTTTTTAATATCCCCATCAAAGTCATTCGAGCAAGTTTAAAAGAAAGGAGATGATATAGATGATTAAGATCAACTTACTTTCCCAAATTGCCATCAAGAAACTGTTTAATTCATTGTCAATTATCTCAAACATATACCTAATGCCAAGGAAAAATTCAGATTCTTAAACATACTTGGCGCTTTATCTTAAAACCAAATCGAAGAAATTAGCGAAACATTTCTTGAAGGAGAGTGATAGTTATAAAACATTATCGTAGAAAATATTTATAATATAATTAAGTTCTTATTTTTACATTTTTTGAATTACGCTTTTTGTCAAGTAGATATAATCATTTTAGGATAATTTAATGAAGTTCCTTCAAAATTGATAATGTTCATTCCTTATCTCAGGGCTATAAAATATGCTAATCATCAAAAGTAATAGGCCATATAATATAATTTATTGTATAAGTAATGTGACTATATTGGATTTAATCAGGCCTCGTTTATTAATGGGTCTTCAGCTTCGGCATCTTCTTTCAATTCTTCAATGACAGTTTAAGGAGTGGTTTCTATCTCAGCATCTTGATCAACTACAACTGGAGTTTAAAGTTCAATATCTGAGGATCCTTCGGCCTCTCCTTCAGTATCTTCAGCCTGATCTTCTGTAGGAATAGCCGCGGGCTCATTTTCTTCTGCACTTTCTTGGTTATCATTGCTTTCTTCAGCTTATACATTGATAGTTTCTTCAGTTTATGGAGCTTACTCACTTAACTATTTTTCCTATGTGTTAGCCTAATCACTACTTTCTACTTCTGAGGATGCAATTTCTTCAACAGGAATAGTAGTTGCTTCTTAATGATTTTAAATTTAAGATTAAGTCACAATTTCAGACGTTGCTTGAGTTTAAGCGTTATTCAAATCCTAATTTGTTGGAGCATTAACTTCAACTTGCTATTGAGTAGTTTCTTAGGTGGTTTTTATAAGAGCTTCTTCAGGAGCTTCTTAAAGGGTTTCTTTGGGAGTTTCTTGAGGAACTTATTTGGAAGTCTTTTTATTTTTTCCTTGATGTTTTTTGCTTCCTTTACTCTTTTTAGTGTCAGATACTTTAATTTTTTTTCCCTTTTCATTATCGGTGGTTTCCTTTTTCTTATCTTTTTAATCTTTAGAGGATTTTTAAGCCTATTTTTTTGAACACTTCTTGTTTTTTGATTTACATTATTTATCATCATTTCCTTTTTCCTTAGTTTATTTTTGAGCTTTTTAAGAAGTTTCAGCTGCTTTTGTTTTTTTGCCAATTTTGTCATTCTTTTCTTCATCCTTGGGAGATACTTCAGGTGTTATCTTACTTTTAGATTTCTTTACTTTATCATTCTTTTTTGTCACCTGCTATTCTTTCGAAATTTCTTGTTTATCTTTTTTCTCTTAGATAATTGTTTTTGCTGTTTTTTTAGGCTCCTTCTATTTGTTCTGCTTTTTCAATACTTTCTCAGCACTATTCTCTTTTGCCTTTCCAATATTATCTCCTTTCTAAGTTTCTTATTTTCCTTTGTTATCCTTCTCTACTTTTTTAATTTTTTTATCTGATGATTTCACCTCACTAGTCTTCTTCTTTTGTGCTTGATCAGTTGATTATTTACCTTCATTTTAAATCTCAACTTGCTCAGCCGCACTAACTATTTTATCACGATCCGAAGGCGAGGATTTGCTGATCTTGGCATTTTCTCTAACTCCAGCTTCCTCTGTTTTCGTTTTGCCTTGAGGTCTTTTTTCCATAGTCTGCCAAAGGCAAAGGAAAATGACAACTAACACCAATACTCTAGGATTCATATATCTTTCTAAATAAAATATATTTTATAAATGATTGGACTTTAATGCCAATGTAAAAATTAATTATTATGTAATTTTATTTCATAATAATGATGTCATTCAAGCTTTAATCAAACACCGATTTCAGAGTAATAGGTTTTGAAGTCAAATTTCTGTCCGGGAGAGGCAAATGCTCCGGGAACTTTTTCGTTAAAGTCAGTCATGTAGTCTTCAAATTCTTTCTTTCCCTCAACAGTTGTGAGGTTGAAGGGGAATCTTTTTGGATCCCTCACGATTTCAGTTTCTTTTTAAGTGAACCAAACGTCAGTCTCCTCATTCATAAAATATTTATCCCAACCATCGTGTCTAATAATACCGTAGTTTTGCATTAGTTCGAAGGGGACCATTTTAGGTACGTGAGTCTTTCTTGCATTAGGAGTGATATCCGAAAAGTAATTATTGTGCATGTGATTTGCCCATTCAGCATTGAGTTTTAACCATTCAGTATAGGTATGAGAGGCGGCCTCGTTCTTGATATAGTCGGGCACGAAAAATCCAGGTAAAGCAACATCAATCCTGGCCCATCTTTCTCTTCTTCTGGATTTGAGAACCCAGTGATAGGGGTGAAGACTTAATAAACAAACTTCTACGTTTCTCTCGCGATATGTTCAAATAGAATACCTCTTCTGAGAGTTTTATCGAGATGAAGTAATCTATCTTCGGGTGTCTATGATTATTTTTATTGATACTAATCCTTGCTGACTGAATATGTCAAGATGGAATCTCATTTCAAATTGGGTGAACCATTTTACAATCGGAGCCACTACTTTACCTATCAAGTTTCTGTTAAGGAAATTGTAGTGATTGACTGTATTGATGAAATTATACGCCTCAAATGTGTAAATGGATTAGAGGAAAACCACTTCTTGGGCATTCCGAGAGCTTTATTGCGATTGCTGCCATTAATAAGTTTTTAGTATAGTATCTTCTCAAGCCTCACCATTTTGAGAAACAATAAATATCAATTAATAATTCAAAGAAATTATCTGCATTTATCATAAGATTAAATGAATTAATTATTCATTTCCTGATGCAAAATTTAAATAACTATTGTAGTCGATTGCCATTTCAATAATAATGGTTCGATATTTTGAAAGGCAGTCTCCTTTCTTTAGAGATTAATGACCATTCTTCTATTCTCATTTCTTAAATACTATTAAAATTACTGAGATAATTAACAATGTAGATTAATTAATTTAAAATCGGTTTCATCAGCAATGATTAAAATATCAATTGATAGGACCAATATTCTCTTGATTGCCTTGCAAAGATTTTTGCTGAGTCACAGCCTGCAACTGATATCTAAGCTTTTGGAGTTCCTCAAATTTTTCCTTGGATTAGCGTTATAATTGAAAAACTCTCTGTCTCAGTTATCTTTCCTTCAGATCTGATTCTTAATTTTTTTTGCTTTGATCATCCTGAATTCTTTTGCATGAATTCTGATACCACCCTAGTTTGTCCTGAAGTAGTTAAGTGTGACTTTTTTGATTTTGAAGGACAGTTCCAAAAAGCGCATAAGAATTTTGCTTGATTCCCTCATAGCACTTTTTGTATAAGTGCATAAGAGTTTGCTCGCTTGCTCCTTCCGACTATCTTTCGATAATCTCATCATATTTGTCGCCTACTTAAAAAATGTTGCCGATAGTATTTTTGCTGATGAGTGCTTCAAGTTCATTATTGACTTCATTCATGGCTTCATCTAAAGATTCATTTTTAATTAAGCAAATCTTCTTTTTTAACTTCTAGTATTCCTCAATCATGGTCTATTTCATCAACTTTTTCTTTTCTATCTTTTCTCCCATAGCATTTTTATCGTAATATTTTAGAATCTTTACCATCAAATCATTAATTTCACTTTCGAATTTCTTTAAGTCAATTTCCAATGGTTTAATGGTTTAATATTTTTTCAGCACTTTTCTATAATCGTCCAAACATCCTAACTAACTTAAAAAATACTTTTTTAGATGCGATTTGCCTCTGCTCGACAAACTAACTCCCAATTACTTTCAATTTCAGGTAGTCCACCTTGATTAATGGAGTTGCAAAAAAATTGACAAAGTTCGACAAACATTGCAGGCGAACAAGGTTTACCCTTAAACATCTTTTTCTTTATAGTTCCGAGCACTTTAGATCTTAACTGAGTGATCAATTATAAAAATTTAGGCCTTAGTTAAGAATCCTTGAGTGAGGACATATTTTGTAATTTCTTTTAATCATCCACTGGACGAATCAATATGAAGCAGTCTCTTTCTTTGAAGAAATTCACCAATTCTTTTCTAATGCTATTTTTTCTCACAACCATATCACCAGTACCCTTTTGCAGTCTGAGAGCATTTTAGAGATATTGCCGAGAGGAAATAGGAACTCCATGTTCATCCTCTAATCTTAAGGCAAAATCTCGAACCAACCACATAAAGGTAGGAAAGCAATTGATGATATCTTGCATTTATCTTTCACTTCCTTTTTGAAGGAGTTTGCTTAGATTAATTATTAGACTTAAATTCTGAACTGCTTTTTCATCAATACTTCCGACACTGTTATAGATGAAGTATGAAGATAGAAGCATAGCCATAAGGAATATTTTAGTATCTGTTTGTTCTCCTTCTTCTAAAGATCCAAGTCCTTCTGTATCCATTACCATGTATTGAATCGTTGGATCATTAGGATTTTGAATTAGCTCAGGCCAACACCAAAGACCTTTGGTACATGCATTGATAGTAGGGCCAACTTCAAATCCTGAGTTTTGATTGAGGAGAACTCGATTTAAAATGTAACTTTTACCAGTTCTATATTTCCCAACAACAGTCACAATGCCAAGATGTTTTTATTGGTTCGCTTTCATGAGCCAACTGACAGCTTCATGGTTGACAATTATTTCTGAATAAGAGATTATGTACTTTTATTTTGGTCGAACGAAATGAGTTGAATGGGTTTCATCTTATCCATCGTAATTAAAAGATGTCGTTAAATTATTTTTAATATATGATTTCAATGTAATCAACTCATTTTAATATACTGGTGATCAACCCCGGTGTTTGATAGTTTTGTCGCAGTTTCTCTTTGAATTTGTTTATTTTCAAATGCTGCTCTTAGAATAAAACACTCTTTTTGATTTATTATCAACCAATAGGTAGATTCTCTTACATGCAATATTTTTGGAAAAAAATCCGATATCTTTTTGTATCACGCCATTTAGCTGTTTTAACAATCTTTAAACAAATTCTAACTATTCAAATTTAATTATAATTGTAAGCATAAATCAAGAAAATAAATTTATGATGTACTTTTTGTCAATGGAATATTTGCCAGTGAGAACGCAGTCAACAATGGCATCGCTTTTTATGAACCGCCATTTTTTGTTTTATCGGTTACTGAGATAGGTCTCAGTATCCATGGAGTCGTCAGATCTTAAAATTACATTTAATACTCTCTTTTTATCCACTAATTATGTGACCACCTCTCCTCCTAGTTATTAAATAACTCCTTCGAAAAGTTAATCCAGTCTTTTGGAAACATAAAACCTTCCCTTCCCCTTGAGTGGTTCTCCATGCGTACCTTTCTTTTCATAAATCTGCTTCCAAGTCAATCCATTTAATTTTGATTGAATTTCTGCTTGTTTGTTGAAAATCCACTGATCAGATTCGATTCTTTTACCATTTATCAAAGCTAATAACAGTTTGTTGCAAATTCTCAGAGGCTATTTTACAAGTAAAAGATCATAGTCGTTGTGAGGATTAGAGACTAACGATAAGTTCTGCTATTTTAAAAATTTTCGGTGAGCTTCAGTAGGCTTGAATCCCACAATGTTGACCTTAATATTCTACTCGCTATTTTCCACTTTTTATACAGAAATCTTTTTTTAAAGATTAGCATCTTCATTTTATACAGGGAGAGAGCTTGCTTTATTGGAAATATTCATAAGAGATAGATCTTTCATGAGATCTTTTGTCGGGTCTGAATTGTGATGTTTTAAAGGAGATGAAAAGTTCATTCCGAATAAATCCATGAAATCTTCAATAGGCTTCTCTTCTTCCTATTTATTATTCTCCTCAGCTAATTTTTCGCTTTGATAAAGCCGATTTGATTTATCTACTTTGATGCCAGCAACCATAGTTTTTGAAGGTTTAATTTTACTAGACGGAGCATCCTCTTCTTTAATAGTTGGTGGCATTTAGTCTTAGTCATCTTACTCTATATCTTTACTTTATACAGCTCTATAATGATCGTCTTATCCTTTGATATTTTAAATATTTTAGGATTACTTTTCCTTGAGAACAGGGGCATCATTATTATGAACTTAGTCAGGTTGATCAACTATTGTGTCTGGCATGGAAAAATCGATTTCTTCTTACTGTGGCTTCTGCGATAATCCGTTTTGTTCTGATTTCTTCTTTATTTCGAGCATTAACTGCTCTTGTGAATAACCTGAAGAAGGTATTTGGTTGAGCGGAGGCAAATCCAAATTGATGGTTGGCTCATTAGCAAATATTCCCTCCTCTAAAATTAAAGTGGCTTGATAATTCTCATGGTCTAATATTTATGTGTGACTACGCTCTTCCGAAGGCTCTCTCTAGGACTATTCCTTTTAATTATTTGTCTAAAATTGTTTTTCATGATTGTCAACAGGTTTTATCTCTATCTTTATTTCTTATATATTTTCTCGTTCTGATGGAATGGGCGGCTGTTAAATCTCTATTTTTTATTGAGCTGACTAATGAACCTTGTATTAATTAAAATCATCATTTAAAAGTGTTGGATTGTCAAAGACCTACTGGATTTAACTGGGAATAATTTCATTTTTGAGTTATTCTTTTTTATCATTCTTTTTGTTAGATGAATCTCTTTATCGTTTATTCAGATCTTATTTTGGAATTTACTCCTTATTCAGACAAAATAAATCACGATTGAGAATGTAATTCAGTTGCACCAGCTCTTACTTACTCGCAGTACCTATCACTCCCTTGATTCTTCCTAAATAGAAAAACTCACCCAATCTCGGTAAATATTGCACATTCTGAGCTAAGGGGAAGTAGTTATCAGTCTGCAGATCTTTCTGCCCCCTCGATAGATTACTCTCTAAATAAACTAAATGGGGATGCAAAGCCTCAATTGTTATAAAATTATAGCCAGCTCGTATGTTAGCAGCATAGTGAAGCATCTCATACTTCTAAGGCAACACTATTTGGCAGCGCCGGTCGCAGCCAATCACATTGTCACCGAGTCCCAAGAAATATTTTAAGTTTTTAAGTCTGTTTTCACCTGGTAAATTGCTGAAGATGACAAAGGCAACGGGCTACATATAGTATTATAAAACTAATAGAGACTGGTCCTGCCCTCCAATATCAAATTAACATTGTCTGCTCTTTTTTTAAAATAATTAATTATTCCTCTGCCTTTTGAGCGTATTTATACGTTATTTTTAAGAAAGTGACCTTGCATACGAATAATCCACATATCCAATTTATATTTTCAGATGCTGACAATAAAAAATCAATTAATAAGCGCCAAGCAGTCTGTAACATTTTTTGCTGAAAAATCATGACTTTATGAGAATATTCAATTTGGCTCCATATATAGGTTCGGCTAATTTTATAAATGCGGCAAATTTAGTCATGTTATATATATAAAACTAGAATTTGAAATGGACAAAATTGAAAATGAATCCAACCAAAACAATATTTCTTCATAAACAAACATAGTCGGGCCAACTCCCAAAAAATAAGCAGCTTTCGTTTAATTTTTACATTCTCATTAAAATGCTACGATCAAGAAATCCTTACCTCCGCTCAATCGTTTCTCGTCCTCCAATAAAATGAGAGAACTCAAAACACTCATGAGGGCGAAATCAGTGAAGTTTTTAGAATGTAAATCTAAGCTGCTTTAACTGTAGTCAATGCAGTAGAACAACAAAAAACATAATGAATTGGCTATTACCTCAAGTAAAAAAGTAGTTCAAGAGATATTCAAAGATATGATGGGGCTCGTCCACAAGCATACAAATGAAAAATGAAGAATTTTAGTAGTGCGTTGATTGGTTAATAAGCTATTCTTTATAATTTTAGTGGCTAATTAAATGAATGCTATTTAAATTGACTATTATTATATGTTATTCTTGTGTTCTGAAGTGCCAATGCAAGATTTGAAATTGTTTTATTTATTTATCTTTCGCAAATCATTATTAATTCACTCCTACTACAATAAACTCGCTTATTGCAAAAAATATTCAACCTAGCACAATATCCATTAAATAAATACTGCTTATTATGATTGAAATATTGGAAGTAGTCAAAGACTATTAGTATAGTATAAGTTATTATCATCTTCTATTTTATAAACATTCTAAATGCGCAGAAAAAATATAAATTATCAATCAACTCAAAATCTATCAGGCTAACTACCTCCCCCCTCTGGAAATTATTTACCAGAAAATAATGTTACAGCCAATTCAAGCAGTTCGATAAAGAAGGATGTAAGAAAACAATGTCAATAAGTATGTTCCTGTCACCAATAAAATAATTATCCATAGAAAGTGGGAATCTATCGGATGGACGATTACATTACTGGTTAATACGACAAGCAAAGACTTTACAATTATAAAAAAGGACTGAACAATGAAAAGAATTTTTCATCGAGACTACCTTATATCAGTTCAGTGAACGAGTTTGATGATTAATCAAAACTGATGTCATAGATACGGCGTGCTTAAAACAGGATATAGTTGATGCGGCATGACAGAAGCCAATTTAATAATTCCAATAATCAATATGAAATGATAAGGCCTTTCATTGAACTCCAAAATCACAATATGCTAAATATGCAAATGATGATGATGGCCCAGCAAAATAAACAACAGTGCTGCGGTCATCCAAATATGCAGTGTATGGGTTATGGCCATCCAAATGTGCAATGCATGGGTTATGGCCAACCAAATGCACAGTGCATGGGTTGTGGTCAGCCAAATTATGGATGTGTGCATGGAGGACAGCTAAATAATTGTAAAACAGTCGTTGAACAATCTGAAATTAAATCACTTAAAGAGAGAATAGAAAGGATATAAAAGGAAAAGAAGAAAGAGAGAGATAAAAAACAGGAAAAAGACGCATGGAATTTCAAAACGAATCACAAATCTAATAAAAGTCTCGTAAAAGCCACTAAAAACCATAAATTTAGAGTGGCAGTCATTGCTGTTATGTTTAGTCTTCTTTTTCCAAAATTTGCAAATAAATTTACAGATAAACGATTCAAATTACATTCTGACAGATATTTCAATCAAAAGCAGTCGCATTCATAAAGGATTTCCCTCCTTTTTTTCAAAGAGATATCCGCCATTAACTGCTATAAAGTTGCCAAGACAGTTGAGCAGTATAGAAAGTAAAAAACTAATCAAAGAGCCAGCAAAATGAAGACTGCTAAATTAATAATTAGTGAACAATATCGTGAGTAAAAAAACTATGAAATATATGTGGGAGATATTGAACTATTTCTACTATAATTCTTAAAGCAATTCTAATTATTAGTAAAATAAGGAGGACTCGATGAAACTATTAACTCACTTGGATAAATAAATCAACCCTTTTCATTTCCTTGTGATCTTGTTTATCTCCTCGAAGAGTTATACAAAGTAAATTGCCATCCTAAAAAACTATACATGTGTATTTCTCCGCAACATTCTAAGGCGCTAATATTGAGCCAAATATTTGTTAAAGTTCTAATTTTTAATTACTTATTTATCATCAGGTAGGACGCATAGTGGAAGAAGAACCTAATGAAATAAAACAACCTAACAAATGATCAGAAGATAGACGGATAAATGACTGCTACTCAAATGTACATCAGCGGAGTTCTATTGCATCGCAACTGCATGGAGATTATTCGAAATATGATATCCAGTTCAGCGGGTAATTTAAGTTAAATTAATCCAAACAATATTCCTATTCCTTTGCAAACTATGACATATGATAACGTCAAAGATCCAGTCGGAAGTCAATCTGGTTCAAACAGAAAATTTCCACAATCGAGTCATAAATCATTTGACAGAGGTTCTCAAATAAAGGTGGCATCTTCAAATAGTCTTCAGCTCTAAAAAAATGAAACTATTTACTTGAACAATTTTGAGTATATAAAGAATCTTAAGCAATTTAATACTTTAGTCGATGAGATCTAAAAGAAGTCAGGTCATAAGGCATAGGTTCAGAATAAAATAATGACTATTTTGAATGTGATATAATAGAAGCTGAAAAATAATAGAAAGAGACAATATAAATTAATTAAAGAAGATTTGCTAAAGAATGAGAAGCATATTTTAATAAACAAATCAAAGGAAAATATTACGTATGAGATGCCGAAAAGAACGACAAAGGAGAAGAGCTACATCTAAGATGTGCTGAAAATAATTAAAGAAAGCAAAGTCAAATAAATAAATGGAGAAACACCTAACCAATCGTATCAAAGAATTAGTGGCAATCATATTTTTCAGATGCAAAGAGATAACATGGCGATATAAGAAAGATCATAAGGATAATAATCATCTCGTTTATGATCTGTATTAATATATTATATATTATATCGGAGTATAATATAGGAGCAGCGAGCATTGTTATGATGATGCAAGCAAAATTAAAATTATTAAACGCAGAACA
>Ga0302185_10002751_pt1 | contig 11287 bp, 6 predicted proteins | sample II_Bog_E1_1_FD_200231 | JGI IMG/M metagenome (GOLD analysis project Ga0302185, IMG submission 200231) | Peat permafrost microbial communities from Stordalen Mire near Abisko, Sweden - II_Bog_E1_2 | ecosystem: Environmental > Terrestrial > Soil > Wetlands > Peat | place: Sweden: Abisko, Stordalen... | reverse complement strand
AAAATGGCCAGGAGCAGTCTCTGTACCTCCTCAAAAGTATGGTCCGGCACCATCGACAACGGTAATTCGATACGCACATTATCATTTCGCAAAGTCCAGTTAATAACCCTTCCTGATAGCAGGTCGGCATTCGGCATAATGATCTCAGCCCCCTCTTCCATTATGATCTTACTTGATCGGATGCCTATGTCCAGCACTCTGCCTTTCTTATCGCCCAGCTCTATGTAATCCCCTATCCTGAATGGCTGCTCAAATATCAGTATCACCCCAGAAACCAGGTTGTTCACAATGGTCTGTAACCCTAAACCAATACCTACACCAAGAGCACCAAGCACTATTGTTATCTTATCCATCGGTATACCCGATGCCGCAATAGCTATCAGAAAGCCGATCACAATAAGCACCAGGCGGGTCATTGCCAGCCGTGAGCCATTCTTTTTCACTTCAGGATCCCATGCTGCGTCTTCCTTACCATACAGCGAGCCCACGCCCTGCTGCAGCATATTTGAGACATAAATGATCGCTATGAATAAAAGGATATTGCCGATCTCAAAAGTTGTTCCTCCTATCTTTCTTTCCTTTGTCAATAGGTCCATTATCCATTCAAACAGGAAATTATAAACATTCAAACTAATGGTAGCAACAATGATCCATATCACCACAGACACGATAGTTACTGCGTTATATAAAAGCCTCCTGATTTTCTCAAAATTGAACTTTGCAGAAATTCCACCTTTCATCTTATTTACCATTGTCTGCAGCTCAAATGACTCCATTACGATCTGGATAAATACCGATAGGCCCACAACTTGCATTAGCCCATGCGCAGCTGTAACACTAAATATTTTAGCCAAACTTAGTCGGCCAAAAAGATTGCTGACAATAGCACCGGTATTAAAAACAAAATAAACTACAGATACAAATCTTATCATCCCTCTGAACGTAACAGGACTCTTCCATATGGCCCTAACCCAAAAAACACCAAAGATCAGCGATACAATATCGAATAACAACAGAAAAATACGGGAATCTAATTCCGGCGTTAAGAAGGGCGCGGAAATAGAAGACACTTCATAAAGTATCGAAAGACCCAGCCAATAATAAAACAAATTCCTTGGCCATGTTTCCAATAATATTATTGTAACAACTATAACCAAAAGTAACCCGGTAATTATTACATATGCAGATGGCGGATGCAAATCAAAGAAAGGGGCAATATTAAAAAGTACAATAAGCGTTGCAAGAACCGGTACTTTCTTAATAAATTGAAATGATGACAGGCCGGAATTATCCTGGTCTTTATTTTTTTCTACTTTTCTAAAATTCAAGAATACCCAAAGCAAAAAAAGCAACCCTGCACCCAGCATCCAAAGCTGGTTGTTTATATTCCTTCTGAAATAATATTGTAAAATCTTTCTTTGGCCGGTATATGCTCGTCTCGCCAAAGGTGTGTTTTCCGTACTATCTACTATTGGCCCGGGCCTGGCATTCCATAAATAATCATATTCTTTGCCCAGCGACCTGCTGCTTACTTTCTTGTGCAATTCCAGGCTCTTGTTTTGCAAATCTATTGTTGTAAAATACTCATTTGAAACAAATGATTGCAGCTGATTGATACGCGAAATATTATCGCTTATAGATTTTTTAGCGATCCGCCATTTACTCTTAAGGTCGTTTATTTCATTCATGTAAAGGCTTCTGAAAGCCGAGTCTGCAATGATTTCCTTCAATAGGGTATCTCTTTTGAATGCCCCCATTTCGTCACTCATTGCTACCAGGTCCTTGTCATATTTAAATAACAAAGTCCGCCAGTCCACGATCTGGTTTTGTAAGCTTGATAGCAAAACATCAAACATCTGCAGGTTCTTAACATCAAGAACATTTGTGTAAAGAGATAAGTTCTCGTCAATTATCTCAATGTTTGAATCGACTTCAGGAAGGTTGTCTTCTACTTCATGCGTATTAAACCCCACGCTTGTAGCATTGATGATCCGGTAGAGCGTATTGTGGACATTCTCAATTTTATTTAAAATACTGTCGATACCTATTTCATTCAGTGCACTGTCTGACAATACCAATGTCTGTTTTTCAGCAATACTTTTTCTAAAATGAACTGTGTCCCTGAAATGCCGTGCGTTTGTAGTTGTTGAAAAAAACAAAATCAAAAAAAAGGATAACAGCCACCTTCTGCCCCGGATATTGTAAGGTATATTTTGTTGAATTTGAACCATATATCAAAACTAATTTTAAAAAACTACACTTTTTACCCTGTACTTATTTGCCTTTGTGTTTTTTTATAAAGATAATAATGCACACCAGAAGCAACAAACTGGCAATCCATGATCCAACCATGGCGGATTGCAGATAAGGGAAACTGTATATCCTGCCTAAAGTAACATACATGGCACACAATAACCAGACCGCTATAACTATGATAATTACTGATTTACTCATTGTTTCAGGTTTTTCATTACAAGATAGTGATTCCATCCCGCCTTACATGCATTTATAAAAAATTCTTATTGAGCTATATAGTAATATACGACATGACCAAGGTTAGTGTTTTATATTTTTGAGCCAGATAACTTTATTAAAAACAATAAACTATATGAAACCAAACATTGGAATCGCGAACAACCATCTGCAAAGCATTGCAAAATTACTAAACGTACTATTGGCTGACGAATTTACCTTGTATGCCAAAACACGTAATTACCACTGGAATGTTACCGGAGCAAGCTTCATGGAAATGCACAAATTTTTTGAGGGCCAGTATGAAGAACTCGATGAGATGATGGATGAAGTGGCCGAGCGTGTACGCATGCTGGGACATTACTCTTTAGGCTCGTTAAGTGCTTTCGCAAAGAACACACGGCTTACCGAAGGCCAAGACGAAGATAATACCAAAAAAATGATCCAAAACCTGCTTGATGATCACGAAACGATCATCCGCATGTGCAGAAATGACATCAATACTTTGAATGATAAATTCAAAGATGCCGGTAATGCAGATTTCGTTACAGGTATAATGAAAGCCCACGAAAAGATGGCCTGGATGCTGCGCTCTTACTTAGAATAATTTCACTTTCTGTTTTAACAAAAAGGCCGCTGTTGAGCGGCCTTTTTAAATTAACTGAACAGAAATTCAATATCATCTTTTGTAAGCCGTTTCTGGAAGGCACTGTCGTCAGAAACAAGGTCATTGGCAAGCGTACGCTTACGCTCCTGTAGCTGCAGCATTTTTTCCTCGAGTGTGTCTTTACAGATAAGGCGATAAGCAAAAATATTTTTTGTCTGCCCTATACGGTGTGTACGGTCTATCGCTTGCTGTTCAACTGCCGGGTTCCACCATGGGTCTACTATATACACATAGTCAGCGGCGGTAAGATTTAAACCTATACCACCTGCCTTCAAAGAAATAAGGAATACACGGCATTCATGATTGTTTTGGAATTCCTGTATTGCTGCTTCGCGCTCGGAAGAGGTGCTGCTGCCATCAAAATATACGAAGCTGATATTCTCTGCTTCCAACTTTTGCTTTATCAAAGCCAGCATGCCAAGAAACTGCGAAAACACAAGCACTTTATGGTCACCAACATTTTCTATCAACTCTCTCGATAACTCATCCAGCTTAATAGAGTAATTATGAAACCGTTCTTCTTCATTCATAATGGCTGGCGAATCACATATCTGCCTCAATTTTGTGAGGCCTTGCAATATGTGCATTTGCGATTTCTCCACGCCACGCTCTTCTATCATCCCCAGAATTTGCGAACGGTAGGTGTTGCGGTAAGCATCGTAAATCTTACGTTGTTCAGGACCCATCTCGCAATACAGTATCGTTTCTGTCTTTTCAGGCAGGTCTTTTGCCACTTGTTCTTTTGTGCGGCGCAGCAAAAACGGATAGGTGAGCTTGCGCAACTACAGCTTCACTTCGTCTTCCCTGAACTTATCAATAGGTGTTGCGAATTCACTCATGAAAAATTCCCTGCTGCCCAGCATACCCGGGTTAAGGAAGTTCATTTGTGCATACAGATCGAAGGTGTTATTCTGAACAGGCGTACCACTAAGTGCCAGGCGGTTCTTACTGTTCAGCAGCAAAGATGCCTTGGCAACCTGCGACTGTGGATTTTTAATGGATTGCGATTCATCAAGTACCACGTAGTCGAATGGTATTTCTTTAAACGTCTTGATGTCACTTCTCATCGTTCCATAAGTCGTAATAATGATATCAAAGTCTATATAAGCATCAGGGGTAACATTTCTTTTGGGGCCATGATGAATGATGTGGCTCAATTCCGGGGTAAACTTTTTTATTTCATTTTCCCAGTTATACATCAATGTGGTAGGGCATACTACCATGAACCGGGCGCCGGGATTGAGATTCTTATAATGCTGAAAGAAAGTAAGGGTCTGCACTGTTTTACCAAGACCCATGTCGTCAGCAAGGATACCACCCCAGCCTGCTTCATTCAAAAATAACAGCCATTGAAAACCAGCTAACTGGTATGGACGTAGCGTAGCCTTTAAATGGTCAGGAGGGGCGATCAAACTAAAATCGTTTGTCAGAATGTTCTCCAGCTTACCTTTCTTTATTTCAAGATCTTTCTGCAGGTCATCATCATCAATCTCAGAAAGCAATTCATCGAGCACACTGAAATGGTATTTTTTCAGCCGTATCTTGTTGCCTTTGGTTTCACCCATTTTCAGCAACAAGCTGTACTTACTCAGCCATTCTTCAGGCAACAAACCTATTGAACCATCTCCAAGCTTCACAAAATTCTGCCGCTGCGCTAATGCTTTTTTTACTTCTATAATAGAAACTACCTGCTCTCCAAATCTCAGTTCTACAGATGCATCAAACCAGTCTATACCACTACTCACCTGTACTTGTGTCTCAGGCTTGTGCACGTTTACCCGAAGGTTTTTCAATCCTTCAAAGCCCAGCAATTCAACATTCCATTCGCGCAGTAATTCTGTGAACCTGTAGAACCAGTTATTTGCCAGTACAACCGTACCCGGCAAGTAAAAAAAGTTCTCTTTTTTATTTAGTTGGATATCGGTATGCAATGTTTTCAGCAACTCGATATAGTCATTCTCCAACGTCTCGTTACGTTGTATGATCTTTACAATGCCATTGTCGGGCTGTATCACATCACCGAAATAGCCGGGGCGGATCTCAATATCATTATATACAAATGCGGGTTGTAACACAAGCGTGTTCTCCCGTTCGTAGAGGTACAAACGATAGGCTGGTTTTGCTTTGTAAATATGTTCCGTAAGCTCTTCTGAAAAATGGACATGTATCTTGTTGCTCCAGTCCATTAATTTCTCTTTCAGAAAAGCCTGCCACTCACTTCCCTTCACTTTCATTTTACCATCGGGCAAAAAAGCTTCAGCCAGGGCTATCTCCTGCATGCTCCCGATGCAAAATAGCCTGTTGTCATATCTCAGCAATGCCGAGTTAAGAATTGTTACATCCTTATGCACAATCGCATTATTGTCGATTATCCATTCCAATGTGATCGTATAATCTTTTCCTTCTTTTTTTACGATCAGCTGAGGATGGGCATGCCTGTCTGAAAATTCGATCTGCTCCAACCCTGCTGATGACAATGGTTTGCTCGTCTTCTTGATGTATACAAACGGATATGCCGAATAACGGTCAAACAATTTCTGATATTTGGGCAACAAATATTCCCAAACCTGCTCTTTTACCTCTTCCTGCGGCACGTCTTTCAATATGCTCTCGTAATCATGCAAGAAATCGCCAAACGGAAGATTTTTCTTCAGGAATTTCAATAGCTCTTCAGGCAAAAATTTCCTGACCACGGGTAGCAGATCCCGATCTTCCTGCTTATACCAGGTAGGGTTAATGTATTGGTTCAAAACCAGCTTTTCAATACTGCCCACCATTTTCCGCTCCTCTTCATCAACAGCACTGGCTACCAGCAATACATCAACAAAAGGAAACGTTTTTATACTTGTGTCCAGCACTATACCTAAGCGTTTCTCTTCGCGCGGCGGGGCGGCAGCTATTGTTTCCACCACCACTTCTTTTACATGCTGCTTTGATTCGATCTTTTTAATTGATGTATCCAGTACACGCAGGAAGGGCTTGTTATTCTCGTAAGTAAACTCAAATTTATTGGTGAGGTCATCCTTAAGACTATAACCGTATTGTTCCAGCAGCTTATTTTTCTGTACATCCCAATTCTGCATTGAGGAGAAATACTGCGCACCAAATGTTTTTAATACCTGCAGGAATAAGGCTGCTTTATGAACACAAAGCGGATGGGTATTTTCCGCACAATCGCAGGAAGTATCAAAATACCGCTCTTCATTTTGCTTTACGGTAACATGATAGGTCTTATCCTCATCAGGTACATTGGCCTCGATCTTATCATTTTTATTAGAAACAATGACCACTCTACTGCCGTTAGCTATTCTCTCTGCCTTTTCCAAAGCATCGGGCGCGGTAAATATCATCATCATCTGCTTGGTGATCTGTCGCATACGTACCACAGTATGCTTCTGATCATAAACGATGTTGGTATTCTCAAAAAATCCGCTTTGCAATATATCATTCAGCTGAAACAGCGCAGCCACTTCATGCCGGCATATCTCACCAAGGTTATACGGGCATTGGCACCTCACGGATAGCTCACGGGGCTGCAAGTATTTATTAATAGTTACCGTGTAATAATTCTGATACAGATCATTGCGTACACGAAACCTTACCTGCTCCAGCAGGTGATCTACATCCAGCATTTGCACACCGGAAGTATAAAAAATCTTTTTGCCACGCCTTATCACCTCTTCGGTGCCGTGATTATAAACGTATTTTAGTATTGGGGGTAATGACATTATCCGTTCTCCTATCTTGGTTATTGTGCGAAAGATCCTATAGCCCCTTTCCCGATTTTTAGAATAGAAATTATAGTTTCCCAGCCTTATTTTGTAGGGAAAATCAACAGATCTCCCGGTTCAAAAAAGGCAATCTACAAAAGTAGCGAAAAACGTGCTCACTTAAAGCAAGACCGGTATAAATATATGTTAAACGCTATAAGAAAAAACTAACAATATAATAGACTAAGCCCGCCAGCATACCGCTAACAGGTATGGTAAGTATCCATGCCCAAAGCAAATTGATCGTTACCCCCCAACGAACGGCAGACAGGCGTTTTGTGGCACCTACGCCTATTATGGAGCCCGTGATGGTGTGGGTGGTACTTACAGGGATTTTCAGGTTCTCAGTAAGGAACAAGGTAATGGCGCCGGCAGTCTCTGCGGCAACGCCTTCAAACGGGGTGACTTTGGTGATACGTGTACCCATTGTTTTTATGATCTTCCAGCCCCCGCTCATAGTTCCTAATGCTATAGCAGAATAACATGCCAGCGGCACCCACACGGGCATTTCAGAAAATGAATTGATGTTATGGGTACAGATCAATGCTACTGTGATGATACCCATCACTTTCTGGGCATCATTGCCCCCATGGCCAATACTGAATGCAGCAGATGAAACGAGCTGGAAACGCTTAAGGTAAAGCGTGGACCGGGCGGTATTCAATGAACCAAGGAACATGGTAAATATGCTCATTGCCGTCAGGATGAAGCCGATGAGCATCCATTTGAAATTTTTTGTGTCCGATAAAATATCCCATAAATGATTGCCAGTGCGGGCTTTCAAATGAGCGGGGTCGGTCTCCATTACATTGGCCAACAGAAGCATGGTTACAATAAGCACTATAAGCGATATAACCTTAGGCAAAGGGCCTCTGCGAAAAGAATAAATAAACCAGAGTGAGATAATAAATGCCATTACCATACCGATAAGCGGGGCCAGGACAATAAAGCTCACCGTTTTAATTATAGGTTCAGAATTTACTGCATGAAAGCCCGCATGGGCAATCGCAGCCCCGGCAAAACCACCTATCAGCGTATGGGAAGAGCTGGAAGGTATACCATACCACCAGGTGAGGAGATTCCATGCTATGGCAGCGATCAGGCCCGATAAGATGACGGGCAATGTGATAAAATCTTCTTTTACGGTTTTGGCAATCGTATTGGCAACACCATGGTCTTTAAAGATAAAAAATGCCACAAAATTGAAAAGCGCGGCCCATATCACAGCCTGAAAAGGCGTCAGCACTTTTGTAGATACAATCGTTGCAATAGAATTGGCAGCATCGTGAAACCCATTGATGTAATCAAATACCAAAGCCAGGACCAGGATCACTATTAGTAATAAGGACATACCCGGTTGTTATGAATATTTAATGATGATGGATTCTACCACATTTGCAGCATCTTCGCATTTATCTGTTACTGTTTCCAGCATCTGGTAAATGTCTTTTTGTTTTATCAGCTCTACTGCCGAGATATTAGACGAGAATAATTTAAGCAATGTGCTGTCTAACAAATCATCGGCATCATTTTCGAGGCTGTTTACCAATACACATGCGCCTGTAATGGCACGCAGATCTTTCATATCTCTGAGTGCATATACACTGGTGTTTATGGCTGCAATTGATTTTAATATTATTTCGGCAAAGGCAGGCAATGTATTGTATTGGTCATCGATCTGGTAATTGACGATACGTTTGGCAGCACCCCAAATGTAATCAGCAATATCATCGAGCGAAGTAGCGAGGTAATGAATGTCCTCCCGGTCAAATGGTGTAATGAAATTCCGGCCAAGCTCGATAAAGATCCGGTGCGTGATCTCATCATTTTTATGTTCGTGATCTTCGAGCGTCCTTAGCATAGCATCTCTTTTCGATAGATCCTCTTCTTGCAGCGCCTTGGAAAAGGTTGTTCCCATTTGAACTAACGAGGCAGATACTTCCTCAAATAAGCCATAAAAAACGCGGTCTTTAGGCAGAAAAAACTTCAGTACGGAGTCAAATGACATAACAATTTCTTAATATAAAATTAACATCGCAAAACTATCTGCAATTATCGGTCTTTAAAAATGATAACCTAGACTTAATAATTTCTTAACATTGAGATTTTCGATTTCATAGAAATAAATCTGTTATGCAATAGCTTGGGTATAATAATAATAACCCGGGCCAGGAAAATTCAGCCGCATTAAAATGCGATACCTTGTTCCAGTTTGAGCGTTGATTTTATCTTACCAATGTCACATTCCCGGTTTTGTGGAAGGTCTTTCCGGCAGCTGTTACGGCTTCTATTTCATATACATAGACATCAAAGGGTTGCGGCACTCCATTAAATGTGCCATCCCAACCGGCATTAATATCGGCACTTGAATATACCAGGTTGCCCCAACGGTTGTAGATATGGAAGTAGTTGAGTGTTGCCGCGCCATTTACAATGATCTTGAATATATTGTCGGGGCCATTGCCGGGTGCGAAAGCGTTAGGCACTGCCAGCAATATATTGCCGTCAACAAATATGTTTATCGAATCTTCTGCTTTACAACCCCATGATGTTGTGCCATAAACCAGGTACTTTGTACTGATCTCAGGCATTGCGACCGGGTCAGAAATGTATGCATTACTGAGGCCAGATGGGGGGAACCATAAGAAGGTGGAGCAGTTGGTCTGCGGGTTCATCTGGTACGATTGTCCGGGGTATATCGTTACAGAATCGCCTATATACAGTACTGCCTCCGGCAACACAGCCACGTTTGCGGACACGGTATCACGACACCCATATTGGCTCGTTGCCACTGCATAATACAACTGGGTAGTGAGGGGAAACACCCATGGTGTAGATGAGCTGGTATCACTCATATACATTGCAGGATGCCATACATATGCGGTTGCAGGGTCATCAGACACCGGCTGGAATTTCACCGAATCGCCGGGGCATATCGTAAAGCTTGTATCATAATGAACAAAACTGTCTGTGTGCACAATGATCTGGGCAGAATCAACACCTGTGCAGCCCGCAGAAGTAGTGACCTTGAGTATCAGCTCAGAAGTATCGCCTGCTGTAAAGACCACAGAAGACGTGTTTGTATTATCAAGCACACCGGCCGGTGACCAGCTATATATATATCCGGGATACCATTGTGGCGTTACAGATGCATTAATGTGCAGGGTATCATGGTCACAGACCGACCTGTTACCACCTATATAGACGATAGGCGTAGGCTGCACGTCAATATGGAATGAATCCACAAAACCAGGACAGCCGGGATACAGAACAAAGACTGCATAGGTAGCAGAAGTATCTGGAGTGATCAACGGCGTTATTGAGGTGTAACTGGCTATACCGGCAGATGGCTCCCATAAATATGTTTGGGCAGCCGTATTACCTGATGCAAGCACTTGCACAGACTGTCCCTTGCATATCGCGGTATCCCTGTTGTACAAAGTGAAGGTATCGTACAAAATAGACACGTGAATCGTATCGGCTGCGGAACAGCCTGCCATTGTAACCTGTAACCAATATGTGCCGGATGCAGTAGCTGTGGTAGTAGCAGCAGTAGTTGTATTACTCCACAAATACGTAACACCAGACGAATAACTATCAGACGACTGCAAAACAATAGGCGAACCGGAACACTCTGTAGTATCAGGACCGAGGTTAACCAAAGGTGTCGGTGACACAGTGACACTAATGCTGGCGCTTGAGGTGCAGCCATTGCTCACGGTAAGAGAATAAATACCACTTGTACTTACATGTATGGTATCCCCGATGCTGCCCGTACTCCACAATAATGTATCGCCGGCTGGCTCTATAGATGTAAGGACTATAGAATCTCCCTGGCAAAATCCGGTATCGTTTCCTAGTGTAACTACAGGAAATGGTTTGAAATTAACGTTGAAAGTATCGATAAGCATGCTACATGTGGCACTGCTGTCGTATACCCAATAACTGCCACTGGCAGTAACTACAATACTTCCTCCGGTGCTTCCCGTAGACCATAGATACGAAAGATACCCTGTATTAGCTGTTAAAGTTAACGAAGGGGTGTTGGTACAAAAGGCAGTGTCCGAATGGGCATAAGTTGTATCAAGCGATTGTACAGCCAAATATTCGCTACCGACTGCAATACATTCCTGGTTAAAAGATATATCATCAACCGCGAAATCATTTCCTGCACCGGCAGTGTTAAGATCGGACATGCATATCGCAGCCGTTGTTGCTGTTCCACTATTCCATGTAATCTGATATTCCTGCCAAAGTCCGGATGTGGCAGAAGTGGTAAATGTACTTATGTTGACACCGTTGATAGTAAGTTGTATGGTTGGTGTTGGGGCGGCTAAAAGGGCGGTCCATACTTTAAAGCTGTAGTTGGTATTTGGCA